>Ga0315277_10008142_pt1 | contig 13528 bp, 13 predicted proteins | sample YL17G05_15_MG_FD_203695 | JGI IMG/M metagenome (GOLD analysis project Ga0315277, IMG submission 203695) | Sediment microbial communities from Yellowstone Lake, YNP, Wyoming, USA - YL17G05_15 | ecosystem: Environmental > Aquatic > Freshwater > Lake > Sediment | place: USA: Wyoming | collected...
CAAAAGAAATGGCCTAATCTCCCCAGGATGAGGCACAAATGAATAAAGATTGTTTAAATTCTCCATGGCTACACTTCTGGCAAACACTAGATAAAGTGCAATCAATACTGGCAATTGAAGAAAAAGCAAGAAAATTTCCGAAAGGGGATTGATATTTTCTTTTTTATACAACTCTAGCATTGCCTTTGTTGCGTTTTCCTGATCGTCCTTAAATTTTCTTCTAATTTCTTTTAATTTTGGTTCTAATTCTGAGATTGCTTTCTGAGATCTGATGCTTTTTAAATTCAACGGATAAAGTAAAATTCTGATTAATATCGTCAAGAGAATAACTGCTATGCCCAGATCTTTTCCTGGAATCAAAGTATAGATTAGAATAAGCGCATTAAAAAGCGGCTGGTAGAATACTGTATTGAAAATAGCTGTTAAAAATCCCATAAATAATTTTAATTCTTTTTATTCAGTTAATTTTGCTTTCTCTAAAAGTTTTTCTAATATCTTTTCTGTGTCTTTAAATTCTTTTTTTTCCAAACCTGGCAATGCCACAAAAGCACAATCTGTTCCTTTTTTAAGTTTTTTTATTCTTTTTTTAATAAGTTCTCTCAATCTTCTCTTGATTTTATTCCTAAGAACTGCCTTTTTTGAAATCTTTTGAGAAACAATAAATCCGAATCTTGAAATTCCCAAACCATTTCTTAAAACCTTTAAAAACAGAGGGCCTTCTTTTATTCCCTTTCCTTTTTTAAAAACTTTCTCAAAATCCTTTTTTGCTTTTAAACGATTTTCTTTTGGTAACACGTTTTCATTTACAACGCTTGGTTAAATCACGATTCTTTTTCTGCCCTTTGCTCTTCTTCTATTCAAAACCTTCCTTCCATCTCGAGTTGCGGTTCTTTTCAGGAATCCATGAGTTCTATTTCTCTTTTTGTTTTTGATTTGTTTTATAATTGCCATATTCTTTTAAAAGATATCAGAAAAACTAAAAAAAATCAACCTTCATTTAAATTTCTTTTTTTAAAAAAATTGCTTTATTTTACTTTAAGGGTTTAAAAAATTAAATTTGAGTCTCTTAAAATAATTCACAGATTCCACAGTTTTTGCACAAGTTTTAAACTTTTGAACTGGTTTTGAGTTGCTTTTCTTTTAGTTGACATATGTTATAATCAAAAATAGAATTTAAGTATATTGAATATCGGATACTATCTTACTTCTATAAGGGATATCTTTATTAACAAAAATATGCTCGAAGAAAGTCTTTGGCAAACAGTACTTGCCCAAATTCAATTAAATATATCTGAGGCAAATTTTGCAACTTGGTTTAAAAACACTCGGATTCTTTCAAAAGAAGAGGAAAAGATTGTTATTTCGGTTCCTAATTCATTTGCCAAGGAATGGTTAGAAAATAAATATCAAAGGACTATTTTAAAAGTGCTTCATCGGCAAGATTCAAAAATTAAAAAAATAGATTTTATTGTTGGGAAAACAAATCTTAGAACTCAAGAAACTCCGTTTATTGTTCTTAAAACCGACCAACCAGAATTAAAAATTTCAAAAAGCAGTGAAACTGGACTAAACCCTAGGTATACATTCGAAAATTTTATTGTAGGTTCGTTTAATGAATTAGCTCATGCGGCTGCCTTGGCAGTTTCAGAAAGTCCAGGCCTGGTCTATAACCCACTTTTTGTATACGGCAAGGTAGGTCTTGGAAAAACCCATCTTTTACAAGCGGTGGGGAATGAGATTGCAAAAAAATCCCCAGAAAAGGAAATGAGATATTCTTCAGCCGAAATGCTGGTCTCGGGAATTATTTCTTCCATAAGAGACCAAACAATTGAAAAATTCAAAGCGCTCCATAAAAAAATTGATGTTTTGATTATTGATGATATCCAGTTTTTAGCAGGAAAAGAGAAAACTCAAGAAGAATTTTTCCATATTTTTAATACACTCTATCATAACCAAAAACAGATTATTCTTTCTTCTGATCGCCCTCCAAAAGCTATTCCTGCCCTAGCTGAAAGACTAAGGTCCCGTTTTGAAGGGGGAATGATTGCAGATATCGGATATCCAGACTTTGAAACAAGAATTGCGATTTTAAAAACTAAAGCTCAAGAGAAAAAAGACCTTATTCCTGAAAATGTTTATAACTTTTTAGCCTCTACTATCCAAACCAATATTCGAGAATTAGAGGGAGCTTTAAACAGAATTATTCTTTTTCAGAAAACTCACAATAGAAAAATTACGCTAGATGAGGTAAAGTCTCTACTAAAAGAAATTACAGTTTCCCCCTTGCAAAAGAATACTCCAAAAAGACTCATTCAGGCAGTCGCTGAATTTTATGACATAAAAGAAAAAGATATTCTTTCAGTCTCAAGAAAAAAAGAAATTGTAAGGCCGCGTCAAATTGCAATGTATCTTTTAAGAAAAAAAATGCAAAGTTCGTATCCTTTTATTGCTAGAATTTTTGGAGGAAAAGATCATACTACTGCTATTTATGCTTTTGAAAAAATTTCAAAGGATTTGCAAAAAGATGAAAACCTGGAAAGAGATCTTAATCTGGTTTATATGCGGTTTTTAAGTGGTTAAGAAAGGGTGTATAAAAAGTAAATATTTTGTGGAATAAAAAGAGGAGAAATTTTAGAAACAAAAACTTCCACTTTTCTCCTCAAGTTTTAAACAAGTTATTTAAAGGTCGGTTAAGATTAAAATGTTCTTTATTCACTCCTTAACAACTACAATAAATTTAATAAATTTATGAAACTTACTGTATTACAAAACAAATTAAAAGATGGATTGAGTATTGTTGAGAAAATTTCCGCAAAATCTCCAACACTTCCTATTTTAAGTAATGTCCTACTTAAAACTGAAAAAAACTTTCTAGAACTTTCTGCTACTGATTTAGAAATCGGAATTAGGTTTTGGATTCTTTCAAAAACTGAAAAAGAAGGAGGAATAGCAATACCAGCGCAAATTCTTTCGAGTTACATTGGAATGCTTTCTCCTTCGCCCATTAAAATTGAAACTAAACAAGAAAATTTGTTGTTTGAATCTGACAATATAAAAACCCAGGTTAAAGGAAATAATCCTGAAGATTTCCCAATTGTTCCTCAGGTAAAAGATGGAGAAGTAATTTCTCTTTCTGCCAAATCAACTTGCCAAGGATTGTCTCAATTAGTAGGAATTTGTTCTCCTTCTACGATAAGGCCAGAAATTTCAGGGGTGTTCCTTTCTATTCAGAAAAATTTATTGAAGATTGCGGCTACGGATTCTTTTAGATTGGGAGAAAAACAAATTATTTTAAAAAAACCTCTTTCAATTTCTAAAGAATATTCTCTAATTTTACCTCAGAAAGCAGTGAACCATTTGATTTCAATTTTTGGACAAGAAGAGGAATTTAAAGTATTTTTATCTCCCAATCTCTTAATGTTCGAGTCGCAAATAGAAGAGGTAGAACATCCTAAAATTCAATTTGTTTCAAAATTGATTGAAGGAGAATTCCCAAAATACGAAGAAATTATCCCTAAATCTTATAAGACCGAGGCAGAGATCCAAAAAGGAGAATTTCTAAAACAACTGAGAACTGCAGGAATTTTTGCAGGAAGAATTAATGAAGTAAAAATTGGATTTGATGAAAAAGCTCAGCAAATTCGGATATTTTGTCAAAATCCAGAACTGGGAGAACACTCATCTATTTTATCAGCAAAGATCAAGGGGAAAGATAGCGAAGTTTCATTCAACTATAAATTTTTACTTGACGGGTTGGCGAACATTGAGGCGAGTGAAGTTCTCTTTGCGTTATCTAAAGAAAAAGAAGGAGAAGAAGGACCTGCCATTCTAAAGCCAATTGGAGACGAAAGCTATCTTTATGTAGTAATGCCATTCCAGGCAAGTTAGAAAAATTAGAATTAGAATATGTTTCGTTCCCTTAGAAATCTTTTAAAAGAAAGATTGAGAGAATATAGTTTTGCTGATGAGATTTTGGCAACCAAAGTTTTAGACCTCTGGCAAAAAACCATTGAAGAAGAACTCGGGCCTAATTTTTCAAAAGATGCCCGGGCTCTTTATTTTAAAAACGGAATTTTGAATATAAAAGTTGCCAATTCAACCTTATTGCAAGAATTAAAACTTAGAGACAAAGTAATTATTGAGAAAATAAACTCATTTTTAGAGAGAAACTTTATTAATCCTCAAAAATTAAAAAAGATAATTTACAAACTAGGTTAGAGTTTCTCTAAAGCTTTTTCAATAAATGCTCTCCAAATAGGAGCTGCCAAGCCTATTCCAGGTTCTTTATAGTTTGAAGAATTATCATTATTTCCTACCCAAATTCCCACTGAAAGTTTGGAGGTGTATCCTACTGTCCAAGCATCATTAAAATATTGGGTAGTTCCTGTTTTCACCGATGTTCCTTCTAGAGCAAGAGGAGAGTTTGCGCCGAAAATTGGAGTTCTAGCTTCATTATCCGATAAGATGCTATTTATTAATTTTGCGACATTTGAACCTAAAACTCTTTTTGGACTTGGTTTGTATTCCTCAACTACATTTCCTTGGCTGTCCTCAATTCTTAGAATCGCAGTAGGCCTTGCAAGAAGCCCCTCAGTGGCAAATACTCCATAAGCAGAGGTCATTTCCAAGAGCTTTACCTCCCCGCCTCCCAGGACCAGGGAGGGGCCGTAGTAGGAAGGTTCTCTTAGGGTGGTGATTCCTAATTTTTTTGCCATATCAACACTATCTTTGATTCCTGCCAAATAAACCAAAACTTTGATTGAAGGAACGTTTAAAGATTGAGCTAGGGCTTGTCTTAGGGTAACAGGTCCTCTGAAGCGGCCATCGTAGTTTTGAGGAATATATGATTTTCCTCCCCATACCCCAAAGTTTGTTAATTCATCTACTACTACATATTTATCCGAAAACCCTTTATTAAAAGCAGTAGCGTAGACAAAAGGCTTGAAAGCAGAGCCTGGTTGTCTCAGACCTAAATTGGCCACATCAAACTCAGGTTCAAAAAGACAATCTTTTGCAGGAGTGCAGCCTTTTGGAAGAGATTCCCCAAAATAATCTGCACTTCCTACTAAAGATAAAATTTCTCCTGTCTTTGGAGAAATCGCCACCAGAGCTGCATTGTAAGCTCTAAATTTTCTATTTCTTTCCACTCCACTTGTTATGGTTTCTTCTGCTAATTTTTGTAGGTTTACGTCTAAAGTGGTAAAGACCTTTAATCCTTCCTTTTGCAAATACTCCTCACCATATTTTGCGACTAAAAGTTTTTTGACATATAAGATGAAATGAGGAGCCTGGATTGAAGTAGCTGCCTTTTTAAATTTCACTTCTTCTTTTTTTGCAATTTCGGCGCTTTTTGAATCAATATATCCTTCTTGTACCATACTATCTAAAATATAATCTTTTCTTTGTAAGAGCTCATCTTTATGTTCACCATAAGGAGAAAGATATGTAGGGGCCTTAATTACACCTGCCAAGGTTGCAGCTTCTGCCAAACTTAAATCTTTTGCTCTTTTTGAAAAAAAAGTTTGGCTTGCTGCCTCTACTCCATAAATGTTTGAACCAAGGGGGATTTGGTTTAAATACCACTCTAAAATCTGTTCTTTGGAATATCTTCTATCTAATTCTAGAGTCAAAATTATTTCTCTAGCTTTCCTTTGCAAAGTCTTTCCAGTGGTTAAAAAGGTGGATCTGATAAGCTGTTGAGGAATAGTGGAACCTCCTTGAACAGGTTTCTTGAGTTGAAGATCTATCATAATGGCACGAATTACGCTTTTTAAATCTATTCCAAAATGGGTATAGAAATTTCTATCTTCGGCTATGATTACAGCTTTTTTTAAATAATCCGAAACCTCGTTCAAAGGAATAACTTCTCGTTTTTCCTCACCAAAAATTGAATATAAAAGTACTTGACCTGTTCTGTCATAAATTTTTGTGGGAAGTGCCATTTGTCTTTCAGTGAATCTTTCCGGTCTTGGTAAATCTTTTGCAATATAGAAAAAGACGATTAGAAAGGTCAGGATTAGAGTCAGGCAAATAAAAAATAAAGCCTTAAAAAAGGAAAATATTTTTTGCAGAATCAAATTTCTTTTAACAGTACTTCTTTTTGTCATTTCAGGTTTATATTAAAATGATTTTAAGGTTTTGTAAATTGATTCTGAGAAAGATTGAAATTTTAATAAAAACTTGTTAAGATTGACAAGATTACTAGAATTAATCTAAAAATATGAGTGGGCATTCCCATTGGTCAAAAGTCAAATTTAAAAAAGGAATCACAGACGCTCAAAGAGGCAAATCATTTTCAAAAATAATTCGCCTTATTGCTATTGCTGCACGAGACGGAGGAGATCCGAATAAGAACTCAAGGCTAAGAATGGCACTTGAGAAGGCAAAGTCAATTAATATGCCCTCGAGTAACATTGAAAGAGCGCTCAAAAGAGCTACCGGAGAAGAAGGAGAAAAGAATCTTCAAGAAGTAATGTTTGAAGCGTATGGCCCTGGCAATATAGCAGTTATCATTGAAGGAATTACCGACAATAAAAATCGGGCTATAGCTGAGATAAAACATATTCTAAATGAAAACAATGGGAAATTAGTAGGGGAAGGAGCAGTCAAATGGCTTTTTTCTCAAAAAGGCGTAATTATAATAAATCTTGAAGAGCAAGAAGAAAAATTTAAAAATAAAGAAGAACTAGAACTCAAAATTATTGATTTGGGAGTAGAAGATCTTGTTTGGAGAGAAAGTGTTCTGGAAATTTACACTGACCAAAAAGATTTGCCAGAAGTCAAAGGAAAATTAATTGAACAAGGGATTAAAATAGATTCTACGGACTTGGATTGGGTAGCCAGAGAAAGAATTTCAGTTTCCGATAAAGAAAAAGAAGCTGCGGAAAAATTATTTTCGTCCTTGGATGAAAATGAAGCTGTCCAAGGAGTATATTCTAACCTTAAAGATTAAAATGATTATTTTAGGAATTGATCCAGGTACAGCCACCACAGGTTATGGAGTGATAAAAAAAACAAACCGGAAAAAACACTCTAAGGCATATTTTTCTGGGGCAAAGAACTCAAAAGTTCAAAAGGGGTTGGAGTGCGTAAGCTATGGAGTGATTAAAACCGACCCGGAATCTCCTGACACGGAAAGGTTAAGAAGATTGCATAATCAGTTAAATCAGATTATAAGAAAATATAAGCCCGAATTCGTAGTAGTTGAAAAGCTTTATTTTTTCAAGAATCTAAAAACTGCTATTCCAGTAGCCCAAGCAAGGGGCGTTATTTTATTAGCAGCCGCAAAAAAGGAAATTCCAGTGTTTGAATTTACCCCTTTACAGGTTAAAACCACAGTGACAGGCTATGGTAGATCAGAAAAAAAACAGATTCAAGAAATGATAAAATTCTTACTTGACTTAAAAGAAATTCCAAAGCCAGATGATGCAGCCGATGCCTTAGGTGTTGCAATTTGCTGTGCTAATCTTTTAGGAAACACCGTAGAAAATGATGAAAGATAAGTTAATTCACAAAAAGTCTTGACAACTCCTTTTGAAACTTTATAATTCTATTAGCCCGTAAAATTTACTTTAAAGTAAATTTTTTGAATAGGGAAATTATCATCTAAAGGTCGGGTTTTGTAAAAGTTAACAAGTTACAATCATAAAACATGATTAAGAGAATTTTGGTTAATCAAGAAGAATGGGATGAGGGACTAGAAACTCCAGAAGAACAACCATTGGAAGAACCAATAGAAGAGCCAGGAGAAGAAACGCCAACAGAGGCAGAACCAATAAAAGAAGACGAAGAAGAAGGTTGGTAAATAAAAACCCCTCCACTTGCTGGAGGGATTTTTATTTTTAGCCAGAGGAAAGTAAATATTGGTTCGCTGGAATTTTGCTTATTTTATTCTAACAAATTTTCGTTTTCCAATCTGTAATACTTGTTTGCTTTTTACTTGAATTCTTTTTTTCCAATCTGTTTGCAGTTTTCCATCAAGCTTTACTCCTTTTTGTAAGATTAATCTCTTAGCTTCAGACTTTGAATTAAGCAGCCCTGTTTTTACCAGCAAATCTAAGATAGGGAGAGTCCTATCTTTTATTTTTATTTCTAGAATTTTATTTGGGAATTGTCTATCTCTGAACACTCTTTCAAATTCTATTTCTGCTTTTTTTGCCATCATTTCTCCGTAATTCAATTTAACAATCTCAAAGGCCAATTTTTTCTTCAGGTTCACAGGATTTACCTTTCTTTTTTCAAATGCATTCGAAAAGATTCCAATCTCTTTTTGAGGGATTGTGGTAAGAAGTTCAAATCCTAAAATTATTACTTCGTCAGGAAAAGTCATTATTCCTCCAAACATTTCAACAGGATTAGCATTTAAAAAGAGAGCATTCCCTGTAGTTTTTCCGACCTTCCTTCCTTCCTTATCGACTAATAATTTTGTGGTTAAGACAAACTTTTCTTTTTCCTTCAGACTCCTCATTAAATGTCTTCCTGCTAGCATATTAAATGTTTGATCGTTTCCTCCAATTTCCAAGTCCACGTCCATTTTTACACAATCAATCGCCTGAGCTACGGGATATAAAAACTCGTGCAAAAAAATTGGTTTTTTTTCCTTTATTCTTTCTTGAAAAAAATCTCTTTCTAACATCCTTTGAACAGTAAAATTTGAACAAATCTCTATCAACTCTTTAAAATCTACCTTGTCATTCCAGGTGCTGTTGAACATTATTTTGGCTGAATTTTTCCCAGAAAAATTCAGGAATCTTCCTGCTTGTTCTTTCCAGGCTTTTGAATTTTCCAAGACTTGTTCTCTAGTTAGTTTTTTTCTGCTAGAAAGCTTATCTGTAGGATCTCCAATCATACCCGTAAAATCTCCTATTAGAAAAATTACTTGATGACCCAATTCTTGAAACTGTTTTAGTTTTAGGATTCCAACAAGATTTCCAAAGTGCAGATTAGGCATTGAAGGATCAAAACCCTGATAGAGTTTAATTTTTCGACAAGATTGTAAAAATTTCTTAAATGCCTTCCTTGAAGGATAAATCTTTTCTACGCCTCTGCTTAAAACTTCTTCAATTTTTTCCAGTTTCTCTTGCATACTCTAATAATAGCAAACTTTTTTAACTTTTTGAATTTTTGCTTAAAAATCTTCTTTTAAAAACCAAGATTAAAATAGCTGAAAAGAAAGCAATTCCCAGCGCAGCCAAGAATATAAAAATAAAACTTTTAGGAATTTCTTTATTTGAAGACTTATCAGACGTTTCCGAAAAAAGAGTTCCCAATAGTTCATTTTTATTAATTGACACGGGTGTTCTTTCTTTGTCTTCTGTTTTGTTCTCACTTTCTTTTAGTGCTTGAGTTTCTGGCTCTGAAAAAACATTTTCAGAACCTGGAGTCAAGTTTTTACTCCACATCCAATCATTTCCAATTCTATTGAAACTTTCTCCTTTTGGGGAATTTTTATAATGCACCTGATCTGCAATTTTTCCATCCGGCCTTAGAAATTTTAATCCGTCACCAGAGTTATTTAAAACGATTTTTGTTCGAGGTCTAAAAAATACTATAAACTTTTTAGCCTCAATTTTAGTCCCCTTTGGAAATTTAAATGTTTTTGTTGTTCCCTCTAAATCACTCAAACTCCAATCGGAAAGATCAACTTCAAAGTTATTCTCATTAAAAATCTCAATATATTCATTTTCCGAATCTGGGCCCTCTGGAGAAGGTAGAATTTCATTAATTAATACTCCTAATGGAAAGAAACTAGGCACCTCTATATCCGAGATACTGTCTTTTAGGATTAATTCCTGACCTTTGCTGTTTTGCTGTCCAGGAGTTCCTCCGGAGGCATTGCTTTCTTGCCAATTATCTTTATCCGAACCTGCCAACCTAGAATCTATCCTTTCAAGTGTTGATTTTGTTAGATTGTTTCCACCAAACCAGCCTTCAGGGCAATCTATTTCATCAGTAGTTTTTCCAGACTCATCTATTAGGGATAATTTTTCTCCTTCATTACTCAGATATCCTTTGTAAATTTGATTTGCCGGCATTTTAGGAACACTATTATCATCAGTTCTTTCTAAAAGAAAAAACCCTTCTGCCGAGATTATTCCCTTTAATTCGATTTCTATGCTTTTGTCTTCTGAAATCAATTTCCAACCATCAAGGATTGTAAGGGTTTTTGTGTTGTTATATAATTCAATCCATTCCTTGTTTTGAGAGACATTAGTTCCCATCCAGCAGATTTCATTTATCACAATATCTAAATTTTTTGCTCCAAGGCAAGGAAAGGCAAAGAAAATCCAAACTAAAATCCCAAAGAGAATTTTGTTTTTCATTGACTTGTCAATTAAGATCTTTCCAATGCTTTTAAATAGAAAGTTCTAAAAAATAAGATAGTTTGTTCTGCTTATCTATTGACAAATCCTTCATAATTATGTAGAATATATGAAGTAACCTCGGAGTTGGGGGTAAAGGATTTTTCGCAGAAGGATAATCTGGCTTAGGCGAGATTTTATTCCTCGGGAAAGTCTAAACTTGGCGTTTTTAGACTCAAGGATAACCCCCAGCTCCGAGGTTATTTATTTTTGCTTTACCATATCCGATAGCTAATATTTTATTCACCAGCTACTCTTTCTACTTCTTCAATAGTACTAATTCCCTCCAGGACCTTAAGAAATCCATCCTGTTTCATGGTAATCATTCCGTTATTTATAGCCAATTGTTTTACTTCAGGAATTGGAGGATTTTTTAAGATGAATTTTTCTATCTCATCATTGATTAAAAAAATTTCAAATACTCCTATTCTTTTTCTATATCCTGTAAAGTTGCATTCTTTACATCCTACAGCTCTTGGGATTTCAGTATTCTTTGAAAGACCTTTTATTTTTAAAGATTTAAGTTCAACTTTAAGTTTTTCTAAGTCTTGAGGGGTAACTTTTTCTGTCTTCTTGCAATATTCACATACCTTTCTTACTAATCTCTGGGCTACAACCATATTCAGGGCGGGGGCGATATTTGAGACCTTAGCACCCAAGGAAGTTAGCCTTGCAATTGTTCCCGCAGCATCATTTGTATGCAATGTGGAAAATACCAGATGTCCCGTGAGAGCTGCCTGCAAGGCCGTGTTTACGGTATCCAGGTCTCTTATTTCTCCTACTAAAATCACATCCGGATCCTGTCTCATTATTGATTTTAAGCCAGAAGCAAAATCATATCCTTTTTCTGAAGTAACTTGAGTTTGAGATACGCCTTCTAGATGGTATTCTATAGGATCTTCTATTGTAATGATTTTTATCTCAGGTTTTCTTACTTTTTTTAAAAAAGCATAAAGTGTGGTGGTTTTTCCGCTTCCCGTGGGGCCCGTGACCACAATCATTCCATTTGGTCTTTTTATTTCTTTTTCTACCATTTCCAACAAGCCTTTTTTCAATCCTAAGGCTTCTAATTCAATTAGACTTTTTGGGTTTAAAATTCTCAAAACTACTGATTCTCCGTATTCGGCAGGCAAGGTAGAAGCTCTTATTTCAAGAGGTAAGTCTTCTATTAAAACAGAAAATCGACCGTCTTGAGGCCGATCAAAAATATTTAGCTTTATCCCTGATAAAAGCTTTATTCTAGAAAGTAATGTTTTGTAAATTTCAAAATCAAAAAATAGCACATCTTGCAAAATTCCATCGATTCTCACTCTTATCTTTATCTTTTTTTCTTCCGGCTCGATATGAACATCTGAAGATTCTAAGATTATGGCTCCCGCAAGGATAATATACAGTAGCTCAGTTACCGGAGAATCCAAATAGCTCTCAATTTTTTCTTTAAAACTGGAAATATTTTTCACTTCATCCCTTACTTCAACAATCTTGGGTTTTGGAATTATTATTTCTCCTGTAATCTTCTTTATAATTCCTTCCATTCGTTTAAATCTAATTTATTTTATCTCAAAAGTCAAATTTAAAATCTAAAATTAACCTAATATTTTAGCTTGCTACATTCTGCCTTATAGCTTATAATTATTGAACTTATGAGATTAAAATGCATCACAAATAGTTCAAGTCAAACTCAAAAATTTGCACAAATCTTGGCAAAACAAATTTTAAAAAAAGGACCTCAAAAAAGAGCTCTTGTTCTTGGATTAATAGGCGATTTAGGAGGAGGAAAGACCACTTTTTTACAGGGATTTGCAAAAGGTTTTGGGATTGGACATAAAATTTTAAGCCCTACCTTTGTTATCTTGAAGAATTTTGAGATTTCAAATTCTAATTTTAAAAATTTCTATCATTTCGATTGCTATCGGACCGAAAATCCAAGGGATATTTTAAATCTCGGATTTTCGGATATCTTAAAAAATCCCAAAAATATTGTTGCAATTGAATGGGCAGATAAAATAAAAAAGATATTGCCACGCAAACAAATTATTTTAAAGTTTTATTTTATTGATAAAACCAAAAGAAGCATAAATCTCTTAAATTGTGGATAATATTGCTTGACAAGAATCCTAATTCCCATAGAATTAAACAATTGATATTATTTGCGGATATATCAAAAGATTTATCTTCGGATATACCATAAAACCAAAATGCAAAAGAAAATTAAATCCAGTTCTAGTCAAAAGAACAAAGATTACATCTCCTTGGCTCAGGCCGAAAAATACTGTCCCTATTCCGGGGACTATTTGAAATTAAGAGCTCGCAAGGGAAAGTTAAAAGCCGTAAAAATCGGTAGGAATTGGGTAACTACGAGAGAATGGGTTAAAGAGTATGTAAATCAAATGGAAGGATATAAGGAGGAAAGAAAAGTAAAGATTCAGAAGGTTCAAAAAATTCAAAAAGTTCAAGTTCAAGAAGTAAAATCCACTCCTGCTAGAAAGAGGTTTTTTAGAATTCCAGTCTATGCTTCAAAAATCCTGGTCGTGACTTTATTGATTACTTTTATGGTTTCTATAATAATCTTTGAGAGAGAAGCTCTGTATTCTGCTCTTGAAGATATCGGAACGTCAATGCAGGTTACTGCAGAAGTAGTAGAAGAAAATATTTTAATAGGAAAAGTTAAGATTTCCAATGCCCTAAGTATTTTCCAAAATTTAACTAAAATTACTACCAAAGAAGTTTTTGTAGGATATAAAGAATGGATATTAGGACAATTCTCGAGTCTTAAGATAGGGACGAATAAATTTGTGGCCTCTCTTTTCTGGGCTGAAGCTCCTCAGTCAAAATCAGAGAACGTTTCTTCTAATTCTAATTTTAAGGGAGTTATCCTGTACGATGAAGATACCGGCCAACCATATTGTTTAAAGATTAAAGGAGGAATGATAATAATTTTAAAAGAAATGTGTGAGAATAAATAAACTTAGCGGTCATAATTTAGAATAAAAAGGTTCCCAAGTTTGAGGAATCTTTTTTTTATAGTAAAATTAATCTATGGAAAAGAGATTAATAGTTATTGATGCCAATGCCTTAGTCCATAGGGGCTATCATGCCCTGCCCAAGCTAACCACAAAAAATGGAGAATTGATAAACGCAGTTTATGGATTTTTGCTGGTTTTTTT
>Ga0315277_10008143_pt1 | contig 13527 bp, 15 predicted proteins | sample YL17G05_15_MG_FD_203695 | JGI IMG/M metagenome (GOLD analysis project Ga0315277, IMG submission 203695) | Sediment microbial communities from Yellowstone Lake, YNP, Wyoming, USA - YL17G05_15 | ecosystem: Environmental > Aquatic > Freshwater > Lake > Sediment | place: USA: Wyoming | collected...
ATGAGGAAATCGAGGTACGGAGACGCTATGCGGATGAACGCTTTTTCCGCTCCTGAGTCCACAAGGCAACAAGACCAAACAAGAGAAGTGCGGGTTCAGTCTACGTAGGGAAAGAATAGACGTCGCAAAAGAGCATTTGCACAAAATTGCTTCTGAAAACCTAGAGAGAATAGGAGCTCGTAGAGGCTAATCTTTCCTATGGGAATGCGCTGGCTAGTAAGAATTCCGTATGGAATATAAAGAAAGGGAGAGGGGAAAGTTTGTTAGCGTTCTGGCGGTCCGGTGATGTACGCCCAAACACTTACCAAGACCAGTGTTAAGCATGCGCCAGCGAACCCTGAAACCAAGAACCTGATCTGCACCAGCGCCGGTAGCACTTCCATCATCCAAGGAATTACGTAGTCTGCAGAAAGTTGTGCAATGATGCCTGCCATAAATCCGAGAAGGGCTACCATCCCGAAAACCTTGTACCTATCGCCCATTCAAATTCACCTTTTGAAATAGCATAATCCTTTGCCTCTTTTTAGTCTAACTAACAAATTTATGTCTATAAACCGAAAATAGGCCCCAGCAACTTTTAATTATAAAATTAAAGCCAAAAACTGTTTCCGCTCAGACATATAGCCCCACATATATACGTCCATGTTTCAGCCATATTAAGAACGGTTATCATTGTTCCGCGCAGTGTCTCTTCTTTCGGAGGTATCTCATTTGTCAGAAAGATTTAGCAAAAAATGGGAAACTAAGAGAGAAGAGCAACCATTCACTAACCGCATCAAGGAGGCAGTAAAGCCGCCAGGTCCCTTGAGACCCCGCCTCGACTTTGCAGTCAGACGCATCGAACTACAAGTGCAGAAACTCGACCAAGCCACCGAAAGATTCACTGTAAGAGACAAGACAATCTTCGCAAGAATTGTTGATGCCTACACGAAGCACGACACGGCCCGCGCAAACGTCTTCGCAAATGAACTTTCCGAAATCCGCAAGATGGAAAGACTCATAATTAACGCGAGACTCGCGCTCGAACAGATCGTACTAAGATTACGCACTGTATCAGAACTCGGAGACGTCGTATCCACACTCGGCCCAGCCGTCGGCGTACTACGGTCAGTAAGAGCCGGATTAGTCAGCGTCTTCCCAGAGGCAGAAAACGAACTCGGCGAAATCGGCAACATGCTCAGTGGAATAATGCTCGAAGCTGGACAAGGCTCAGGGATGACACTGAACTTCGACAACGTGAACGAAGACGCCGCAAAAATTCTTTCCGAAGCATCGACGGTCGCAGAGCAAAGAATCAAAGAAAAGTTCCCAGAGCTGCCACCAGGAATCCCAACGTCTGCGCTAGGCGAGCGGTCATCAGCCAACACGTCCTAGAAACAGAGGAATGATGACTATGCCAGACACCCCCAATCTTTTTCTTCACGTTGGAAAACCAGTCAAAGACGAATACGGCCGAATTGTAGGCAAAATTGCATCTTTTGCGGTGAGTCCAAGTGGAAAGTTTGACGCCGTCTTCATTGAGCAAGGCGACGGAAAGTTTTTCAGACAAACCGTCGAACACTTGCAAATCGATGATAACGAAATCACACTCATCTCGCGAATAAAATCCAGAGCAACTGTATTCTGCGACCAAATCCCACTCATATGGAGAAAAGACCAAGCCCTCAAAGACTTAGATGCAAAGAAGAAAATTTCTCCTGACCTGTACGACGAGTTACATGCAACCTTCGACGGAGCTTTGACGCAACTAAAACACGATGCCCAAGCACTTGGCGACGAAATTGACAAAGAAATCGCCAGATGCAAACGCGAAATAACTGAACAAAATTACGCTCTTGTGCATCTCGAAATAGAACATGAAATCGGCAAAATCGACGACCACTGCTATGAAACTGCATTCTCAATGGTGCAAGAAAACTTGAAACGCGTGCACGTAGAGAAAAGCGATCTTGAATTCACACAGACAAAGCTGGGAAACATTTTGCTAGGTGATGCAACTAAATTGCCAACTTCTGAAAAGCCGAAGATAACCGAGCAGCCATCTAAAGGGATTGGTCCGCTTTTAACTGCTTCAGAGCTTCCTGAACCGCCTGTAGTTGTTTACGTGAAAGAAATCGGAAAATCCAGCATATAAACAAAGGAAAAAGGAAAGGCAGCGACGGAGGAGGGATGGAAAACGCGAAGCTTTCTGCGCCCCGAACCTCCGCCAGTCCGTGAAACCGTAATCCAGTCAATCCAAACACTCCGGGTTCAGCAAAACAAGCTCTCACAAGCAACTTACCGCCTTAAAGAAAGAGATCGCGTACTTTTCCAGTCCACCCTAACCGCTTTAAAGAACAAGAACAAAGCTCGAGCTGCAATCTGTGCAGGCGAAGTTGCCGAAGTCCGCAAGCTTCTCCAATTTCTTAAAAACGTAGAATTGGCAATCGAACGCGTAATCCTCAGACTCGAAACAATAAAAGAACTCAGCGATATAGTCGTCGATCTCAAACCTTCCCTTAGATTGCTCCAGAGCGTCTCACAGGAACTCTTCAGCATACTGCCAGACGTGTCTTCCGAACTAAGCAAAGTCAATGAGACCATAAGCGAAACCCTCGCTACGACTCGCGTCACTACAGACGGGTCAATAATAACAGTGGGCACGAGAACTCCCGGAGGAGAAGAAGTCCTAACCGAAGTTTCAGAATTCCTCAAGGCAAAAATCGCAGAGAACCTTCCTGAACCCCCAGCCACCATACAAATTCCAGAAGACGAAAAAGTCGCGATAAAAGAAATGGTTGCCCTAGCGGCTAGCTGTTCAGAATCAATAAGTCGAAGAATAGAAGATTCTAGCAGCGAGCCTTCCCAAACTCTCCTTTCTTATAAGAAATCCCAGATTCAGGAAATTTCCCTGAAAGTGGAGAAACCCCAACTAGAAGATGCTCTTCTAGATTATGTTAAGAAAGTCAATGGACAGATCGATATGGCAAGATGCTCTGTCGATTTAGAAACTTCACATGAAGATATTGAAAAGGCCCTCAGAAACCTGGGGCAAAGAGGCAAAATCAAAATCGAAGTGCAATCAGGATGAATGAGGCAAAATCATGAGCGCTTCTCAGGAACTCGAAAAAGATGCTACTAACCATGCACTGGAAGCAGTGCGACTGGATAAGCAAGGAGCAAAGGGCTTGGCCATAACCACATACCAAAAAGCCATCGAATGTCTCCTCAAACTCGTCCAGCTATACCCAGAATACGGACTGAATCAGGTCTACGTGCAAAGAGCCATAGCCTACCAAGAACGCATCAAAGCCCTACAAGGCGCAGTAGGCAACGTCGGACCACATTTGGCTCCAAGAGACGAAAACAACGGCGGAACACAAACTAGCGAAGGCGGAAAATCAAGTTATGAAGAACTCGTGGTAATGGAAAAACCCAGTGTAAAATGGGAGGCTGTCGTCGGACTCGACACAGCCAAGAAAGCCGTCAAAGAAGCCATTGTCTACCCAGTTCAGAGACCAGACCTCTTTCCATTAGGTTGGCCGCGAGGAATCCTGTTGTTCGGTCCTCCAGGCTGCGGAAAAACACTTTTAGCCGCTGCCGTAGCAACCGAGATAGATGCAATGTTCGTTTCAATGGATGCCGCTTCGATAATGTCCAAGTGGCTCGGTGAAGCAGAACAGAACGTAGCAAAACTCTTCGGGCAAGTTAGAAAATCCACGATCGAGGGAAGACCTTCAATTGTGTTCATCGACGAGCTTGACTCTTTGATGGGCAAACATTCGAATGAGGTCGGCGGCGAAATTCGAGTCCGCAATCAGTTCCTCAAAGAAATGGACGGAATATCCGACAAGGGCAAGAACCTTCACGTTTATGTCATCGGCGCCACAAACAAACCGTGGGATCTAGACTGGGCGTTCATAAGACGTTTCCAGAAACGTATTATGGTGCCTCTTCCAGATCATCACACACGTCTCATGATGTTTAAACTCTACACGGGCACCCTGCAGCTTACCGCAAACGTGGATCTGCACGAGCTGGCAAGGCTCTCAGAAGGATTCTCTGGAAGCGATATCAGGGACGTCTGTCAATCCGCACAATTGAAGCTGATAGGCGAGTTCTTCGAAACAGGCAAGGCCAAAGATAGGACAGCCAAACCTAGGGAATTGACTATGGACGATTTCAGGCAAATACTTGAAGAGAGGAAGCCCAGCGTTTCCCTTGACATGCTCTCCCTTTATAATAGATGGTTTGACGCCTTCAAGGCTCTCTAAAAATGGAGGAGATGAAAGAAGAATTAGGAATGTTTGGTGGAAAGGTTTGGAGACTGCACACATATTAATTTTTTACGCTCTCCTTTCTCCCCCTCAAATAGACACTCTCCAAGCCCCACAAACACATCCCAAACCATACGAACCTCAGAGAGAACTAATCACTTTCACTATGCATGTTTGGCTTTGATTAGATCTTCAACGAGATCGGCTAGCTTTTCGGGGTGAGTACGGGCATCCACGTATGGAATGGTTAGCTTCAGGTTTTTGGTTTGGAAGAACCCTGCAAAGGCTAGTATTGGCTCGAAAACCCCCAAAGCATCCCGTGTTTCCTCTTTTGACTTTACAGCCACGATTTTCGGTATGGTTTTTTCTTTGCTGACGAGTTTTTTGAACCCTTCAAGAAAGATCACGTCGTGGTTTTTGCATCGGTTCAGGATTTCCTCAATTGTAAGGCTCTTGCCTATCTTTTCTATTGTTGCCGTCTCGTTTGCGGCTATGCCGATGATGGTCTTGGCGCCAGCTTGCCCGTATCGCCAAGTGTCCTTGCCCTTTGTATCTATCGTGAAGTCTTGTTCAGAAATGTGCTTTACAGCGGCGATTCGGTAGCCTCTCTTCGCCAGTTCACTAATCAAGGCTTCGACGGTTGTCGTCTTTCCGGAGCGTTTACCTCCAACAACTGCTACAACCACTCGTTTCATTTTATACCCCTTTTTTTCAAGTCATTTCTTCCCTGAAGGCTTTCTCCAGCAATTTCTTGTTCATGTTTAGCTTCTCGGAAAGTGCTCTGACCCACTTCACGTAGGTTTTGAACAAGCTTTGGAGAATTTCCGCTTTCTCGCTGTCAGACAAGTCTTTCTCCTCCGCCAGCAAAAGGGCAAACCATCGACCAGCGTCCGAGAGTTTATAAGCCTTAACCCAGACAATGCGCCCTTCCTTTTCAGTTTTTTCCATCTCTTCCAGCAAAACGCCGAGCTTTGAAAGCGATTTCAGATTTCCAATCACTGTTTTATTCGAGTAATCCAGTTTCCGAACGAGGTCTTTTTGGTAGACCTTGTTCGCAATGCCTTGGCTTAATGAGAAGTTCAAAATGTCAACAGCGGCCTTTGAGCCAAAGATCGCGCTCAATATCTTCGTTTTCTGGTCTGATGGAAGAAAAACTACATACGGATGTAACTTTTCTGTCAATGCTTCCACCCAAACTGTTCTAATACGCATTCATTTTAAGCGTTATGCTGCGAGACAATGTTTTTTAGTGTTTTAGAGCCATTCTACCGAGGTGCTTACGACGACCACTAAAGGCTGGATTCCAATGGACGGAGACACCTTCGCCACACAAGAAGGCTTCATATTCAACGCATTCGGATACGAACACCCAAAAAACCGAGTTTTTGCATTCTTAAAATACATACCCGCCCAGTTCAAGAACCTCTTTAACATCGAATTTCTAGAAAGAACATGGAAACGCAGCGACCAAGAACTTTTTCGCGCTGAAAAAATGTACACCGCTCAAAACTATCAGGCTTTCCTCCAAACTTTCAAGAAAAACTTTCCTTCATATGTGTATTTCTGTCCTTTTCGTGAGAAAGAAGTGATAAGCGCACCAATCAGTTCCGCAAAACAGGTCTATGTTCCAAGAAACTGTTTGGTCTCTCTAGCTTCTCTCAAACACAGGGATGAATTGCAGGAAATGTCTCTGAAGTTCATCAAGCTGCTCTCTAGCGAGTCTGGCCTTGCTATCTCTGATTTTGGTGTTCATGGTTCAGTGGCTTTGGACATGCACACTTCAAAATCGGACATTGATGTGGTCGTTTACGGTTCTCAAAATTTCCGAAGAGTGGAAGAGACAGTCGATAAACTTGTGCTTGAAGGCGTCTTAAGCTACCAGTTTAATAACAAGCTGGATGCGGCTAGACGTTTCAAAGGTCGCTACAAGAACAGAATTTTCATGTACAACGCTGTACGCAAACTAGAAGAGGTTGCCTCGAAATATGGCGCTTTCAAATACACACCAGTTAGGCAAGTTGAGTTCAGATGCACAGTAAAGGACGACAGCGAGGCCATGTTCCGTCCGGCTATCTACCAGCTCGAAAATTACGAAACGAAAAATCAGGTTTCAGCTATTTCTAGTGGTATTGTGCCCGAGCTTGTGGTTTCTATGATTGGGTGCTATCGAAACGTGGCTAGGAAAGGTGATGCGTTAGAAGTCCGTGGCATGTTGGAACGCGTCGAAAGTATCGCGACAGGCAAGATGTTCCATCAGGTAGTTGTTGGAACAGGAACAAGCGAGGAAGAACGCATTTGGCCCCTTTGAAGCTTCGAGACCGGGATGCGGTCATAACAAAAGAAGGCCTGATTTTCCGCGTTTTCGGTTATGCACATCCGCCGAACGCGTGTGTCTGCGATGCCGAATATGCGCCATCCGCCATCTTTCAATCGGATAATCCAAAGGCTCTGCGCAATAAAGGCGACAGGGTTTTCTACAAGTTCTATGAGGATGAAGGCTGGTGGTTTCTGCAACGGAACTATTCGCAGTACATGATTTTTCACGCTATGCTTCAGAACAAGGTTGTGGGCGTTGACCAAAGCGGCATTTCGGAAGTGCGAAAGCCTGAAGAAGAACTCGCAAAGCTGCTCGCAGAAGAGTCAAAAGATGAACTTGTCACGGCAACAAAGAGCGTTCTAGATCTCACATTTCAGAGCTCAAGCTTGTCTTCGAAGAATTTTGGCGTGTTCGGCTCAATGCTTCACGGTTTTCACAACCCCAAATTTTCAGACATAGACCTAACAGTCTACGGTCGAAGAAACATTGTCAGGCAATTAGAAACTCTGCAAGAGTCATACGCTTCGCCCGATTCGCTTTTCAGGAATGAATTTGAAACTGATGAGTCAATTAGAGGAAAGAATTGGCGATTTATCAACTATAATTCTGAAGAGTTTCTTCAACATCAACGAAGAAAAGTCATCTATGCACTATTCAACGACAAAAACAGCGGCAGAATCATCAAGGCAGAGTTTGAGCCCGTCAAGGATTGGAGCGAGATTAGCAACGAGTACAACCCTGAGACAAGAATTGTGCATAAGGGTTGGATCAAGATGGTCGCTCGGATAACTGACGACGAAGATGCGTTGTTTATGCCAGCAGTCTACGGTGTTGAGCCTTTAGAGGTTCTTAATGGACCCCGAGAAGCCGGGGATGTAAAGCGAATTGTCTCCTATTTAGAGGAATTTCGACTTCAGGCCAAAAGAGACGAGCAGGTTTATGTTGAAGGGAACTTGGAGAAAGTTGTTGCTTCTAAGGGCAGCTACTACCAAATCACATTAACCTATTGCCCCCGATATTATGAACAAGTTCTTAAAAGCCTGAAAGCGCGGTAATTTTTTTTGACGCGCGCACTTTTCAGGATGCGAAGTGATACAGCCATTATGATAATCTTGGAAAAACAGTCATCTCAAACGACAAGAGTGAAAATAATCTCGTACGCTATTCGCCCATGGCTCCTTTGCTCCATGTGGAGTCCTCACAAAATCTATGTCCATGAAGCGGAGAGCTTTCTTCAGAAATCCGGATTGAATGTAACTGTTGAAGAAGAAACCTAGTTTGTTGAAACGTTCTGGCTTAAAGTTTCGGAATCATGTAGTCTGCTGGTTTGTTTCCAAGCAATAGCCTATAGTACTCGTGTTTTTTTTTGGCTTCTGTGACTCTTTCCACTTTTCCTTGCGCAACAACTTCCTCGCCTGTATGGGCTTGTTCACAAAATCTTCCTCGGAAAGACGCAATCTCCTCTATTGGCGAAACTACAGTTCCTTCAACAAGCTTGACGTTTTCTATTCTGTATACGCAAGGCGTGAAGATCGACTCTGAATCATCGGCCACTGTGGCTTCGATCTTTGCGTAACCACAATTCTTGTATGTGATGTCACCGTATTTTTCGCCATTTTCATTCCAATCTTTCACGAACCGTATGAAATAGTCTGTACCCCTGAATTTTCCCTGCCAAGCCTTTTTCGATTCAGTTCGAACAAAATCCTCAAAACCCACTCGAGTGTCTTTCGAACGAAAATCGAACAGAGCCTTCAAACTTTCTTGAGTGTAGTGCTTAAGGGATGAATGCGTGTCACTTAAGATGTCTGTTAATGCGGAATGCACTTTTCTGCAATTTTCTGAACCATAAACGATTGGATCAATGTCAGAGGTCGGCAAGTGAAGACTCGCTAGGATTGACCCAGAAATCCCGATATTGCTCCACGAAATGTTCGCTCTCTCTTTCAAGAGTTCTGCCAATCGTAGCGCCTTGCTTTCAAGCGTGTCTGGGTTCTTGGAATATAGCAGTTCATGAAGCTTCTCAATGGGTTTGTAATGCCTCTGCACATCGCTGACTGGGACTTCGCATAATGTCTCATCAAAAACATTGTCATAAACAAGATATTGCGGCAACCTCTCCTTCAACAACGCAAATCGTTCCGAAAGCGAATAAACCTTGCCAAAAGTCTTTCCGTTTCTTATTCTTTCAGCTTCCGCATGAGGAAAATAGCGAATGAAGGCAATGACTCGGCTTGATGGGTGGACTGAGCCTTTCACATCGAAAACAGCTTCAGTCGTGGTTTCTACAAGGTCTCCTTCTCTTGCTTCCATTCTTTATCTGCTCTATTGAAGAAGGAAGTTTGCTATTTCATTCTTTTGGATTCGAGAAAATCTACTGCAAGTATCTTTATGTTGGCTCTTTTCAAAGCCAGAAGCACCGCCGTGCTAATGATAGCTCCTGCAAGGCAATTCAGGGAATCGGCAATGGCGTAATACACTGTCATCGGCGCCCAGTATGGATACATACCAGGAGTGCCCCACCCGTTTATCCATACAGCAATATTGTTGCCAGCTGCGACGTCTCCTATCCGTGAAATCCAAGCGAAGCACCAAACGGCCACTGGCAAAGTAGCGGGGTTTCGAGTGACTATCGTGTTAATCATCCATTTTCTGATTGGGGGTACAACAATGAATATCAAGACAAGCCAGTACTGCCACGTTATGAGGGGCATTGCCTGATACCATGCAAACGGATGAGAAAACCAAATTGCCATCTCTAACGCGAAAATTACCGTTGCCTCTTTCCATCTGTTAAACAACACAAGACCGCTCATCAGAGCAGCCATGGTTGGGGTAAGAAAGGTCAGCAGACCTATTGACGATTGAGGGTTTACGTACGGAACAAGCCATCCAAAGACAAAACCTGAGAGCGTGCCCCACAAGGGGCCCAGCAAGGATGCAGTTAAGCCTGAGGACAAGACGCTTGATAGTGTAATGAGTGCGGGCGTTCCTAAAACAGGATAGACCGGAAACTGGGAACATGCAAGAAGTAGGGCAGTCCATATGCTTGTCAATGCCAAGAGTACGACGCTAATCGTGTATTTGTGGAACATCGCACGCACATCTATCGATTGTAACATTTTTCAGGACTGTGTAATTTTTTACACAACGTTAATAAAACTTCCCGTCGCAACAATACCGATGAAGGTTGTTCATGAAAAAGCAACCGCATGACAAAGCAAGACATATTTCACGCTGTCTGGAGTTGGCAATTCTGCTTGAAGCCGGTGCTCACAAACCCGGAAATGTAAGTGTTGTGACTAGCTTTGAAAACACGCGCTATGAACATTTTCTTGCTTCCGCAGTAGCCGCTGCTGCTTGTTTTGAGCGGGCGGCTGAACAGGGTATCCTAATTTCTGAAGGCAAAATACAATTGACCGAGGTCGGGGTTGGAGGTTTAATAAAGGAATGCGTAGCTGACATTGACGCGTGGCAGCACGGTGGAAACACACTTCTCGGTGCAGTGATTCTTCTTGTTCCGATGGCGATCGCTGCCGGCATGGTTCCTAGCGAGAGTACGTTCGAGATTCCAACACTGCGAAAGAATTTGAGGCACGTTGTGGTGTCAACGACGCCTGAAGACGCAATTAATCTCTATGAGGCTATAAGAATCGCCAATCCTGGCGGGCTCGGCAAGGCTCCGAAACTGGATGTCAACGATCCAAACGCCACAAACACAATACTTAACGACAAAATCTCACTCTATGATGTTTTCAAAATAGCCGAAAAGTATGATTCAATCTGTTCTGAATGGGTAAACAATTACCGAATAACGTTTGATCTTGCCTATCCTTCTCTGACCGAGCAAATACAGAATGCTAAAGACTTGAACACAGCTATAATCCACACTTTCTTGAAAGTTCTGGTGGCTCATCCTGATACGTTCATAGCTCGTAAAGTAGGCTTTGAGAAATCCCGTGAAGTTTCGCTTATGGCTAAAGAGATTTTGGATCTTGGGCTTGAAACTTCCAGAGGTCAAGAAAGCCTCGACAGATTTGACCAAGGACTCCGAGAGTCGAGTAATCTTCTTAATCCTGGCACGACAGCTGATATTATTGCGGCTGCTTTGGCTTTGCTTATTCTCGGTGGATATAGGCCGTAACTCGGCTATTTTTCGACCCATCTTCTGTACAGCATTACGCCTATCACGTAGAGTATTATTGCTGTGCCTGTCAATGTGGCAATCGGCATGAGCAGATCACCGAAGGTGGCGTTCCGTATCATTATGTCCCTCAGGGCTTGAGCGGCGTAGGTCATTGGTATAAAGCGGCCGATCTGCTGCAGGTATGTTGGCAGGTACTCGATCGGGAAGTACATTCCAGTGAAGAACTGGAGCACTATTGCTATCGTTGTGGCGGCGTTTGATGCTTCTTGTGGGGCTCTGCCGATGCATGATATTATGAGGCCTAAGGCTATGCCGTTTATAGAGCCCAAAAAGAAGATTGGAACCAGAAGCGAGAGATTCCAGTTGAGTTTTGGGCCCAGCAGAACTGCGGCAAGGACTCCCATGATTAGTATGGAGATGGCAGTTTGGAACAGGGCTGCGAGAGTTTTGCCCAACAGCACGTTTATCGGTCGGGCTGGTGAGGCTCTGATCTTTTTGAGCGTTCCCTTTTCTCTTTCGAAGACGATTGCTCCTGTTGCGGCAACCATGCTTGAGAACAGGAGGGGGTACGTTAGCATGCCAGGAACAATGCTTTCCTTGTAACCAATTTTCTCATGCACGACTGCCTGTTCTTCATTTACAACAACTGGTTCAAGGTAGGTTGCGTTGTATACTGTATGGTAGTATTCTTTGTAGTATTCTGTGAGGAAGGTTTTGATGCCGTTTCCAACTAGGTTGGCTACGTCGGGGCTTGTCTCGTCGATTGCCATCATTACGTGCGCTGGTATCCCTACAGTCAGGTTGAGCGTGAAGTTTTTGGGAATCGTTATGACTGCTCGGACGCTGCTTGTGTTCAGTTCTTTCAGCGCTTCGGTCTTGTCCGTGAAGTTTTTGACTGTGAAGATTCCCTTGGTGCTGTTCAGTCCGGTGATTATGCTTGCCGATATTGGCGAGTGGTCATTGTCTACTACTCCGATGTTTGCGTTGAATGGTATGTCTCTGCCAAAGATGGCCGTGAAGAGCAGGAGTATCATTATTGGGAAAGCTATTGTCCAGAACATGGTGCCTTTCTCTCTGAAGAACGTCTTGATGTCTTTCACTGCGATGCCAATTATCGAGTTCATATGGTCTCCTCCGTGAGTTTCCTTCCACTCAACTTCATAAACACGTCTTCCAACGTCGGTTCCACAACTTCAATCTTCTCAGGCAAAATTCCTTGGGAAGCCAACTTGTTTGAGACGTCAGTCATAATCCCCAAGGGGTTTTTGGCTGTTATCTGAACTTCGTCGCCCAGCAACGTAGCGTTGTATTCTTTGAGGGTCGCGATTGCTTTTTTGGTTTGTGAGTTTTTTACTCGCACGTGGATTGCAGGTTCGCCGCCGATGGTCTCCTTCAAAACTCTCGGTTTGTCGAGCGCAGCGACTTTTCCCTTTTCCATTATTGCCACTCGATCGCATATTGTATCGGCTTCGTACATGTCATGCGTTGAGAGCAGAACCGTTTTTCCTGAGCTTTTCAGGTTTTTAATGAGTTCCCAGAATTCGCGTTTGATGGTAGGGTCAAAGCCGACGGTGGGCTCATCTAAGATCACGATGGGCGGATCGTGGATGATTGAGGCGGCGAGATTTGCACGTCTTCTCATTCCACCCGAAAGTTGCTGCGCTCTTCTGTTCAGGAATTCTCCTACTCCTAGGACTTTGGTTGAGAATTCGACTCTTTCCTTGAACTTCTTTCCATCAAGCGAGTAAAGTGCTGCGGAAAAGGCTAGGTTTTCGCGCACGCTCAGCAAATCGTAAAGCAGGGTTTCTTGTGGACAGAAACCGATAGTTGCTCGCACTTTGTAGGCGTCTTTGACAATGTCAAGGTCGTTAACGGTCACTCTTCCTCCGTCAAATCTCCTCAACCCGCAAAGAATCTCCATCAGAGTGGTTTTGCCTGCGCCATTTGGGCCTAACAAACCGAAGATTTCGCCTACCTCGACGCTGAAGGAGACGCCATCGACGGCCTTGACTTTGCCATAATGTTTTACCAAATTCTCTACTCGAATGATCATCTTCTTGCCTGCCAACAAATCAGCTTTATGTTTTAACGAAGCAACAGCAATTATCAATTTAACAGTTTCCTTGTTCGACACGAAAACAAAGCAGTTCTTTCCAAGATCGTAAGTGAGTATGCGCAGATTTGGGTTTTGCATATTAAGATTTAAGGGCAACTCTTTCTCATATGGAAGTAAGATTGAGGCTGGCAGTCAGTGGAGAAACCAAAGCTACAAGTGACGTTGCTTACTGGGCGGACGATTGAGCAAGGCGTGGGAAAAGAGCAAGGAAAAGCCTCGAAAGAATACGCAGAAAGCGCTTCAGTATGCTTCATCGACCTCGAAGACTTGAAAAAGCTCGGAATAGAAGAAAAAACAAACGTTTTAGTCTCCACAACCTATGGATCAGTAATTCTTAGAGCTTTGAAATCGCCTCAAGCTCCGCATTCCAGCATCATTTTTATTCCGTATGGCCCTTGGGCAAACGCGATCGTTGATCCAGAAACTGATAATGTTGGCATGCCTTCCCTGAAGGGTATCCCAGCAGAAATTGAACCCGCAGACGACAAGCCTCTTCTCAGCCTGAAAGAGCTTCTGAAAACCATGTTCAAGAAGGAATAATATGCCAATAGTCAGAGCTGTTACCTGTCCTGTCTGCGGGTGCCTCTGCGACGATATAGAACTAACTGTCGAGAAGAAAGAAATCGTTAAGGTCAAGAATGGCTGCGCCATGTGCGAATCCAAATTCCTTGGTTACAACGGCGAACATAGA
>Ga0315277_10008144_pt1 | contig 13525 bp, 11 predicted proteins | sample YL17G05_15_MG_FD_203695 | JGI IMG/M metagenome (GOLD analysis project Ga0315277, IMG submission 203695) | Sediment microbial communities from Yellowstone Lake, YNP, Wyoming, USA - YL17G05_15 | ecosystem: Environmental > Aquatic > Freshwater > Lake > Sediment | place: USA: Wyoming | collected...
GGTATTATATGGCGGTTATTGTGCCCACAATTGGTAACATCAAATTGAAAGGAATTGCCCAAAAGCGCTAAGAACATGGACTGTGCTGCTTGCTCTCTATGATACTTACGCACTACTCGTTTGGTTCTAGAAAGGATGATTCTCTAGGTCAATGTATAGGACTCAAAAGGAGGTTTGACAAATATGATGAAAGAGACAGACAAAGTTGCTTCGCGAATTGAGGAAGTAATTGATGAAGCCAGCGGGAAGGCATATTTGCCTCCTTGCCAGGTTCGCTGTCCTCTTAAAATAGATATTCAACGCAATCACGTCATGATTTCATGCCTTCCCCTGGATGAGAAGGAAGCCTCCAGCCAGATATTAAAGATAGGTGATGAAGTCTATGACCAAAACCCCCTCTTTCCAATAATCTGTGGCTACATTTGTGGGCTTTGCGAAAAAGAGTGCAATTATGAAGACCAAACCGGAGCAGTGAGAAGAATATTGCTTTTGCGATTTATCGCCGAGCATTATCTGCCCTATCTGAAAACAAAATCTTCATTCGCTCCTGCCACCAGAGAAAAGGTGGCGGTGATTGGAGGAGGACCGGCAAGCCTGATGTGTGCTTATACACTGAGCAAGAAGGGTTACCGGGTCGCTATGGTGGAGAGGTATTCGGATTTAGGGGGCGCTCTGAGATTAATTCCTCGATATCGCCTTCCTGAAGATATCATGGATGCTACCTTGAATAATTTAGTCAGGATTGCTCGTATAGATGTCAAAGATGTTGAATTCGAGCCCAGAATGGGGGATTGGGGAAAAACGATGGATGAACTCAGAAAAGAAGGTTACCAGGCCATATTTATTGCTACCGGCACCCCCTTTCCAAGACGCCTTAGATTTGAGGGAAAACTTGTGGCGGGAGCAGACCTGGAAGGAGTCATGTTTGGTTTGAACCTTCTCTCTGACGTCAGCCAGAAGAAAGTTCGTCCTCGGCTCTTCGAGGGCAAAAGGGTGATAGTAATTGGAGGCGGCAACGTGGCTTTTGATGCTGCGAGAACTGCCCGACGACTTGGTGGAAAAGTTACTGTTGTCTGTCTGGAGAATGAAGACAAGTCTTCCAAGGACGGAATACCGGCTGATATCGAAGAAATCGAAGGCGCCACTGAAGAAGGAATTCAAATCGTCTATTCCCGTGGTGTGGAAGAGATAATTGGCGAGGATGGGAAATTCCGGAAGATAAAGTGCCCTCGGTGCACATCGGTCTACAACGAGATGGGATACAGGGGATTCAATCCTAAGTTCGAGCGGAGTGACGTGATATATGTCGAGGGCGATGTGCTACTTATCACCATCGGGCAAACTTGGCCAAGGACACCCTTCCGGCAAGTGGGTCTACTGGATGAAAGAGACAGGATTGACGTCGACCCCATTACTTTGATGAGCAATCGCAAGCAAGGAATTTTCATCGGAGGCGATGTCAGGCGGGTAGGCTTTGCCGCAGAGGCCATGAGAGAAGGGATGATAGCTGCCGAGTCCATAGACCGCTACCTCAAGGGCGAAGACCTTAAGAAAGGGAGAGAAAGGGAGTATGAGAAAGCAGCTATTCCCAGAGCTGCAGAGTACAAGCCTCAACCTGAGCTTAGATGGCTGCCGGCGAAAAAAAGGATAAACTTCAAACCTTTTGAGAAGGGATTTACCTTAGAGCAGGCGGTGGAAGAGGGTGGGAGATGTCTATACTGTGGCCCCTGTAAGAGTTGTAAAGCCTGTGTGATGCTAGAGCTTCAGATTGAGATACCAGAAATTGAAGTCAATCGAGAGATATGTAGCGGATGTGGGGTCTGTGTTCTCCTCTGCAGCTATGACGCCATTAAATTAGAGAAATCTGGGGACGGAGCTGTAGCAGTTATCAATGACCTCAGGTGCAAGCAATGTGGCGTGTGTGCTGCTGCTTGCCCCAGCGCGGCGATTACCATTGAACGCTGCACTAACGAAGAAATTATGGCCGAAATCGAGGGCGTGTTAGTATAAATTTAACTGAGTATTGCATTCCGCAGGAATCGTCTTATAAACTAACCCCAAGCGAATTTTGATTTTAAATTGAGCGGGGTCCCACGAAAATTGCGAGATTTTCGTGGGTTAGTGTATGTCAAAAGCAGCAAGACAGTCCCTCAAATTAGCTTCTATCAGTGTCCGGGGCATTGTTCAGGGCGTCGGCTTCCGGCCTTTCGTCTATGGACTGGCTGTTAAACACAACCTTAAGGGCTGGGTTTATAACACTTCCGAAGATGTCAGGATTGAGGTAGAAGGTAAGGCAGAGGCTATTAAGCAGTTCGAGCGGGAGCTCGAGACAAAAGCCCCACCGCTGGCTCATATCGAGAACGTAACTATCGAGTATCACCCACCGCGCGGTTATAAAAACTTTGAAATTCGGCAGAGCCAGGCACAGGCAGGGAAATATCAGCTTATCTCTCCGGATGTCGCTACTTGCCAGGCTTGCCTTGGTGAGTTGCTAAACCCTGAAGACCGCCGCTACCGCTATCCCTTTACCAACTGCACCAATTGCGGCCCACGCTTTACCATAATTGAAGATATGCCCTATGACCGCCCTAAAACCACCATGCGCTACTTCCAGATGTGTCCCCAATGCCAGGCAGAATATGATAATCCCCTGGACCGCCGCTTCCATGCTCAACCAAATGCCTGCCCGAAATGCGGTCCCCAGGTCCACTTAGTTGATAACCGGGGCAAGCTGGTAACCAAGTCGAATCCTATTGTCGCTGCCAGTCAGCTCCTTAAAGAAGGGAAAATCGTGGCTATTAAGGGATTAGGGGGTTTTCTCCTGGCTTGCGATGCCACGAGCGATACCGCAGTTAAAACACTGCGGCAGAGGAAAAAGCGCTCCTCCAAGCCATTTGCCATAATGGTAACCGATGTAGACGAAGCTAAGAGGCATTGCTATGTCTCGCCAGAGGAGGAAAATTTACTTACCTCACCTCAAAGCCCCATCGTACTCATGAAGTGGCGGGAGAGCTCATCTGGGTCTCGAGAGGTAGCGCCCAATTTACAATTCTTAGGGGTTATGCTGCCGTATACACCGCTTCACCACATACTGCTCAGGGATACGGGCCGGCCTTTAGTAATGACCAGCGGCAATCTCAGTGAAGAGCCTATCGCCAGAGACAACGATGAAGCTTTAAGGAGGCTTTCCGGTATTGCCGATTACTTTCTAATCCATAATCGGGATATCTACTCCCGCTATGATGACAGCGTGGCCATAGTGGAAAGGGGCACAAGCCAGCTTATAAGGCGGGCGCGTAGTTACGCTCCCTATCCCATTCGTCTCCCATTTAATGCCAGGCAGGTGCTTGGTTGCGGCGCTGAGGAGAAAAATACGTTCTGCCTGACTAAAGATAACTATGCCTTCCTAGCGCAGCATATCGGCGATATGGAGAATATGGAAACTCTGGAGCATTTTGACAGCACTATATCCCTGTATAAAAGGCTCTTCCATATAGCGCCTGAAATCATTGCCCATGACCTCCACCCTGATTATCTGGCCACCAAATATGCCCGAGAGTTAGGCGAGTCCGGTATAAAGCTTGTTCCTGTGCAGCACCACCATGCCCATATCGCCAGTTGTCTGGCTGATAATGGGCTGGAGTCCCCGGTTATCGGCGTGGCCTTCGATGGCACAGGGATGGGTGCTGATGGAAATATCTGGGGAGGGGAATTCCTGGTCGCCGACTACCGTAGTTTTCGCCGAGCAGGACATCTGGAATACCTGCCTTTGCCCGGCGGAGCCGCAGCTATAAAAAGACCCCGCCGCACCGCCATCGGCTATATTCTCACCTTATTAGGGGAAAATGCCCTCAACTCTGTCATTGCGACCCTGAACGAAGTGAAGGGGAAGCAATCTCAATTGGCTTCCATCGGGCAAGTTACTGAAATTGAGGTAGAGGTTATCAAGCGCCAGATAGAAAGAAAGATAAATTCACCGCTGAGCTCGAGCATGGGACGCCTTTTTGATGCCATATCAGCCCTGTTAGGCATAAGGGGCGAAATAGATTACGAAGGACAGGCGGCGGTGGAGCTGGAGATGGCTGCCCACTCTTCTGTCATTGCGAGGCCTGTCCCGAGCGAAGCGAGGGAACTCGACGAAGCAATCTCCGGCGAGAATGAAAGCTACCCATACCGCATAGTAGAAGACGAAGGAATAAGAATCGTGCGCCTGAGGGACCTGCTCTCAGCCGTAATAGAAGACTTACATCAGGGTATCTCAAAAGGGAGGATATCAATCAAATTCCACAATACCGTAGCCCGGATGATAAACGAGATGTGTCACTTGATAGCCGATGAAACCCCGATGGTGTCGGGGGTAGCCTTAAGTGGCGGCGTATTCCAGAATCGCTTACTGTTGAGAAAAACGGTCAGCTTACTGGAAAGCAGCGGTTTTCAGGTTTTTACCCACAGGCAAGTGCCCTGTAATGACGGCGGCATCTCCCTGGGTCAAGCCGTTATTGCCAATTTCGTATAATCCAGATTTCTGTAGTTGCCTGATTTATCAGGCCTCCTCTGTCATTGCGAGGCTGGCGAAGCCAGCCGAAGCAATCTCGGCTGGGAAGTAGAATTGCCCGCATTTTAGACAGGCTGCCAGCTCAGGAAGGGATAGGACTGTCCAGTAACAATATTCCAGATGTAGGCGGGGTAAGTCTGGTTCAGAGCGACTGCGATTATGTTCCACGCCGCCCCTGAGAAGGTGGCGATGCTCTTCATTTCCGCCGTGGTCTTGCCCGTCCCGCCAGCCGAAGTAGCTTGTCCGCTGGTTTGGATATCCCAGAAGGAATTGCTCACAGTGGCATAATTGTATCCCACCAGACCGCCGACTGACGAATTGCCAGTCACGTTGCCGGTGGAATAGGAGTTGCTCACAGTGCCATTATTACCTCCCACCAGACCGCCAATACCGTAATTGCCAGTGACATTGCCTGTGGAATAGGAGTTGCTCACAGTGCCTTTCTCGAAATTAGATCCCACCAAAGCGCCAACCCACAAAACGCCGGTCACGCTGCCTGTGGAATAGGAGTTGCTCACAGTGCCAAGATTAGATCCCACCAGACTGCCAATATACGCCGTGCTAGTCACATCGGCGTTCACCACGCCGATATCTTCGATGCGCCCTCCCTCACCAACAATACTAAAAAGCCCTACATAACCTATGCCAGGGAGGTTGATAAACAGGTCACGTATTTCGAATCCTTGCCCGTCGAAAATCCCAGTAAATGGAGGATCACCCCCGGCTCCAATAATTGGATGCCAGCCCTTCCCCTCATTGGCTGTCGGGCTCGCCAGTTCCTCATAACCGGCCGTGGTGGAATTGAGGTCATTCATTAGAATGTAATGACCGCGCAGGTTGTTCCTGATGGCATCCAAATCATACCAGGTCCGTATTTCCAGGCTTCGGGAAGGAAAAAGAGAACAGCCTGCCATCCCGGCAATTAAGGCTACCGTAATCAAAAAGATGCTAAATCTTGCCATGTAACAGTTTAGTTTTTCCAATATCTCTAGCTTATAGTATATTGTATATCACCCCGCTACACTGTCAAGGGATCGATTTGGCGTGTGCGTCAATGTGGATATAACTCCACAGACAAGCCTACTTCCCTTGCCGTATAAAGAGTTACGGCTGCCAGCTCAGGAAGGGATAGGTCACTCCAGTGACGATATTCCAGATATAGGCGGGGTCAGTCTGATTCAGAGTCACTGCGATTATGTTCCACGCTACACCAGAGAAGGTTGCGATAGTCTTCATTTCGGTTGTGTTCCTGCCCGTTCCGCCAGCTGAAGTAGCTTGTCCACTGGTCTCAATGTCCCAGAAGGAGTTGCTCACAGTGCCCTGATAATTCCGTCCCACCATGCCGCCAACATCCTCATAGCCAGTCACGTTACCGGTGGAATAACAATTACTCACACTGCCCCTATTATGTCCCACCAGACCACCAACGAGCGACTCGCCATCCACCCTAGCGCTGGAATAGGAGTTGCTTACAGTACCCTCATGATTCCATCCCACTAGCCCACCAACATACTCATAGCCAGTCGCCGTACCGGTAGAATGGGACTTACTGACAGTGCCATGATTTTGTCCTATCAGACCGCCAACCTCGAAACTACCACTCACGCTAGCGGCGGAATAGGTGTTGCTCACAATGCCACCACTCTCTCCGACCAGACCGCCAACATGCGTATGGCCAGCCACGTTACCAGTGGAATGACAATTACTCAGACTGCCGCGATTATGTCCCACCAGACCACCAACATACAACTCGCCAGTCACAGTGGCGTTCATCACCGCGATACCCACGATGCTCGCTCCCGTGTTAACAAAACTGAAAAGTCCCACATTATCTTCGCCCTCGCGGTCGATAAACAGGTCTCCTATCTCAAATCCCTGACCGTCGAAACTACCTGTAAATGGGTTAGGCCAAATCCCAATTGGTTGCCAACCCTTTCCCTGATTAGCTGTCGGGCTCGCCAGCTCCGTATAACCGGGAGTAGTGGAATCGAGGTTGTTCATTAGAGTGAACTTGCCGTCCAAGTTATTCCTGACGGCATCCAAGTCATGCCAATCCCGGATTTCCACACCAGCAGAAGGGGTTTCACAGCCTACCATCCCTATGATTAGGGCTACCGTAATCAAAAAGATGCTGGCTCTTGCCAAGCAACGGTCTCTCTTCGAACTAAGTATTGTCTTCATTCTCCACCTCAAGCTTTTTGCGGTTGCTCCGCTTTTATCGGAGCGCGAAGTGCCCAATAAATTGGGCAAACATATCGTTATTTAGGCAAACTCGATAATTTAGGTTCCCCAAAATCCCTAGCTTATAATATACTATATATCATCCCCCGCCGTACTGTCAAAGGATCGGTTTGGCGTGTGCGCCAATTGGGATATCACCCCACAGACGAGCCTACTTCCCTGGCCGTATAAGGAGGAACATGAGCAGGGCAGCGATGCTTTTGGCATCGCAGATTTCGCCCGAGGCAATAAGTCGGGGTATCTCATCCGAGGAAACGCGGACCAGCTCGATGTCGTCGGTATCCTCAGCCACGAGACGAGCGGGCACGAGGTCGGTAGCCAAAAAACAATAGAGATACTCCGTGCCATAGCCTGGAGTGGCATAAAAGCCCCCTAATTTGTCTATTTTCCGGGGGAAGTAGCCAATTTCCTCCTGTAACTCGCGGCGCACAGAGTCAATGGGTTCTTCACCGGGGTCAATGCCACCAGCCGGTATTTCCAGAAGAAACCTGTCCACGGCATGGCGAAACTGGCGAACCAGAAGGACATTATCTTGTTCATCAAGGGCTACTACAGCTATACAATCGCTGTGCTCCACCACCTCTCTGGTGGTTTTTGTGCCGTTAGCTTTCTCCACGGTGTCCACGCGTATGTTTACCGCGCGCCCGTGATAAATCTGTTGGGTGGCTAACTTCTTTTCCGGCTTCAACATACTCTTGCTACTCAGCTAAAATGGCATCGCTTTGCCTGTCGAGCTTCAAAGGTGGCAAATAAGAGCTACCTCATCGCAGTCAGGAAACTTGGGACAGCGATAGCATTCCGCCCATACCTTGTGAGGCAGCTCCGTTTTGTCGATTAGTTGGAATCCGTGTTTTTTAAAAAAAGCCGGCTTACGAACGAGGCAAAAAACTCTGGATATGCCTAATTCCTTGGCCTCTTCCAGACAGGCCTGGACCAGCACAGAGCCAATCCTTTGGTTCTGTGCCTGTTCATCGACAGCCAGAGACCTGATTTCAGCTAAATCAACCCAGGTAACGTGCAACGCCGCACAAGCGATAACCCGACCTCTTTTCCTGACTACGAAGTAATCTCTAATATCTTCATATATCTCAGATAAGGCACGAGGCAACACCTCCCCCTTATCAGCAAAATAGCTGATCATCTGGTGCATGGAGGCAGCATCGCCCACCCTTGCCCTATCAACCTTTATATCAGCTTTCATTTCTTCTGCCTCCCAGTTTTTGCCACAGTGAACTATAGAAATAAGTTAGCTCGTGAATTCTTAAGAAGCGAGCTATGTGAGGGCTAAGCTTCACCCTGACATTCTGCCCATCGGATAATGGCAATTCAACCTGTCCGTCCATGCTAAGTATGACCTTTTCTCTGCGGGCAACCTTCAAATCAACTATGCTCTGCGGAGGCAGTACCAGGGCATGACTCAATCCTAGGTGGCAGGATATTGGTTGGAGGACTATTTCCTTGGATTGAGGATGAAGAATTGGTCCGCCAGATGCCAGGGAATAGCTGGTGCTCCCGGTAGCGGTGGCTACAATTAGGCCATCAGCCCGGTAAGTGGTTATTGCTGTGCCATCAATTTCGGCTTCTATGTTAACCAGGCGAACCGCCACACTTCGTAACACGACATCATTTAAGGCATGAAAGCTTTTGTCTTCAACTTGAGCCTCGAGCATGGCCCTTTCCTCAATCCAGCCTTTCCCTTTGAGCAAACCGGGCAAATGAGACAAGACCTCGTCGCCATCTATCTCCGTGATGAATCCCAGCCTGCCTAGGTTTATACCTAAAATGGGCACCGACAAGGAAGCTACGATTCGAGCAACACGGAGGATAGTGCCATCTCCGCCAATACTGAGAATTAACTCCGTGCCCGCCACCTGGGATTTAGCTTCATCCTCGTCCCTGGTTGAGCATCGCCACGAAGAGACTCCCCGAGAGGATAGAAACTCTTCCAGTTTCTTAGCTAAATCTCGGGCTTTCTCACGTAGAGGGTAATATAGAATACCAATACGCTTCACAGGTGAACGAAGTGTAGCACTGGCGAATTCTGGCTGTCAAACCATCTAGCAGATACGGGGGAGCAATTCCCCGGATAGCATATCCACGATTCGGGAAGGGCCGAGCTTTGTTTTCATTACTACCTTCCCCGGGTGCTCCTTGGTTACCTCACCGATGATGGCAGCGTCTCTACCATAGCGATTTTTTCTCATTCGGGCCAGAATCTTATCGGCATCGGCGGGGTCGACTATGGCTACCAGCTTGCCCTCATTGGCCACATAAATGGGGTCCAGTCCCAGGAGCTCACAGGCAGCTTTAACTTCTTCCTTCACTGGTATCTTGGTCTCTTCTACTACAATGCCCACCTTCGATTGCCGGGCCAATTCGTTGAGCGTGGTGGCTAGCCCACCCCTGGTTGGGTCACGCATACAATGAATCCTGGAGGAGATATCCAGCATCTGAGACACTAATTTATTCAATGGAGCGCAGTCGCTTTTCAAAGTCATTGAGAACTTTAATCCTGCGCGCTGACTCATTATAGCTATACCGTGGTCACCAATGGTGCCACTCAGCAGGACCTTATCCCCGGCTCTGGCGTTAGCTCCTGAGATATCAACTCCGGGAGAGATTATCCCTACTCCCGAGGTGGTGATAAACAACTTATCAGCTTGTCCTCGATTTACCACCTTGGTATCCCCAGTGATGATACTTACCTCGGCTTCTTCAACAGCTTTCTTTATTGATTGCACTATCCGCTCAAGCTCACTTAAGAGAAAGCCCTCTTCTATGATTGCCGAGAGGCTCAAATATAGAGGCTTGGCTCCATTCATAGCTAAGTCGTTCACCGTGCCGCAAACGGCTAGCTTGCCGATATCACCGCCGGGGAAAAAGATGGGATTTACTACGTAGCCATCGGTAGTGAAAGCCAGTCGCCCGCTGGCTTCGAAAATAGCTGAGTCATCTAATTTATTCAACGCCGGATTAGCCAGGAAAGGCAGAAATTTTTTCTCCACCAGCTCGTGGCTCAATTTGCCACCACTGCCATGTGCTAAAAGAATGCTGTCATCCATGAGCCTGCTCTATATCTACCCTAAAAGTCTTGCAAATTTTCCGGAATCCCGTATTGATAATAGGCGGCGCAGGCGCCTTCACTGGAGACCATGCAGGGACCCACAGGGCTTTCCGGCGTGCAGGCCTTTCCAAATAGTTTGCACTCCAACGGTGTCGCTGCGCCGCGGATTACATCCCCGCACCGGCATCCCTTAGGCTCCCGTGGTGGTCTCAGGCTCACTGAAAAAGCCTTGTCGGCATCAAATTGCTCGTATTTTTTTCTAATTTTCAAGCCGCTTTGAGGGACAATTCCAATCCCCCGCCAATTAGCTTCACCAATCTTAAAAATATCCTCCATCAGTTGACGGGCTTTTCTATTTCCCTCGGGCTTTACTCCCCGGGGGTAAGCTATCTCCACTTTGGACTCGCCCTTTTCAATTTGTTCCACCAGCTTATCTATGCATAACAAGATATCCAGTGGTTCAAATCCTGAGATGACACAGGCCACTCCATAATCTTTGGGGATAAATTCATAGGGATGAGAACCAATTATAACACTGACATGCCCGGGACAGACGATGCCATCAAGCTTTACCTCGCCTGAGTCGAGCAGCGCTTTCATCACCGGCGGGGTCAGCTTATTAAGGGATAGAACGTAGAAGTTTTCTATTTTCTCCTGTTGTGCCTTAAGTATAGAAGCCGCTATAGTGGGCGCCGTGGTCTCAAAGCCGATGCCGATGAAGATGACTGATTTCACCGGGTTGGCTTTGGCTATCTCTACAGCGTCTGTAGTGGAATATACTATTCGGACATCTGCTCCCTCAGCTTTTGCCTTTTGCAGGCTCGAGTAGCTGCCGGGAACTCTTATCATGTCCCCAAAAGTAGTGATGATAACATCGGGCAGGTGTGCCAGGGCAATGGCTTTGTCCAGATCAGCGGTTGCTGTAACACAGACGGGGCAGCCCGGCCCTGATTTCATTTCCACCGTTTTGGGAACTAACTGGCGAATTCCATATCGCAATATGGCATGCGTGTGCCCACCGCAAAATTCCATTACTCTTATCGTTTTGGTGGAGCGCTGAGCAATTTTGCGTGCCAGTCCCCTGGCTAGCTTGCTGTCTTGATACTCGTCAATGAACTTCACTTAGACTTGCTATCTCTTCCAGGAGCTTCAGGGTCTCCTCGGCTTCAGCCTCATCTATAACGCCTATAGCATATCCTGTATGAAGCAATACGTAATCCCCCACCTTGGCCTCCGGAGTAAAGACAATGCTAACTCGGCGCCTCACCCCGGCGATTTCTGTTTCCGCCTCATCCCCGTCTAGGGAGACAATCTTTACCGGCACTGCTAAACACATGGCTTCCCGTATTTTAGCCCAAGTTCGTCTGTAATACAAACCAAAGCTTTAAGCCAAAAAGACATCGTATTGACGCTAGTTAGGTATTGTGCTATTTTATGCGACATAATTCCTTTGAGGGAGCATGGGTTAAATCAACCCCAAAAAGTCTGACCTTAATTTACCGGGGTCTCCACGAAAACTGTAAGATTTTCATTGGGTGGGTTAAATGAGAAGCGACATGGTGAAGAAGGGAATCGAGCGGGCGCCTCACCGGGCGCTGCTGCGGGCTGTCGGTTGCTCTTCAGATGACTGGGATAAGCCATTTATCGGAGTAATCAATAGCTTTAGCGAGATTGTCCCCGGGCACATCCATTTACGAACAATCGCTAAGGCGGTGAAAAAAGGGATTCGCAGCCGGGGCGGGGTGCCTTTTGAGGTCAATACAATAGCTGTTTGCGATGGTATCGCTATGAACCATTCGGGAATGAAATACAGCTTGCCCAGCCGGGAGCTCATTGCTGACTCGGTGGAAATCCTGGCCCAGGCCCATGCCTTCGATGGCCTGGTATTTATCCCTAATTGCGACAAGGTCGTGCCCGGGATGCTGATGGCCGCAATCAGGCTTAATTTACCCTGTGTCTTTGTGAGTGGCGGGCCCATGCTGGCCGGAAAATTTGTCCGGGGAAACGCTACCAGGTCCGTTGACCTTATTACAGTCTTTCAAGCTGTAGGCAAAGTAGCTAAAGGCAAGATGACCGAGGCTGAGTTGCAGGAACTGGAGATGGTCGCCTGTCCTGGGTATGGGAGCTGTGCTGGCATGTTCACCGCCAATACTATGAATTGTCTCAGCGAAGCTTTGGGGATGGCCTTGCCGGGTAATGGCACAATACCTGCGGTGGAAGCACGGCGCAGGCAATTAGCGTATAAAGCCGGGCGGCAAGTCATGGAAGCGCTGGCCAAAGATATTCGGCCTAAAGACGTTATCACCAAGGATTCTCTTTACAATGCCTTTGCCGTGGACATGGCTTTGGGTGGCAGTACAAATTCCGTATTGCATCTTGCCGCCATAGCTCACGAGGCTGGGATAGATTTTCCCTTGTCCCTGATAAACGAGATTAGTGACTCTGTTCCTAATATCTGCAAAATAAGCCCGGCCAGCGATTATCATATTGAGGACCTGGACTTAGCCGGTGGCATTCCTGCGATAATGCACGAGCTATCGGGATTGTTGAAGCTTGAGGCGAACACTATTTTGGACAAGCCATTAGGTGACATAGCAAAGAAAGCCAAAGTCAAAGATAGAAAGGTAATCCACCCCCTGTCACAGCCGTATGCCTCTACCGGAGGCATTAGCATATTATTTGGCAATTTGGCGCCTGATGGCAGCGTAGTAAAGAGCGCTGCAGTAGCTCCTGAGATGTTGGTTCATCGAGGTCCAGCGAGAGTTTTCAATAGTGAGGAGGAGGCTACGGCGGCGATAATGAAAGGCGAATTTAAATCAGGTGAGGTAATCGTCATTCGCTATGAAGGCCCCAAGGGAGGGCCAGGAATGCGAGAGATGCTAGCAGCTACTTCCCTCCTCAGCGGTATGGGTATGGATAAAAAGGTGGCTCTCATTACAGATGGACGCTTTTCCGGAGGCACGCGAGGAGCAGCCATTGGTCATGTCTCTCCTGAGGCGGCCGAGAAAGGTCCGATAGCGGCTTTGAGGGATGGTGATATGATTAAGATAAATATACCTGACCACAAATTGGAAGTGGAATTAAGCCAAAAAGAGCTAAAACAACGGTTGGCTTCATTACCTGCCTTTAAACCCAAGATTAAGACTGGCTATCTTAAGAGGTATAGTGATAAAGTAAGCTCGGCCAGCACTGGGGCGGTGTTTGCTGAATAAGGAGCTATTCTATGAAGAAAACCGGTGCTCAGATTCTCTGTGAGAGTTTAATTAAAGAAGGAGTAGAGGTTATTTTCGGCATTCTCGGTGGGGCTGTCTTACCGCTATATGATACCTTCCCCCAATATCCTCAACTCCGACATATATTGGTTCGCCATGAGCAGGGAGCGGCTCATGCCGCCGATGGCTATGCTCGAGCCACTCATAAAGCCGGTGTGTGTGTAGCTACTTCGGGGCCTGGAGCTACTAATCTGGTTACCGGCATTGCCTGTGCTTATATGGATTCCGCACCCATGGTAGCTATAACTGGCCAGGTAGCCAGACCTGTTATTGGCAAGGATGCCTTTCAGGAGACGGATATCACGGGCATCACCATTCCAATTACCAAACATAACTATCTTGTTACCGATGTTGCTGAGCTGGCTAAAACGGTTAAAGAGGCCTTTCACATTG
>Ga0315277_10008145_pt1 | contig 13525 bp, 10 predicted proteins | sample YL17G05_15_MG_FD_203695 | JGI IMG/M metagenome (GOLD analysis project Ga0315277, IMG submission 203695) | Sediment microbial communities from Yellowstone Lake, YNP, Wyoming, USA - YL17G05_15 | ecosystem: Environmental > Aquatic > Freshwater > Lake > Sediment | place: USA: Wyoming | collected...
GTCGGCGGTCCGCGTCTAGACTGACCGCCGACTACCAGATGAAAGCCAGTAGTCCGAACAGGTCCATTGCCGCACTGGCGGCCGGCGCGGCCATCGTCAGTTTCACCGGGCCGATTGTGCGCGTGCTCGCAGTGCCGCCGACGGTCACAGCGTTCTACCGGATGGTATTCGGCGGCGCGATACTGCTGCTAGTTGTCCTCTTCGCGCGAGAGCGGCTCCGGCTTGACCGGTACTCAGTCCTGCTTGCCGCGGCCGCGGCGCTGTCATTTGCGTTCGACATGACGATGTGGAACCGAAGCATCCGGCTCGTCGGGCCGGGCCTCGCAACGATTCTCGTCGGTTGCCAGGTCTTTCCGATGGCCGGCATCGGGCTTGTCTTCGGACGCGAGAAGCTGACCTGGCGGCTGGCCGTGGCCGTGCCGCTGGCTATCGTCGGACTTGCGATGATTGTTGGCGTTGATTGGCGTCTCGGCAGCGCGGGATTCCGCACCGGCGTTGTGTTCGGACTCGCGAGCGCCTTCTGCTACACCGGCTACCTCGTAGCCCTGCGCCGGCTTCAGCACGGCGCCGGCCTCGGCGGCCGAGTATCGAACATGGCGACCGTGTCGGTCTGCTGCGCCACCTTTCTCGGAATCATCGCGCTGGTGCAGCGCGAGAGCTTCACGATACCGAACGCGCCGAGCCTTGGCCTGCTTGTGTCATTGGGCGTCATCGGGCAGGTGCTTGCGTGGGTGCTGATGTCGAGCGGGCTGCCGCGAGTGCGTCGCTCGCTTGCGGGCCTGACGTTGCTTCTGCAGCCGCTGCTCGCATCAGTCTGGGATGTGCTCTTCTTCAGGCATCCCGTGACCATTCTGCAAGGTGCGGGCGCTGTTGTGACACTCGTTGCCATCTACCTCGGCACCATCGCAAGCCCAGCCGAGGCCGGGCAGCAGCCAAACGAAGTCAGAAGTCAGATGTCAGAATAGTGAAGTCAGAAGTGCCGATGCGGAGTCTTGGCGTGAAACCGCCGACGCCCTATCCCGACCTGAACGCGGTCCTTGAAGAACTGGTGCGAAGCCAGCAGGCTGTCCTCCGCTCGAGCTTCGTCGGCACCTACCTGCAGGGTTCGTTCGCAATCGGCGACTTCGACGAGCACAGCGATGTTGACTTCATCGTCGCCGTCGAAGACGAACTCACTGACGCGCAGGTTCAGGCCTTGCAGGGAATGCAGGGCCGCATCTTCGACCTCGAGTGCGAGTGGGCGCGGCACCTTGAGGGCTCCTACTTTCCGAAGTCGGTACTGCGCGACTGCGCTCGGCGCGGCGAGCAGCTCTGGTACCTTGACAACGGCCATCGGTCGCTGGTCCGTTCCGAGCACTGCAACACCGCGGTCGTGCGCTGGACCGTGCGCGAGCACGGGGTCTCGCTGGCCGGACCGGCACCGGCCACGATGGTCGACCCGGTGCCGGTTGACGTCCTGCGCCAGGAGATTCGCGCGGTCATTACTGATTGGTGCCGGAAGATACTGGCCGAGCCCGGATCGTTCAACAACCGGTTCTATCAGGGATTCATTGTCTTGAGCTTCTGCCGGATGCTCCACGACCTTGAGGCAGGGTCGGTTGGGTCGAAGCGCACGGGCGCGGAATGGGCCAAGGCGACGCTCGACCTTTCCTGGGCCGGGCTTATCGACCGGGCGTGGCTGACACGGCCGAACCCGGCGGTCTCGGTCCGTCAGCCGCCCGACGCTGAGGACTTCGCGCGCACGCTGGGATTCGTCCGCTACGTGATGTCCGAAGCGTCGAGAGGGAAGAGCCGGGAGTCGGACGGCTAGCCGGTCGTTGGTTCGCCGGCCACGGCGAGCGGCGGACCAGTGCGAAAACATGCCCGCGTTGACGTGACGCCCGCCGGAGATAGTATCCAGACATCCGCGACGAGGCGACTAGCAATCCTGAAACACCAAGGAGGCACTGATGAAAGCAGAAAAGCTGGTCACGTATTGCGGAGGGTTCTGCGGCACCTGCGCGCGGTCGCCAGGCTACACCGCGTTCCGGCAAGCCGCTGCCCTCGTGGGCGAGCTGGTCGATGCCCACGGGTTCCGGCACTGGCTGCCCAAGACCGGGATCCAGTTCGACTTTGCGGAGTTCCGCAAAGGTCTCGACTTCTTCGCAGACCCGCACTCGTGGTTGGTCTGCCGGAGCACCTGCCGAGGCGGGAGCGGCGGACCTCCTGGTTGCCCCAGGGAGTGCTGTCGGAAGCGGGGCCTTGAGGTCTGCTTCGAGTGTTCCGAGTTCCCCTGCGCCGAACTGAAGGGCAACACGAGGATCGCGGACCGTGCGAGGGGGTACCGCAAGCTCGGCAGGCAGAAGTGGATTCGCAGCCAGTCCAGTCTGGCCGCCGCAGGATTCGAAGGGCACACCGGGAAGTACCATCTGGTGAAGATAGGCAAGACGGCACGCAGCGTACAGCCGCGACGAGTACGAATCGGAATCGCATCGCCGTCGGCTTGAACTCCGCGACGCTTCAGGCTTGGCACCCGGCGTGGCTTGACGAGCGGGCCTCCGCGCCGGACAATCACATCGTGATTCTTCGCCTGCTCATCCTCGCTCTTGTACTGGCAGGGGCCGGCACCGCGTCGGCCAACGACTCGCTGCGGGTCCTCTTCATCGGCAACAGCCACACCTATGTGAATGACCTGCCCGGGCTCTTCTCGGGGCTGTCTGAGGCCGGGGGCAGGCCGGTGCGTACCGACGCGAGCACGCTCGGCGGCTACTCACTCGAGGACCACACAAAGACCCAGGCGACGCTCGACAAGATAGCGCAGGACTCGTGGTCGTTCGTGGTCTTGCAGGAACAGAGCGTCATCCCGACCATTCACTACTGGCGCTACAACAGCATGTATCCCGCTTCCCGTCTGCTCGACTCACTCATCCAGCTTCAGGGCGCGCGGACGACCTTCTACATGACGTGGGGCTGGAAGTACGGCGGCAGCCAGACCTACGGCGACTCGTGGAGTCCGGATTTCCGCGACTACTTCGAGACGCAGGAGAGCCTGAGCGTGGCCTACCAGGAGATAGCGGGCGAGCTGTCGTCTACCATGGTTCCGGTCGGGATGGCGTTTGCCCGCGCCCGCCGCGTTGATTCGCTGGTCGACCTGTGGCAGGCTGACTACTGCCACGCCACGCTGGAGGGAACCTACCTCGGAGCGTGCCTGTTTTACGCGGTGCTGCACGGAGCAAGCCCGGTGGGACTCGAGTTCTACGGAGGTCTGGATTCGGCTACAGCCCGGTTCTGTCAGGAGATCGCGTGGCAGACTGTGTCGGCGGTAGCCGAGGCCCCTCCGGTCTTTGAACGCCACATCGGCGCCACCATTGGTTTCGTGGCCTCGGTTATTCCGTCGGGGGCGATTGTGTTCGACCAGTCCGGAGCAAATGTGACCGCGCAGGCTGGGTCACTCAGGCGTGGGGTCTATTTCGTCCGACGGGCCCAAGCGCAAGCTCAAGCACAAGCAGCAAGCAAGGTTGTTGTTGTTCGCTAGCGTGGGACCGGAGGAGAGCCGATTGCCGCAGTATGAGAGGAGTGAGAGATGGCAGAGCATAGAGTGAAGGGACTCGCGTTCGCGTCGGTCTACGTTGACGACTTCGAGAGGGCGTACGAGTTCTACGCAGGGGTTCTGGGTCTGGAGAAGGAGTACGACATGGGTAGTGCCGCGTGCTTCTTCAAGCTCCCCGACAACACAGGGCTGTATCTACAAGGGAAGAACAAGACCGCGACCTACGGTGAAGACACGATGCGGGCCGGGTTTGTCTTCTCGGTCGAGTCAGCCGCGGCAACGTATGAACGACTCAAGGCAGCAGGTGTCAGGTTCATCCACACTGAGCCGAAGCATATGGGCGGCGAGCAATACTGGTTCCAATTCTACGACCCGGCCGGCAATATCCTCGAAGTCCTCGGCGGGAAGTAGCGGCGAAGGACGGCCGAGATGAGCGCTGACCAGATAGTTACCATCAACCGGGCTCCCGTGTTGGCCTTGTGGGCCACGGTCGTGGCCGAGCGGCTGGGGTTCAGCCGCGATGAGGCGTTGTCACTCGGCAAGGCGGTGACCGGCCTCAACGCGCAGACCAAGGGGCAGCATCTTGGGATATACAAGAAGCACGAGATACCCAGAGAGAGGCGCGAAGGGCGGGCCGACTCGGTCGAGCTGTTCGGCCGGGAGATACCGGTGACGCGGACCACGGAAGGCGTGCGCGCGTTGGCCAAGGGCGAGCCGGTTTCGCCAAGGAGCGCTCAGGTGTATCTTGAGTCCAAGTTCGGCGAACACCTGGCAGCGGTGCGCGCGGCGATGGAAGAACTGGCCAGGTCGATGAAGCCGGACGTGCTTGCTGCTCGAGCCTTTGCCTTGTACGCGCAGTTCCGGCCGCAGATTCCCGACGGTGTGAAAGGCTGGGGAGCAAAGGGGAAGCTGGATCCTGACCTCATCCGTTCGCTGGTAAACCCCGGAAAGTGACCCAGACAGCTAGGCCCTCGTCTTTCGGGTTTGTCGTGCACCCGCCGACGCTCAGGTACGTACGCAAGGCCATACCCGCATTGCGCTACGTTCCTGACGGTCTGGTCGTGTCCCTTATCAAGCACCAGAAGCCGTATCTCATTTCGCGCGTGCGTAGGATCAGCTCGGTTCTCGGGCGCGAGGTCCAGGGATTCTTCGTGGTCTGCCCGCTGTTGCCGAGGCAGATGCTGGTGCTTGAGACCGAGTTCGTCCTTGAGCGGATAGTCGGCGCGGGCAGGATTGCCGAGCGGCTGGGGGCAGGGATTCTGGGCCTGGGCGGATACACCTCGATCGTAGGCGACAAAGGATATACGGTAGCGTCGCGGCTCAACCTCGCGGTAACGAGCGGTAGCGCTATGACTGCGTGGTCTGCGGTGGAGGCGATTCGGCGCCTGGCTCAGCAGCGCGGCGTCGACCCTGGCCGTTCCACGCTGGCGGTCATTGGCGCGAGCGGCTCCATCGGCTCGCTCTGTACGAAGGTGCTGGCGCCCTCGGTCCGGAAGGTCATCGTCAACGCCCGTCACCAGGACAGACTGGAGCGACTGCGGGACGAACTCGCGAAGTCCGGCGCGACCGATGTCCTTGTGGAGATGGACGCACACAAGGCAGTCGCCGCGGCCGATCTCATCATCACTACGACCAGCGCTCCGGACGCCTTGTTCTCAGCCGATGAACTGCGGTCGGGGAGCGTTGTTGCCGACGTATCGGTGCCCAAGAATATCTCGAAGGTCGAGCATTCCCGCAATGACGTGACCGTGGTCGACGGCGGCCGGGTGAAGCTGCCGGGCAAGCCGGAGTTCAGCGTCGATATCGGGCTTTCCCGGGGCGTGGTTTATGCGTGCATGGCCGAAACCATGGCCCTCGCGCTCGAGGGCAGGCTGGAGAATTTCTCTTTGGGCGACAACATCAGCCCGGCCAAGGTCGAGGAGATAGGACAAATCGGCCGGAAGCACGGATTTGACGTTTGGTTGGGCGGGTCCAAAGACGAAGGTCGAGCCGTGTCTGAGAGGGCCGGCATCGAAGACATGGGCCCGGTCGGCGTGCGACCGGATTGACCGAGGGCGGCGCGGCGCTATAATACCCGCTGAAACATGCAGTCTCCCATCTTCGGGATTTCGGGACTCCGCGGGATCGTCGGGGATAGCCTCCTCCCGGAAACCGTAACCCGTCATGCTGCCGCGTTCGGCACGTTCGTCGGCCACGGCACGGTCGCGCTCGGCCGTGACTGCCGGGCCTCGGGTGAAATGATGCACGCGGCTGCGGTCGCCGGGCTGATTTCGGTCGGCTGCGAGGTGATGGACCTCGATATCTGCCCGACGCCGACCGTGGTCTACGTCACCCGGCGCGGCACGCTTGCCGGCGCCATGATGCTCACCGCCAGCCATAACCCAGAGCAGTGGAACGGGATGAAGTTCGTCAGCCGCGAGGGCCAGTTCCTCTCCCCGGACGAGGTCGCCGCGTTCCGCAAGCTGCTCAAGGGCAAGGGCGCGAAGTATGCGGATTGGGACGCGCTGCGTCCGGTGAAGAAGAACCCGAACGCAATCTACGCCCACATCAACTCGATTCTCTCCAACGAGCTTTTCCGCAGCGTGCGGCCCGCGATCATCGAACGCAAGCTGAAAGTGGGAGTCGACGCGGTGAACGGCGCGGCCTCAGTCGCAGCCTGCCAACTGGTTGAGGCGCTGGGCGCCGAGCCGGTCCGGCTCTACTGCAGCATCGAGCCGATGAAGCAGGGCGCGACGTTCCCGCGCAAGCCTGAACCCGAGGCGCAGAATCTCGGCGACCTCTGCAACCTGGTGCGCGAGCGGAAGCTCGACCTCGGGATTGCCTTCGACCCGGATGGCGACCGGTTCAGTTGCGTCGACGAGACCGGCACGCCGCTGGGCGAAGAGGCGACCATCTGCCTTGCCTGCAAGTACGTGCTCCCCCGGCGCAAAGGGCCGGTAGTCGTCAATCTCTCAACGACCCGGGCGGTTGACGACGTCTGTGCCGAACTGGGCGTGACGGTCGAGCGGGCTCCGGTGGGCGAGGCGAACGTGGCGGACCGGATGGAAAAGGTCCAAGCGATGCTGGGGGGCGAAGGCAACGGCGGAGTGATTCTACCCGAACTGAACTTCACCCGCGACGGGCTCGTTGCCGCGGCCACGGTAATCGGGCTCGTGAGCCAGGGGCGCGATCCGCTCTCGACCATTGGAGCAACCCTGCCCAAGTACCAGATGGTCAAAACCACCATGAGCCTGACCCGCGAGCAATTCACCGAACGCAGTGAGAAGCTGGCCAAAGCGTTCGAGGGTGCGGTGGTTGACCGGCAGGACGGCCTGAAGTTCAGCCTTGATGATTCCTGGGTTCACGCACGGCCATCGAACACCGAGCCGATTGTGAGGATTATCGCCGAGGCAAAGACCGACGTGCAGGCGAAGGCAGTCGTCGACAAGGTTAGGCAGGCCCTGAGCGCCAACGGCAAAGAACTAGAAAAGAAATGAACCGGATAGTCCAGAATTCAGAATCCAGAATCCAGAGTGCAGGGCTGTCGGGCATTCTGAATTCTGATTTCTGGTTTCTGACTTCTGAACTATCCGTGATCCTCTGATATGTGCGGCATAGTCGGCTACGTCGGGCCGCGTAACCTGACCAACGTCATCATGGTCGGGCTCGAGCGGCTCGAGTACCGGGGCTATGACTCGTGCGGAATCGCCGCGGTTGACGGCGGCCTGACGATAAGGAAGACCGCGGGCCGGCTGCAGAAGCTGAAGGAGATGCTTGTCGCGAACCCGGTGACCGGCAACCTCGGGGTCGGGCACACCCGCTGGGCCACGCACGGCAAGGTCACGGACGAGAATGCCCACCCGTTTACCGATTGCCAGCGCCGCATTGCGCTGGTGCACAACGGCATCATCGAGAACTACCGCGAACTGCGCGCGCGGCTGGTGGCGGCCGGACACAAGTTCGTATCGAGCACCGACACCGAGACCATCGTCCACCTGATTGAGTCGTACTACAAGAAGGACATTGTCGCCGCAGTGCGCAAGGCGGCGGCCGAACTCGAGGGGTCGTACGCAATCGTCGTGATTTCGGCCGACGAGCCGGACCGGATGGTAGCGATGAAAGTCGGCAGCCCGCTGGTCATCGGCCACGGCGAGAGGGAGTACGTAGTCGCGTCCGATGCGCAGGCGCTGGTCGGCATCGCCCGGCGGATGCTGCCGATGCAGGACGGCGACATCGCGGTCGTCACGCGCGACTCGCTGAAACTGACCGACGCGGCTGGCAAGCGCGTCCAACGCCAGTTCGCCGCCATCGACCTCAAGGCCAAGGCTCTTACCAAAGGCCAGTACCCGCACTTCATGCGCAAGGAGATCTACGAACAGCCGCAGGTCATCGCTGAGAGCATCGAGCGCCGGCTCCGAGACCACCGGGTGTTCCTCGACCCCGAGTTCCTGCTCTACCCGGACGAAGTGGAGAAGGTCGCGCGGGTCGTCATCCAGGCCTGCGGCACCTCGTACCACGCGGGGCTGGTCGGCCGGTACTACTTCGAGCGGTTCTGCCGCATCCCGGTCTCGGTCGAAATCAGCTCCGAGCTCCGCACCTCCGAGTTCATCTACGACGGCGACACCCTGATGATTCCCATCAGCCAGTCGGGCGAGACCGCGGACACGCTGGCCGCTCTGCGCGAGGCCTCTTCCCGCGATATCCACTCTTTGGCGGTGCTCAACACCAAGCGCTCCTCGATTGACCGCGAGGCCGACTCGTCGGTCTACATCCACGCCGGGCCGGAAATCGGAGTCGCCTCGACCAAGGCGTACACCGCCGAGATACTCACCCTGCTTTCGCTTGCGCTCTACTTCGCCCGCGTGCGCAAGACGATGGCTGACGACAAGTTCGACGACATCGTCCACCACTGCCGCGAGCTGCCGGCGCAGATAAAGCAGACGCTGACCCTCGACGCGAAGATCAAGGCGACTGCGGTCCGTCTCGCGCACGCGCACGACTTCCTCTTCCTCGGCCGCGGCATCAACTACCCATCGGCACTCGAGGGAGCGCTCAAACTCAAGGAAGTCGCCTACGTCCACGCGACCGGGCTCCCGGCCGGCGAGATGAAGCACGGGCCGATTGCCCTGATTTCCGAGAACACGCCGGTCATCGGCATCGCGCCGCACGACTCGGTGTACGACAAGATGCTCTCGAACCTGGCCGAGTCCAAGGCGCGTAAGGGACTCATCATCGCGGTCGGCAACGAAGGGGACGAGGCGCTGGAAGATCTGGCCGATACGGTGTTCACGGTCCCGGCCGCGCCCGAATACCTGATGCCGCTGCTGGTGGCCATTCCGCTCCAACTCTTTGCCTACCACTCGGCGGTCATCCGCGGCTGCGACGTCGATAAACCGCGGAACCTCGCCAAGAGCGTCACGGTCGAATAGCTGAGCCCAAGGCCTCGAAAAGCATGCGCTACGCCGGAACCCGGCGTACGCCACCAGCGCGGATGACTCGCACCCGAACGACGCCGGGTACACTGCTCTAGACTCTACCTTCTTTTCTTTCCTGGAAGCGCACTACTAGCGGTCCGTTGTTCGCCTCGGAAAACGGGGACTGCACCGCGCCGCTCGTTCCTACGGTGCCTCGGGCACGTCTGACCCGTTCGGCGCGTCCCTGTCAGTCCGAGCGAGGCTGCGGGCGGCTGTCATTTCGACCGAGTCCGACGAGTGGAGAGATCTCGCCCGAGAGACCCTTCGGCTCCGCTCAGGGCGACGCTACGCGTCGTCTCTCATGGGCTCGCTCAGGGCAGGCTCCGGCGCTCAGTGGGACTGTCCCCCGTCTTCCGCAGGCGCTTGGGTGAGCCAACTATGGGCATGTCACGTGGGCAGATTGGACCCTCGCGCCGAAGGCGCGGTTGAGTCTCGCGAAGTGCCGGTCGAAGTTCGCCAGGAAGTGTCGGCAGAAGTGTCATGAACTGGGTAGTGAACTGCGTCGTCAACTGCGTCGGCAACTGAATGGCGAACTGAATCTCGCGCTGTACCTCAACTTGAATCCGTCGTTGTAGGGCTGGTTGTTCAAGCAGTTGTTCGAGACGTTGTTCCAGCAGTTGTTCGCAGCGTTGTTCGGCTCGATGTTCGACTTGATGTTTGCGTCGTTGTGGGTTTTGACGTGTCTCGCGCTGTCCCGGTAATTGCAGCTCCCCAGGCGGCCTCCGGGCCGAGGGGTGGGCGGCAGAATTGTGGTTTCGGCGCCTGGCCGATACCATACGTTGTGGTGCCGACATCGACCCGTGCGTCTGCGTCCGCATGATAAGAATTCTTATCACGCGCGTCTTCTCGTCTGGCTGTGTAACCTCTCCATTCTCAACTCCCTATTCTCAATTGCCTCGGAATGACACCCCCGCTGGGGGGAGACTCTGGCCAGTTCCTTACCAGGTCTTCCGGCAAGGCCTCTGCCAAGCTCTTTGGCAGGCTCTCTGCCAAGCTATTCGCCATGTACTCCGGCAGGTTCTCTGGCAACCTCTCTGCCAAGCTCTTTGCAGGGTTCTTTGGCAGGCTCTTTGCAGAGCTCTCTGCTCAGTTCCTTCCCGGGCTCCTTGCCGAGTTCCCCTGCAAGCTCCTTGCCAGGTTCCTTGCCGGACACTTCCGCAGGTTCCTTGGCAGGTTCTCTGGCAATGCCTCTCCCCAGCTCTTTCCCCCACTCTCTGGCCATGCCTCTGCCACGTTTCGGCGTCGGCTTGACTTCGTTCCGCAGCAGAATATCCTAGAGCCTCCATGGGAGCCTTTCCTCCCGCAATGGTGGCTGACCTTGTCGAGCGGTTTGAGCGCAACCGCAAGGTCTTCCTGTCCAGCGACTACAAAGGAGAACAACTACCAAGAGCGGGCGGAGGCAGTTGTGAGGGCTGAGAGGTGACGGGGATGGGTGCCGACCCGAACGCTCTACAGACTTTCCTGGCGAGCCCCCTTGGACAATTCGCTGCGAACGCGGCACTGCAAATACTGTACGATGGCGCGAAAAGTGTCTTCGGCAGAGTCACGAGGCAGGATCCAGTGCAGACTGCTATCGCACGAACCTGCAGTGCCTTGGACAACCCAAGTGGTCTGAGCCGCGCACTACACGCGTGGGCCAAGGACCGTAGGGTCGCCGGCGTCGCCAGAGACTATCGCAGGGACAACCACGGGCGCATCGATTTCGATGAATTGGCCGCTCTACTGCTGCGGACGGCTGGCATTGAATACGGCCGGCACTTGGACTGGCCAAAGCCCGAGGTGGTCCTTAGGCTCTTCTTCCAGGAGCTGACATGGACGGCTGTGGATGCTCCGCAATGGGTCCCGGTGCTTGACGAACGGGCCGAGGAACGCAACGCCGAAGTCATCGGTGAGTTACGGAGCGGTGTCGCGCAGCTGGTTGAGGGTCAAAAGACGTTCTTCGCCGCCATCTCCGAACGAAGCGGGCAGCGATTGCCAGCCGTTCCTCGCAGACGGCTCCAGCAGTCAAGAGGTACAGGGTCGCTCGTGAAGCTCCACGCCAAAGCGAAGCGGCTGCAGAAGAAACTCCGATTCAGGTCTGCCTACGAGCTATTCCTTGCGGTGGCCGATGCCGAGCCAGCAGGAACTCTCAGGTTTGCTGCGTTGAAAGGCGCGGGGCACTGCGCCTACAGGCTGGGAGACAAGAGAACTGCGGCCAAGCACTACGCACAGGCTGCGCGTCTTCGCGCTGGCAGCGATGAGGGTGTCGCATGCAGGGTCAGAGCCCTGATTTGGAGAGGACAGCACGGAGCAGCGCTACGAGTGCTCGCCCCACTGCTACGGAAGAAACCCAGCAAGGGTACGTACCGTGCCGCAGAGGCCGAGTCCCTACTTGAACTTGGGAAGCACGCCGCCGCAGCGTCTGTTTTCCTAGGTGACCAGGGCAAGCTGCGGGTGCCCAACTGGAGACGCAGCAGCACCGTGTGCTACGTGCTGGCCTACGTCTTCCTTCGTAGCGGTAAAGCCACAGAGGCACTCACATGGGCGAGGCGTACCCTGGAGCTCAAGCCAGCAGACATCGGAAACCAGGAGCTCTTTGCCGCTGCGTGCGTGGAGCTGCTGACAAAGGACCAAGGCCCCGAGTGGACGCGCAAGTCATCTAGCACACGGCTGGCGAAGCGAGCGGAGGCGCTGCTAACCAAGGAAGTCGTAGCGCTAGAGGGTACCGACGACATCGCCATGCGCGTGAACGCGCACGTGAACCGCGCTGCGATACGGATTTGGCTTCACGCTCCCGATTCCGCAGCCGAAGACTGTGAGGCAGCCATGGCAGAGGACCCGAGCTGCAGCTTGGCCTACGCTCACTTGACCAACGCACGAATCCTCCAAGACCGAGCTGAAGATGCCGTGAAGGTCTTCGAGCAAGCGAAGAATCGAGGGCCTAATACTCCACCGCTAGAGGGTCTCGCATACGGCTTGCTCTCATTGGGGAAGTACAGCCTGGCGGTCGAGGTGACAGACAAGTACGGGAATCTTGGCGAGGCCGATCATGTGGACCTCGGCGTCGCGCTTGCGGCCGTGGAGTCTCGCATCTCTGCAGGACAACTGGAACGAGCCGAACAACTTCTGACAAAGCTATTCTCTGAATACAAGGAACACTGTCGCGTTTCTCTGGTCAGGGCTCATCTGTGCGAGAGGCGAGGCGACTTTGGCGCTGCGATGGAAGCACTACGGATGGCCGAGACGCAGGTGACTGAGGCGAACGAGCGAACGCTTGTCAACATGCAGTCCGCCGGTTTCTTCTCTCGCAGAGGTACATGGGATGAAGCCATCCGGCACTATGAGGCGTTCATTCAGTCGGAAGTGAACGACGACCTTACGAAGGACTACGTCCGCTGTCTGTACAACTCCTCTGATCGCGGCCGCAACATACCAAGGTGCAGGACGATATGCACGGCCATGCGCAGGCGGCTCGGCGCTGTCATGCCTTACGCCGCACTTGAGGCGAGCATTGAGGAGAACCTAGGCAATGTCGAGTCCGCGTTGCACATCTACTCAGAATTGCTGAAGACCCGCCCAGAGGATACAGCAGTGAAGTTGCGGATCGCGGCACTCCAGGCGCGGCTGGCCAAACCGCAGGCGGCAGCCTCGATCCTGGCTACGATTGACCTAGCCAGCATCGACCGAGCAGAGAGCCACGTAATGATTGCCCAGATACTGTCGAGTGCCGACAAGGATGTAGAGGCGCTTGACATTTTGTTCCGCGCATATCGCCGTTTCCCCAACAGCCGGGAACTCAACCTCGCCTACATGTGGCTGATGACCGCGAGGGGCCAACGGCTGACTGCGAAGCTAGCGCAGGCATCCGTAGACGGAGATTCGGGAGTAGAGATTGTCTACGATGACGAGAAACGCGACTACCTGTTAACCACAGCCCCCAACCCAGACCCTGGGCTACACGAGATCACGTCGACCACTGGACTCGGCGTTGCGCTGCTTGGTCACGTCGAGGGCGATAGCTTCCAATTCCACGATGGACTGAGAGAGTGCAAGGTCGATGTGAAGGCTGTTTTCTCCAAGTACGTGTTCATCTTTCGCACCATCATGGGGAACTTCCCTGTGAAGTTCCCTGACTTCCCCGGTTTCCACCGGATACCCGTCAACCTGCAATCGCCCGACCCGCTGAAGGACCTCATGCCTGTTTTTGAGGCTCTGCGACGGCAGACCGACAGCGCGTTGAAGCTGTACAGAGTCCTGCCGCTGTTCATAACCACGCTCTCAGGTCTGCTCGCGAAGGACCTCATAGCCACGTGCCAAATCCTCATGGGAGACGAGGAGGGATTCCTGCATTGCAGTGAGGGCACTCGAAATGAGCAGGTCTACGAGGACGTAGTCACGAATAACGCCACTGGTGCGGTCGTCGACGGCACTGCCTTGGTGACTATGACTTTGTTGGGCATGGAACTGGACACCAGCCCGAAGCTCAAGAGGTTGTACGTCTCGCAGAGCCTCTACGATGCGATCCACGTCCAATGTATCCGCGACCACGAAACCATGGAGAACC
>Ga0315277_10008147_pt1 | contig 13522 bp, 10 predicted proteins | sample YL17G05_15_MG_FD_203695 | JGI IMG/M metagenome (GOLD analysis project Ga0315277, IMG submission 203695) | Sediment microbial communities from Yellowstone Lake, YNP, Wyoming, USA - YL17G05_15 | ecosystem: Environmental > Aquatic > Freshwater > Lake > Sediment | place: USA: Wyoming | collected...
CGCGCCCCGGCGGCTGCCGCCGGGGCGGCGCCGCGGCCGCGGCGCCGCGGCGCCGGCCGATCGGCCGGCGCCGCCTGGGGGCAGAGTCTCGGCTGGCCGGGGTCGGCGCGGCGGCCGAGCGCTCGTCACCGGCTGGCGGCGCAACGCCGAGTCGTTCCCTGTCGCCGCTGGTCGTGCTCAACCGCGGGCGTGCCCACCACCGCGACCGTGCCCGCCAACGGCTGCATCAGCGACATGGGGACGGCTGCCGAAAAACAAAAGGGGGGCGCCGGGTTCACACGCGCGCGCGCCCGCCCCGGCGCGCGCGCGGCGCGCCGTCACACGGCCGCCCTCGCCCCCGCCAGCGCGGCAAAGCCGGCGGCCGCCGCGAGCAGCGCGCACCGCGGGCCGCCCCGAGGCGCGGACGCCGCGCGCAGCGCCAGGGTCGCGGCCGCGCCCCCGCACACGGCGACGCCCGTCACCCGGCACGAGAGACAATCGACATCGCCGCCGGCCGACGGGCGCGGACCCGGCGAGCTCATGCGTTCACTCACCCCGCCCTCTCTCTCGCCCTCACTTGGACCCCTTGACCTTGGCAAAGCCGCCCTTGGCGCCCGCCTTTTCTTTGAGCGCCTTGAGCGCGGCGGCTTCCTGAGGGAGGTGGACGCGGGAGAGCGGTTGGCGCCTTCGTGCGGCGCCGGCAACGACCTGCCCGCGCCGCCCCCCGTCTCTCTCACCTCCTTCTTCTTCTGCAGGAACGCTTTGTCCTCGTCGTCCAGGTCCTTGCCCGCGGCTTTCGGCTTTTTGAGGGGCTGGAGGGAAGGGGCGGGAAGCGCGCGCGGTCGGCGCCCGGCGCGGCGGGCGCGATTGGCGGCGGGCGCGCACGCGATGACCATACCTTGGCTTTGCCACCTTCGCGGCCGGGCATGGTGAGAGAGGGCGGTGGGGAGGGCGCGGGGCGGGAGTGATTGGCGGCGGCGCGGCGGCGGCCACACCCCGCTCTCACGCGCTCGCGGCCGCGTGAGACCGCGCGAGGTCGCCCCTGCCCCAACCGCCGCACCCCGATGTCGGACGGCGAGCGCCCGGAGTCGGCCGACGTGCCGCCGCCGCCAGCTGACCGCGCGTCGGCGGCGCAGGCGCAGGCGCTCGACTCGCTCAGCGCCAACGTGGTGAGGGAGAGAGAGAGAGAGCACGAGGGAGAGAGAGCTGCACAGGGGTGGCGACGGCCTCCACGCGACCCTCCCTCCACCCTCCCCGCCTCCCGCTTCTCTCCAGGGCGACGCCGAGGAGCGCGAGGTGGACGCCGCCGCCGCCGCGTCCGCGGTGGCCAGCCTGCGGGACGCGTCGGCGGAAGAGGCGGCGGCTGCCGCGGCGCGGTGAGAGAGCGGAGAGGGGAGGGCAGGTTGGAAAGAGGCGCGCCACTGCCCGCCCTCCACCGCCCACCACCCCACCACCCCACCACCATAGCTCCCGCGCCTTGGCCGCTGTCGCGGTAGCCGACGCCGACGTGGCGGTCGTGGCGGCCGAGTTCGAGCTCGCGCGCGGCGACGCCGACGCAGCGCTGCGCGCCGCGGGGGGGCGGCTGGAGGACTGCTTGCGGGCGCTGGCGTCGTCGTCTGGGTGAGGGAGAGAGAAAGAGGGAGAGAGGGGGCGCGCAGTTTTTGGCGAGAGGGTTGCAACACGGCCCGGGAAGCCGCCGCCCGTCACGCCGCCGCCGCGGCCGCGGGTGCCGCGACTCCTTCGACCGGCGCTGCTGCTGCGGCGGCGCCCTCCGGCTGCCCCCCCCTCCTCCCCCCAGCCCCGAGCGGGCGCAGCGAGTTGAGCGCGACGGCCAGGGTCGACCCTTCATGGAGCGCGACCGCGGCCCAGAGAGGGAGAGAGCCTGAAACACAGAATGGGGCGAGGGCGGCGGCGGAGAGGGCGGCGAGGGCGAGGTTGGCGCGTGCGGCGGAGCGCGCCGAGCGCGCGATGGCCAGCACGCCGGGCAGCGCTTCCACGCCCGCTCCGCCCAGCAGCAGCACGTCGGCCACGGCAGCAGCGCCGCCGGCGCCAGGGGAGGCGGCCAGGGCGGCGCCGACGTCAGCCGTCGCCAGCGCGGGCGCGTCGTTCACGCCGTCGCCCACCATGAGCACGCCGCCGCCGCCGACAGACGCTTTGAGCCGGCGCAGGGCCTCCACCTTGCCGTCCGGGTCGAGGCCGGCCTCGACGTCGGCGGGCGAGAGGCCGAGCGCGGTGGCGGTCGCGAGGGCCGACGCGGCGTTGTCGCCGGTCAGCATGCGCACCACGAGCCCCGCCGCCCTCAACTGGGCCACCGCGCTCCTGGACGCGGCGCGCACGCCGTCCTCGAACGCAAACGCGCGCACGAGCGGGTCGGCGTCCGACCCGGCGGGCGGCAGCTCGGCGACGAGCGACACGGCGCGCCCGCCGGCCGCGAGCGCGGCGGCGGTGGCGCGCGCGTTTGATGCCGCGGTCGGCGGAAGCTCGTCCGCGACCCAGTCGGCGGCGCCGAGCAACAGCGTGCGGCCGTCGGGCGTGGTCGCGCGCGCGCCGCGCCCGGGGACCGCCTCGAACGACGCCAGCTCATCCTTGGCCGGCGGCACGCCCGCCATCACGGCTGCAGCGCTCAACGCGTCCGCCACCGGGTGCGCGGTGCGCAGCGCGAGCGCGGCGCCGAGCGCGAGCGCGCGGCCGGCCGGCGCGCGCAGGCCGCCCGCGCGCACGCGGCCGGTGCCGGGCGCCCAGTCGCCGGGGTCGGCAAGACCGACGCAGGTGAGCTGGCCGCGGGTGAGGGTGCCGGTTTTGTCGAGGGCGACGGCGCGCACGGTGGCGAGCGCGTCGAGGACGCCGCCGCCGCGAAGCAGGGCGCCCCGCCGGGCGGCTGCGGCGACGCCGGCGACGTAGGCCAGAGGGGCTAGAGCGAGAGCACACGGGGACGCGGCTGTCAGCAGGGCGAGGGACCGGTAGAGGGCCCCGCGCGGGGCGGCAACGGATCCAGCGACCGGCACGCCCGCGACGACCAGGCCCACAAACGCGGCCGCCGCGGCCAGCAGCGCGGCTTTCGCGTACGCCGCCCCCGCGACATCCAGCCAGGCGGTCAGCGCCGGGCGCGCGGCCTGGGCGGCGGCCGCGGCGGCCGCGACGCGCGCTGGCGCCGACGCCGCCGCGACCGCGGTCGCCGCCACCGCGAGCGGGCCGTCGCGGGCCAGGGCGCCGGCGGGTAACGCGTCGCCCACGGTCGCGCGCCTCGGCAGGGACTCGCCGGTGATGTGGGCGGCGGTGACGAGAGCGGTGCCCCACACGACGACGCCGTCGACGGGGAGGCCGTCGCCGGGGCGCACGAGGACGAGGTCGCCGACCGCGATGTCGTCCGCCGGTGCGCGCGCGAAAGAAGCAAGATCCGGGGTCGGCGGTCCGCCCTCTCTGAGCTCCCAGGGCGGCAGCCGCAGCGCGGTCGCGGGCGCGGCCGCGCGCAGCGACGCGAGGTCGCCGCGCGCGGCGGCCGCCAGGCGGTCCTCGAGCGCGTGGCTGGCGCCAAAGAGGAGGAGGAGGAGTGCGCCTTCCAACGGGGCCCCAACCGCTGCCGCGGCGGCCGCAGAGGCGGCCATCAGGGCGTGCGTGTCGACGCGCGCCGCGGCCGCCCCAAGCCCCGCGCCCAGCGGCCGCGGCAACGCCGCCGCCGCGCTGTGCACCAGGTCCAGCATGTCGGGCGCGCCCGCCAGGGCGTAGGCTGCCGCGACGGCGACCGCGGACGCGGCCGCGAGCGTGGCGGGCGCTGCGACGCGCGCGAGCGCGGCAGGCGGCGACGCGCAAGCCGCCGCGACACCCAAACACGCTGCCCCGGCGGCCAGCGCGGGCAGCGAGTGGTCGACCGAGGCCGCCAGGCCGGACAGGCCGAGGCGCGTGGCGAGCGCGCGCGTGCCGCGCTCGGCGGGCGAGAGCGAGGCGCCGCCGCCGTGGGCTTTGTGACCCCCGCCGCACCCGATGCCGCACTCGCTGTGGTCGCCATGCGCGACCGGGACCGCGGCGGCCTTGCGCCTCCTCCTGGGCGCCGGCCGCCGCGGCGCGGCGCGCGGGCAAGGCGCGTGGGGGAGCCCGCACGCCGCCGCCGGCCGGCGCGCCGGCGCGGGCGCAAACGGTGGCATTGTCGGGGGGGGCGGCCGCCGGGGCTGGGCGGTGTGCTGGGGAGCGGCGTCAGAATCGCTGGGCACACACCTCCACCCCCCCATCCGCCCGCAATCATGCTCACCAGCACCCGCGCCAGCGCCCTGCGCCCCGCCCTCCGCCCCGTGGCGGCCCGGCCCGCGGTCGCCGCCCGCCCCGCTGCGGCGCGCGCGCCGCTGCGCCGGGCCGCGGCGCCCGCGCCGGCGCCCGCGCCGGGCCGCGCCTCCATCGTCGTGCGCGCGGCGGCCGGCCCGCTGGAGAGGTGAGGGGTGGGGAGTGGTGGGGCGGCAGGCGCGCGGTGCCGCGGGCGCGCGGCGAGGGTCGGGCTCGCCGGCGCGCCCGCGGCGCGGCCGCCGCGCGGCCGCGGCCGCCGTTCGCGCCCCCCTTTGCCCGATGCATCTCTTGCGCTGTCCTCTGGGGGGCTGGATCGCGCGCGCACGCGCGCTCCGCCCGGCATCGCCCCCCGCGCGCCCTCGACCCACGACCCCGACGCCGCGCCCTTTTTTCCCACCCAGCGCCGTCGCCAAAATTGCGGGCGCCAAGAACGCGCCCGGCCTGATCACGCTGACGCTGGTCACCATTTGGTGGGGGACGGGTCGGGGGCGGGGGGAGAGAGGGGGTGGGAGGGACGCGGTCGGCGCGCCGAGCGCGCGCGGCGCGCGCGCGCCCACCCGCGCCCCCCCCGCCCCCCAGGTACGCGCTCAACGTCGGCTTCAACCTGCTCAACAAGACCATCTTTGGCTACTTCCCCTTTCCGTGGACCGTGTCGGCGGTGCACGTCGTCGTCGGCCTCGTCTACTGCGTCGCGGCGTACGCGCTCGGCGCCAAGAAAGCGTCGTTCGGCCGCCCCGTGACCAAGGCCGAGTTCAAGACCCTGCTCGGCCCCGCGTCGATGCACGCGATCGGCCACATCGCGGCCAACCTCTCGTTCGCCGCCGTCGCCATCTCGCTCACGCACACGATCAAGACCCTGGAGCCCGCGTTCAACGTGCTCCTGTCCAAGGCCATCCTGGGCACGGCGACGCCGCCCGCGGTGATGGCGACGCTGCTCCCGATCATGGGCGGCGTCGCGCTGGCGTCGGCCTCCGACCTCTCGTTCAACTGGACGGGCTTCATCGGGGCCATGCTCTCCAACCTCACGTTTGGCTTCCGCGCCGTCTGGTCCAAGGCCGCGATGTCGTCGATCAAAGACCTGGACTCGACCGCCATCTACGCGTACACCACCCTCATCTCCGTCCTCATCTGCGTGCCCGGCGCGCTCATCTTCGAGGGGCCCGCGCTCAAGGCCGGCATCCAGAAAGCGGTGGCGGCGGAGCCCAACTTTTACTGGTCGCTCGCGACGGTCGGCGTCCTCTACCACCTGTACAACCAGTTCGCGTTCAACACCCTGGCCCGCGTCTCCCCCGTCTCCCACGGCGTGTGCAACGTGGTCAAGCGCATCGTGATCATCGGCGCGTCGGTCGTCTTTTTCGGCACCAAGATGTCGGCGCAGGCCAAGGCGGGGACCGCCATCGCCATCGCGGGCACGTGGCTGTACACCGAGGCGGTGCAGCGGGCCAAGCCCAAGGCGGCGTGAGGGGGGGAGGGAGGGAGAGGGGTGGTGTTGGGTGGGAGCGCGGCGCCGCCGCTTTCGGGGGCGGCACCCGGCGCGCCGCGCCGGGGGGGTGCAACACGCCCGCCGTGTAAACACGCAGAGCGCAGTGCGGGCGATCCGTCTCTCTCCACCTCACGCGGCGCCTCGCGCCCCTCGCGGCTTGGCCCGCGGTTTCTTGGCGCCTCCCGACGCCTCGCCGCTGCCGGCCGCCCACGCCGCCCGCTGGCGCTTGCCGGGGCGCTTGCCGGGGCGTTTGCTGGGCGGCTTGGCGGGGCGCTTGGCCTTGGCCGCCGCCGCGGCGGCCGCCGCCGCCGCCGCCGCCTGCGCCTCGCACGCCACGCGCTCCGCCCGCTCGGCGTGCGTCTCCAGCTCCTCGCCCGCGGGCGCGGCAAACGCGAGCGGGCCCCGAAACGGGGCGGCGTGCCCCGCGGCCGCCGCGCGCGCCGCGTGGCGCGTGGACGATACGTGGTTGGCGGCCGCCGCGGGCCCCACCAGCAGCACGCCCGGGCACGCGCCACACATCAGCGGGTACCCGCCCTTGCCCGGCGGGTCGGCGTCGAGCCAGGCGGCGAGCTGGGCGGGGAGCTCGGCCGCGGGCGGCGCGCGCGGCCGCGCCGGCGGCGCGGCGGGCGCGCCCGCGCTGTCGCCGCCGTCGCTCTCAAAGTCGGATTCGGACAGGTCCTCCAACCGCCCAAACTCGCGCTTGTCGCCGGCTGAGAAAGGAGGGGCGGGGGCGCATGCGGTCGGCGGCCCGCTGCGCGGGCCGGGAGGGGTCGCCATTGCCCGCGCCACCATCGCAGCATGACCACCACTCTCACGCCACCACCCACCATCGACAGACGCGGTGCCGGCCGACGTCGAGGGCGACGCCGAGCGCGAGCGCGTGCCGCCGTCCGAGTCCTCGGACGTCGACCCGCCGTCGGGGCCGTGCAGGTGGCGGAAATCGCGTCGCTTGAACATCGAAGAAGGAGGGGGGGGGGGGAGGGGGGCTGGAGAGTGGCAGCGGTGGCGACGCGCGCGCCGGCTCTAGTTTCAGCCGCCTCTGCCCCCCCCCCCCCCCCTGCCGCCTCCCCGCCCACCCCCGCGCCACGCCGGGCGCGCCTCCCTCTTTGTGGGCGCCGTCCCCCCCCCGGCGCTGTCAAAGAGCGCCACCCGGCACTCGCCCGCTGCCACCCGCCCAGCCACGTGCCGCGCCAGCAGCCCGCACGCCGCGGCCGCCGTGTCTGGCTGGGTCAGCAGCGTGCGCTGCTTGACGTCGAGCGCGGTGTCGAGCACGAGGAGGGCCAGGCGCGCCAGGTCGAGCGCGCCCGCGTCGGCGAGCGACGCGACGCGCGCGGGCGTGCCCGCCGCGGCGGCCCGGGGCGCGGCCCGCAGCTCGGCCTCGTGCTCGGCCTGCTTGATGTGGCGGGCAAACAGGCGGTGGTGGGGGAGGGCGGGGCCCAGGGAGCGGCCGGCGGCGAGCGCCGCGTTGGCCGAGGGCGAGACGACGAGCACGCGCACCGGGCCGCCGCCGCCCCCGTCCGCCGCCTCGCGCCACAGCGCCGGGTCGGCCGCCTGCAGCCGCGTCGCCAGGCTGGCGCCCGGCGCGCCGGGCAGCGGCAGCAGCGACCGCGCGTCGAGGCCCGCGGCTTCGAGCGCCGAGAGTTTGAGCGCGGCGCGGTACGCGCCCCAGAGCCAGGCCGCCTGGTCCTCTACGGGGGAGTCGGCGATGCCCGCCGCCGCCGCGACGGCGGCGTCGTACTCGGCGCGCGGGGCCTTCTTGCGCCGTTTGGGGGGGGCCTGGAGGTGGGGGCGGGCGGCGTCGGCGGCCGGCGAATGGCGGCCCCACCTGCCGCCTAGTCGCGCCGCCGCTTCCCACACATCTCTTGCTCTCCTCCCTCTTCCTCACGCACCTTGGCCGCGGCCGCCGGCGGCCCGCCATCGCGGCCGCGCTTGGCGCCCGGCGGCGGCGCGCCGCCGTCGGGCTCGCCCAGGTCGAAGCCGTCGTCCAGAGTGTCGCCCATGGCGACAAGAGGAGAGAGGGGAGCAAAGGGACGCGGAATCAAGGGGTTTGTGTAGACAGAGCGCGCGGCCGCCACAGACACTCGCCGCCCGCCCCGCTTCGCGCCCTCATCACCTCCCAAACACGTCAGCAAACCCGGCCGCCCGCGCCACCCGGGCCACCCCTCCACACGTCGCCGTCGCTCTCGCGTCGACGCCCGCGGCAAACGCGGGCGACTTGTGGTTGCCCATCCCGCTCCCCCGCGCGGCCTTGGCCTCGAATTCGGCCGTCGACTTGATGGCGTAATGGTGCAGCGCGATGGGCACATGCACCGGGTCGCGGAGTGAGACGGGACCGTCCATGCGGCGCCCGCGCGCGTCGACGGCAAACCACCCCGCCCGATACGCGAAATGGTGCGGCCCCAGGCACGGCTCGATGCAGGCCAGCGCGGCGGTCCGGGCAATGGTTTTGACGTGCCGGTTGTCGTGGTCGGCCGCGGGCAGGCACGCGTCGAACGAGGCGAGCACGCCGGCGGGGGGGCGGTCGCGCCACCCGCCCGACCCGAAGACGCGCCAGTGCACGACCAGGGCGCCGGCGTGGGGGTAGCGGGCGAGCAGGGTGGGCAGGTCGGGGGCGGGGGCGGTGGCGAAAGACGGTGGGTGGTGGGCGTGGTGGTTGTCGCGGTCGCCGCCTCCCTCTCCCTCCTCCTCCCCCTCCTCGCCGCCGTCCCCCGTCAGCACAAAGAATTCGTCGACGTCGATGAACGCCAACCACTCGGCGTCGCCCCGGTGGTCGGCCGCGCACGCGTCGTAGCCCGCCATTTGCGCTTTGAGCGACGGGTGGTTTGTCCCGCCCCCGGCGTGGTCGACGACCTCCACCAGGCCGGCCGCCATCTCTTGTTGGAGCCAAAAGGATAGAGGAGGATGGGAGCCGTGGTCGTAGACATACATCTTGGACACGCCGAGCCGCGCGTGCCACGCGACCCATTCCGCCAGGTCGGGCCCCTGGTCGCGCACGACCGTGCACAGGGCGATGCTGTGTGCGTAGGCCGTCGGCGGGTCGGGCAGGGCGTCGGCGCCGGACGCGGCGGCGGCCTCGACGCGCGCGAGGCGGTCGGTCGCGCCGTCGAGCGAGGTGTCGTGCGTCCGCGGTTGCGGGTGCGGCCGGGGCGGCGGCCGGCGCACGACCACGTGCGTGGCACTCGGGCGGTGCTGCTGGCGCACGGCCGAGGCGAGCAGGAGGAGGAGGGCGGCCACGGCAAGCGCGGCGAGCGCACGGCGGCTGGGGAGCGGGAGGTTGGTCAGAATCGGGCTCGCCCCCGCCTCGGACCGCCGCCGGGGCAATGCCAAGACCATGACTATGACTCACCCGCCGGAATGTTGCGCCATGGTCGGCGACGCGGTGAGAGGCGGCGCGGCCGGCCGCGCACGGCGGCCGGGCGACCAAACGCGGGCGGCGGGCCGGCGCCGCCCGCTGTCGCGGTCGCGCCTGCAGGCGACGCCCGGGCAGGCGCCGGAGGGAAGCGGGCAGGCGGCCGTTAGCGACCAGGTCGGCGCGGGCGGGCAGTGCGAGCGAGCGCGACCTCCTTCCCCGTGCAGACCTTTTCGGCACCCCGCGCACCTCTCTCTGATCCCAGGCCGCCTCACGGCCAGCCCCCGCCCACCGCCGCCACACCTGCGACCCCCCGATCGAGCGCCCCCCTCTTGGAATGGCGTCCGCCTGCGTGCTCGGCGGCGCGGGCGCGGCCCTGACGCTGGACGACGTGGTGGCGATCGCCGCAGGTGGGGGCGTGGTGGAGGGGGAATGGAAGAGGAGGCAGCGATTGGGGGCACCGCGCGGCGGCCGGCGACGGCCGACCCCGCTTCCTCCTCCCTCTCCAGGCGCCCCCGTCACGCTGGACGCCGCCGCCCTGGACCGCGTCAAAAAGGAGTCGCCCTCGCCGACCGCGTTCAAGGGCGAGGATGGGGAAGCGGCGGCGGCGGCGGACAAGGGCGCGGCGCCCGCCGCGGGCAGCGCCCTGCTGACCGACGCCCAGGCGCGGGCCGTGCTGGTGGCGCGCACCGTGAGCTTGATGGCTGGCAACACGCGCGTGCGGTGCGTGGTGTGGAGTGGGGAGGGAAACAGGGTGGAGAGGGAAAGATGGCGCGCGCCGCGCCGCGGCCCGACCCTTCCTCCCCCTCTTTAGCCCTGTCATCTTACGCTTCCTGGCCGATGGCCTGCTCAATGCTCGCGTCACGCCATCCCTGCTCGCCGCCGGCGAGGGTGCGCCGCTGGCCGCGCTGGCCGCCGCTGCGTCCGGCGGCGGCGCCGCGCTCGCCGCGCCCGACGTCTGCCGCGCCCTGGCCGCCGCCGGCGCGCCGGGGCCGCCGGGGCTGTCACCTGATGAGCGGTTGGCGTTGGCAGGGGGGCGGTCGGCGGCGGCCGGCGTCGCGGCCCTGGCGGCAGGCTCGGCCGCGCGCGCGGCGCGTGCCGCGACCGGCGTCGCCGCCCTCGCCGCCGCCGCCCTCAAGGTTGACGCCAAACTGTGGGACGCCGCCGGCGACGGCGAAGGCCACGCCCCCGCGGCCGCGGTCGCAGGCGAGCTGCGCGGCCTGCTCGCTGGCGGGCGCACCGGCGCGCCGCGCGGCCCCCCGTCCCCCGCGCCCCGCGCCCTGGCCGCCGTCCCCGCCGCGCACGGCGCCCTGGCCACCGCGCTGGCGGCCGCGTCGGCCGCCGCGCGCGCCGAGCTGGGCGCGCCGGCGCGCGTTGGGCGCGCGGGGGCAGCGTTGCCGCCGGTCGAACTCGTGGGGACGGCCCTGGCGCTGGGGCGGGCCGTGTTGGCCGCCGCCGCTTTGGCACGCGACCGCGCGACGGCGCTGGGCGGCGACGCGAGCTCCGCGGGCGAGGCCGCGTCCTCGGCCACAGCGTCTCTCGCCGCCGCGTCGGCCGCCGCCGACGCCGACCCCGCCGACCCGCCCGCCCTGGCCGCCGCCCTGGCGGCGTCGGCCGCGGTCGACGCCCTGGCGGCGGCGACGGCGGCCGAGGCGGACGCTGCGCTCGTGGTGGTGGCTGCGGCCGAGGCCGAGGCAGCGGCCGCGACGGCGGCCGAGGCCGCTGCCGCTGCCGGGGCCCCGCCCGACGGCAAGCCCAACAAAAAGGCGTCGGCCAAGCCTGGCGCCGGCCCCTTTGCGCTGGGGAGGGGCGTCGCCGCGCTCGCCACCGCGGTGCGCGCCGGCGCCGGCGCGGCCGCCACCCTGGCCCCCACCGCCTCCACCCTCCCCCAACTCCTGGCCGCCTTACGCGACGCCGCCGACGCCGCCACCGCGTCCAAGTGCCGCCCCAAGGTCGCCAAAGGCGCGCGCGATTTCACGCCCGACCAAATGACGATCCGCGCGCGCGCCTTTGCCTCGATCGAGGCCGTCTTCCAGCGCCACGGCGCGGTGGCCATCGACACGCCCGTCTTCGAGCTGCGGGACGCGTTGACCGGGAAATACGGGGAAGACTCGAAACTGATTTATGATTTGGCCGACCAAGGAGGCGAAGCGCTCTCCCTGCGCTACGATCTGACAGTCCCCTTTGCGCGCTACGTCGCGCTGCACGGTGTGTCGTCCATGAAGCGGTACCACGTGGGCAAGGTCTATCGCAGGGACCAACCAGCCCTTTCCCGCGGCCGGTTCCGCGAATTCTTTCAATGCGATTTCGACGTTGCCGGCACGCACCCCCACATGGTGGCAGACGCGGAAGTGATCAAGGTGCTCACAGAGGTGCTCGACGCCCTCTCCCTGGGCGACTACGAAATCAAGCTCAACCACCGCGGCCTGCTCGACGCCGGCCTCGCGGCCGCGGGTGTGCCGCCCGCCCAGTTTCGCACCGCGTGCTCGTCCATCGACAAGCTGGACAAGGAGCCGTGGGACGCGGTGCGGGCCGAGTTGGTGGATGGGAAAGGGGTCGACCCCGCGGTCGCCGACCGCATCCATGCGCTGGTGTCGCTGCGGGGCGAGCCGGTCGAGTTGCTGGAGAAGCTGTCCGCGCCCGACTCGCCCGTGGGGGGCCAGCCGGCGGCCGTGGCGGCGCTGGCAGACCTGACAGAGTTGGTGCGCCTCCTCTCTGCGCTGCGCGCCCCCGCCGGCCGCATCGTGCTCGACATGTCGCTCGCACGCGGCCTGGACTACTACACTGGCGTCATCTACGAGGCCGTGCTGCAGGGGGCGGCGGTCGGGTCGATTGCCGCGGGCGGCCGGTGAGTCTTTTTTTTTTTTGCGAGAGGGGGCGGGTAGCAACCGCCGGCCGCAGACGCGCGCGCTAGACACCCGCGCACCACCCCTTTTTCCTCTTTGCAGGTACGACGGCCTCGTCGGCATGTTTTCTTCCAACGAGGTGCCCGCCGTCGGCGTCTCGATCGGCATCGAGCGCGTGTTTGCCCTCGTGGAAGCCTCCACCCGCGCCGCCGCCGCCGCTGCGGGCGGGCGCGTGCGCGAGGCCGAGACGGCCGTGCTCGTCGCGTCGGTCGGCAAAGGGCTCCAGGCGGAACGCATGGCCCTCGCCGCCGACCTGTGGGCCGCGGGCGTGCCGGCCGAGTTTGGGTACAAGGTGCGGGGAGGGAGGGGAGGAGGGGTGGGGGCGGCGGGAGAGAGGGTGGAAGCGGGCCCCCCCCCCCCACCCCCCCCCCCCCCCCCCCGCCCGGGCCCCCCCCGGGGGGGGGGGCGGGGGCGGGCGCGGGTTTTGGGTGCCCCGGGGGGGGGGGGGGGGGGGTGGGGGGGGGGCGGCGGGCGGTAGAGAGGGTGGAAGCGCCCGCCCTCACCCCACCCCCTCGCCTCCTCCCTCTCCAGGCCAACCCCAACCTCAAGGACCAGCTGCGCACCGCGGACGAGGCCGGCATCCCCTTTGTCGCCCTGCTGGGCGCGGACGAGGTGGCGGCGGGCACGGTGACGCTCAAGGACATGGGGGCGGGGGTCGAAGAGGCGGTGCCGCGCGGGGAGGTGGCGGCGGTGGTCGCGACCAAACTGGCGACCCTGGGGGAGCGGTCGCTCGTGGTCAAGGGGCGCGGCGCGCCGCCGCCGGCGTGAAACGAAAGCAGAGGGTCGGAGGCTCGGGGAGGGACGCGCGCGGAGAGAGCGCCGCGCGCCGCCGCCAGACCCGCGCCGCTCCCCCGCTCACGCCGCCGCTCGCGCCGCCCGTCGCCATGACATCCACCCCCGCGCTGACGGTGCGGGCCGGGAGTGGGCGGGCGCGCGCGGCCCGCCACGGGGGCAGCCGCCGCCGGCGCCCGATCCGGCGCGCCGCGGCCCGCGCGCGGGCCGCGCCCCGCGAGGCCGACGCCGGGCGGCCGCGCGGGGCGCCCGCGCGGGGCAACAGGGGGTGAAAAGGCGCCGGGCGGCCTTTACCAGCGCGGCGCTGCTGCCGCCGTCCCCATCCGACACCCCCACCCCTCCCCCCTAGGTCGGCAACCAGTTTGCGTCCCAGTACTACACCGTGCTCGCCGCGTCGCCCGACCTGCTGCACCGCTTCTATGCCGACGCGTCCACGATGACGTTTGCCGATTCCGACGCCGACGCCGCCGGCTTCACCGCCTCTGGCCAAGCGTCCATCAACGCGCGCGTCAAGTCCCTGGGCCTTGACGCCGCGACGACCGACATCTGGTCGGTCGACGCCCAGCACAGCGCCGGCGGCGGCGTCGTTGTCGTGGTGTCGGGCGCGCTCACGCCCGCGCCGCGGCGCGGGGGGCCGCGCCGCCGCTTCGTGCAGGCGTTCTTCCTGGCGACCCAGGAGAAGGGCTTCTACGTGCTCAACGACGTGCTGCGCCTGCTGCCGACGGCCGAGCCGGCGGC
>Ga0315277_10008148_pt1 | contig 13522 bp, 7 predicted proteins | sample YL17G05_15_MG_FD_203695 | JGI IMG/M metagenome (GOLD analysis project Ga0315277, IMG submission 203695) | Sediment microbial communities from Yellowstone Lake, YNP, Wyoming, USA - YL17G05_15 | ecosystem: Environmental > Aquatic > Freshwater > Lake > Sediment | place: USA: Wyoming | collected...
ACGTGCTTGACTAACGGAAAGCCAGCGGACGGAGCTAAAGCTCCGTCCCTACGAGTGGGCTCCTACGCATCTGCCCCCTTGCCGCCAGGGCTCACGAGGCGCACGGCGCCGCCCTCGTCGCGCTCCACGGTGATCCACTCGCCCCGGTTAAGGGTATAGCCGCCGGGGTCGATCTCGGCGCGCAGGATGGCCAGCTCCTCATCCGAGGGGGGCGCCAGCTCCTCCATGGGGTCAGCGATGAGGGGCTTGAAGTCCATCCTGGCCAGCACCTCCTCCACGGAGATCCAGGGTGCCACGGCCTGGAGCCTCATCATGTGGCTCTTTTCGTCGAAGCCGAAGACGGCCCGCTCCGTGACCACCCGGTAGGGACCGGTGCCGGCGGGCATGCCGGCGCGCTCGCGAGCGCCGGGGCTGCCGTCCAGGTAGCCTGGCGAGGAAATGAAGTCGACCTTCTCCACGAACTTGCGCTTCTCCAGCTTGGTCATGACGATGATCCGCCAGCACTGGGAGGCGATCTCGTTGCCCCCGCCGGGCCCGCCAAACCGCCTTTCCGGCTTCTCGTAGCTCTCCCCAATAAAGGTGGAGTTGAGATTGCCGTACTTGTCAATCTGAACCGCGGCCAGGACGCCGTAGTCCATGTACCCGAGGGCGGCGTGAAAGTCCACCACGTTCATGCCCGTCCAGCACACGGAGCGGTAGTGAGAGCGGCTCGCTCCCAGCATCATGCGCCAGAGAGGAAACGTGGGGCTGGGCGCGACCGCTCCCTCCTCCACGACGTACCCAACGTTGGGCGATCGCATTCGCTTGGCCATCAAGACGGCCATGAGCGGCGGCCCTGCCATCTGCACGAAGTACAGCTTATCCTCCTCGATGAGCCGGGCGACGGCGCAAATGTTGGCCTCGATGTCTGTGAAGGTTAGCGTCTCACTCATTCGTAGTAGCCCTCCCGGACGGTCTCCTCCTGGCGGAGCTGAAGCAGCTTCTTGGCCCCTACCCGCTGCTCCAGCATCTCCTCATGGGAGGCTACGCTGTAGACCCACTTGTCCAGGTACTCGCCCATGCGGTCTTGCCCCTGAGCGACTGCGAACTCGAACATGTGCTGGAAGTCGGCGCTGTAGAGTCCCGGAACGGCGCCCGGGTAGGCGCCGAACGGGGCCAGGACGACCGCGTCCACGAAGTAGTAGGGGATGGTGGTCCTCTGAGGCTGCCGCCGGATAGCCTCGTTCCCGATGATCTCCTCGGTGGAGATGATGAGCTTCTTCGAGGCCATGGCGATCTCCAGCGGCGCCACGCCGGCGCCGAAGACGCGGGCGTTGCCGTGGACATCGCACTGGTGGACGTGAATGATGCCCACATCCGGGTTGAGGGCAGGGACCACGCAGATCGGTTTCCCCAGATACGGGTCCTCAATGAGTTTGGCAGCGGAGCGAGCGAAGGCGTCGGTTCCGCCCATGTACCTCATGGGGAGGAACGGTACCCCCATGGCGCCGGCCAAGAGCCGATAGGAGAGAGCACCATTCGTCCACTCGATGAGCTCGATCTCCCCTTTCTGGAGCGCCCGGTTAATGACGGGGCCTGACTCCATCCAGCCCAGGTCCACCTTGCTGACGCAACCGCCGGCGACCAGCAGGCTCACATCGGACCAGTTGAACTTTGCGCACAGCCAGAGGTTCTTCTTGCGCTGACGGATGATCTCGCGGAACAGCGAGGTTGGCCCCCTGTTGGCAACATTCTGATCGTAGGCTACGTAGTCGCCGTCCTTGACGAAGCGCTCTACCGCCTCCTGCTCAGTCACCACCTTGTTGACGGGGCGACGTTCCTTGTGCTCACGGACGTACGCCCGCAGGCCGTCCGGGTCCGGCATCCGGAACTCGCCCACCCCGGAAGCGAGAACTTCCATCTCTCTCCTCTCAGAACTACTGCTGCGGGATGCTGACGATCTGCTCTTGGAGGCCCAGGGCCCGTACGACGAATTGCAGCTCGGCGTCTCGCCAGGGCAGAGGGGCGGGCTCCTGGATCATCCTGGCCAGTTTGAGCTCCTCCTCCACCTGGGGATCGGGCTTGAAGGGCTTGCCGTACTCCATTTCGAAGAAGAGGCTCTCAAAGGGGGCCTTCCGGGTCTGGCCGCCTGCCTCCCAGGACTCGGCCGGGTAGCCCACGGCCATGAGGCAGATGGGGACAGCGGTCTCCGGGAGCTTGAGCAGCTTGCCCACCTGCTCCAGGCGGGGGCTGCTCATGCAGCAAGTCGCCAGGCCCTCATCCCAGGCCACCAGCGTGGCTTGGGCTACGGCCTGTCCCACGTCCATGTAGGCCAGGGGAGCCTCCGCCATCTGCTGCCAGACGGCGCCAAAAGCGGGGCGCAGGAACTTCTCGATCTGGGCCTTCGTCTCCGCGGCATCTGAGCCGATGCGGCGCGTGTCGGCCAGGTCGTGCAGGTCCTGGATCCACTTGTTGACCTCGTAGGCCGCCTTGTCGTGGTACCACATGATGAAGCAGGGGGCGGTCTGCATCTGCTGGTAGCCCAGGGGCGGCGTAATAACCCTTATGAGCTGCTCCGACGCCTTCTCTTTCCAGATCACGATGGCCCGGGTGTTATTCACGTTGCCCACACAGGAGGCGCGCCGCGCTGCCTCCAGCATCTTCTGGATCTTGTCGCGTTCCACCGGCCTGTGGGGCAGGAAGAAGCGGATGGTCCTGCGGTTGCCGATTACCTGCTTTACTTCCATTCGGCGCTCCTTCTTTGCAGATAGAGTCCATCCCGACGACCCTGGACGATGCGTCGCGTAGACTCTAGCACTATTAGTTGACCCGTTCCAGGCCCGAAAACAGCGGGAGGCCTTGCCTGGCGCCTTAGGCGGCGACCCGGCGAGGGCCGGGGTCCTCTACTCGTAGCGCAGGGCTTCGGCGATGGGGATGCTCGAGGCCTGTCGCGATGGGATCAAGGTCATCACCAGGGAGGCGATGTAGGCAAAGGCGCAGACCAGCAGGATCTCAAGCCACGGGATGTAGAACCCCGTCAGACCGGTGGCCGTCAACTCATCACTGGTCATGATGAAGTAGGAGAGAAGGATGGCCAGGCCCACGCCGGACAGAATGCCCAACAGGGTCACGAAGGAAGACTCCATCAGGAAGCTCAGCGCCACGGTACCTCTGGTGTAACCTATGGCCCGCAGCATGCCGATCTGCTGCCGACGCTCCACCACAGTCCGAAAGGCGATGACGCCCACGGCGGCGACCCCCACCACAAGCCCCAGGCCCATGAAGGCCTGCATCAGGTAGAAGAAGCCGCTAAACAGGCGGACCTCATCCTGCCGCTGGGCCTTGATGGACACGGCCTGCGCCCCCTTGGTGAAGAGGGCTGCCTCGATGGCGTTGGCGGTGGCCTTGGCCTCCCGCGGGTCCTGTAGCCGGATGAAGTACACCGAGTACTCCGGGTGCGCGAAGACCTCCTGCACCAAGCGCTCCGAGGTGATGAGACCGCTGAAGCTCGAGAAGGGGCCAGCGCCGCTGGCCCCCGAGTTCAGGAGGCCGATGAGCTGCACCTCGCCGACCATCGCCGTGGCCCGGTCATGGACCTGGATCTTAATAGGGTCGAACTTGGTGGTGCTTGCCGTAATGCCGTCCAGGGTGAAGATATCGAACCCGCCCATGCCGAACTCCTGGGACACGGCGTTGAGGTCGATGACGGCCAGGTTGCGCTGAGTGCGGATCGCCTCCCAGACGGCCTCGTCGGTCTCGTAGCCGGTGGCGCGGGCCTGGAGGGGCAGGTTGGCGCTGTGGAGGAACTCGTCGTCGGCCCCCTTGACAAAGTAGAATTTGAACTCCTCCTGTCCCTCCTGGCGCAGCTCGGCGGTGGAGGGCCGCGCCACCCCTAGCCTGCCAAGGGAAGTGAACTTGCTGGTATCGACGGAGCCCTCCTGGTCCAGGGCCTGCCGCAGGTCCGCGATGGGGTTGTTGGGGTTCTCGTCCACCTGGACGTCCCAGCCGCCGCGCGAGTCTTCGTTCAGGAAGAGGCGGTTGAAGTTGGCGTTCATGGTGGACATCACCACCAGGGCAAAGACCACCAGTGAGATCATGGCCATGGTCATCCCTGTGCGGAACTTGCTGGCCAGGGGGTAAGCCACCGCTGTCTTCACTGCCGGCAGGATGGGTCCCAGACGACCGCCCACCCGGCTCACCACGGCCAGCAGCAGGTCGGCGTTGTAGATGATGACGAACGTCGCGGCAGCCACCATCACGATGCCGCTCAAGAAGAACATCTCGATACCGCCGGACTCCAGTTTCGGAGGGATACGGCCGCCAGCGCCAAGCGCCCAGAAGGCCAACAGCAGGAGGCCCGCAGTCGTGAAGACGGGCCGCTGAGGGAGGCCGGCGAAGTCGAGGGTCAGGACTACCCCCAGAACGACCAACGAGACGCCCAAGGCATAAGGGAACTGAGCATCTGCTGCCAGGCCCGTGAAGACCAGAGCCAATCCCGCGACGATGGAGAGTATGCCGATGCGGAAGGTGAGGAAGACGCCCGCCGCAACCAGAAGCACCGCCAGGGTGCCGAAAACGCCCGCCAGGACGGCCCAATCTGAGGTGGCACCCGCCAGAGCACCGAGGACCCCCGCCGCCAGGAACAGACCCAGGTTGCGCGCCCACGTCCGGAGTCCCGCCGGCCGGAAAAACAGCCGCGCCAAGTACCGGAGGACCGCCAGCCGACCTCGGCCGATCTGCCACCGCAGGCGTACCGCCGGAGGTTCGGGAAGGTCGCGGATGGCGCGCACGATGTTGAGGGCGCTCACCCGCCAGGAGGAGAAGACCACGCTCAGGAAGGTCAGCACCACGCCCAGGGAGTAAGAAATGATGAGGCTGCGCGCGGTGACGTGTGCGCGGATGGAAAGGTTGAACTCTGAGAAGATGGCGGCCATGATCCCGGTCAGGGCCAGGGCGACCAGCACCCCCAGGAAGACTCCAACGAGGGCTGAGAGAAGGTTGTAGCCCATCCCCTCGGACATGAACATCTGGACGAGGTGGCGCCTCTTGGTGCCCACCGCCCGGATGATGCCCATCTCGGTCTTCCGCTCCGCCGCCAGCATCACGAAGATCATGAGGATGAGCAGGATGCCGGCGGCTATGGAGAAGAGGCCCAGGACGAGGAAGAAAGTCATCATGCCGTTGCCGAACTGCTCGGCAAAGTGGATGTTGTCCCGCTTGGTCTCCTCCACGCCCAACTGGAGCCCCTGCTTGTCTATGACATCCTTCAGCTTCTCAGTGACGGGGCCGCTGAGGGCCAGAGAGTCGCGGACGCCGCCCCGGTTGGAGATGGCGATTAAGTCCACCTCGCCCTCCCGGCCGAAAGCGCGCTGGAGCACGTCCAGGCGGGCCACCATCCCTTCGGTGCCCTCCGTGCCGCCGAGGTCGCCTGTGGCCATGCGGTCTTGCACTATGTCCGCTACCTGGAAGCGGAGGGGCTCGTTCTGGTAGTAGATGGTGACGGTGTCCCCCACCTGCGCCGCCAGCTCATCGGCGGCGCTCTTGTTCAGGTAGACCTGGTTTTCGCCCAGGGCCCCGATGTCCAGGAGTCGTCCCTTCAGGTCGACCACGTCCGGGAAGGCCTCCATGCGCGCCGGGTCGAGGCCTACCATGCTCACGGCGGGGGCGCTCAGCCGCACCCTCTCATTGACGGCGGGCACCGTTTCCACCAGAGCCGGCGCAATGCCGTCGATGTCTGGGTCGTTGCCGACGCCAGCCTCCAACTGTTGAACCGTGCTGGAGGGGATGCCGACGTCGCTCGCGCCGACACCGCCCTCCTCGCTCTCGAACTGGACGACCTCGTCCACGTGGCCCATGACGTCGTACACCATGCTGCTGATGCTGTAGTCCACGGTGTCGCCGGTGGTGAAGGCGGCGGAGATGATGAGGGTGCTGAGCATCAACCCGATGATGATGAGGATGGTCTGGGCCCGCCGCCGGGGGATGTTGCGCAGGCCGACGAGGAACATGACGCGGTTGCGGAGGGCCGCCACGGCCACCGTGGCCAGGCTGATCCCCAGCAGGACCAGCAGGACCACCATGATGATGTTCATCGGGATGCCGAAGAGGCTGTCCATAGTGGCGGGTCGCTACCAGTCTCAGCGGGCGGCAGCCCGCTCGGTGAGCTTCTCGTCTACGATGTGGCCGTCCACCATGTAGACGATGCGGTGGGTGACGGAGGCGATGCGCGGATCGTGGGTGACGATGACGAAGGTCTGTTGATTACGCTCGTTCAGCTCCACCATGAGCTGCATGATCTCGTCGGCGTTAGCCGAGTCCAGGTCGCCCGTAGGCTCGTCGCCCCAGACGATGGCCGGCTCGTTGACCAGGGCGCGAGCGATGGTGACGCGCTGGCGCTGGCCGCCTGAGAGTTCCAGGGGACGGTGGCCCGCCCACTCGATCAGGTGCACCTGCTCCAGGGACTGCATGGCCCGCTGCCGCGCCTCCCGCGCGTTCACCCCAGCGACGAGCAGCGGCAGCTCCACGTTCTCCACCGCCGACAGGACGGGCAGGAGGTTATAGAACTGGAAGACGAAGCCCATGCTGCGGGCGCGGTACCCCGTCTTCTGGTTGTCGGAGAGGCGGTTGATGTCGGTGCCGTCGACGAGAATGAGCCCCGCGTCGATGGTGTCCAGACCACTGAGGCAGTTAAGGAGGGTGGTCTTGCCGCAGCCTGAGGGGCCCATGATGGCCACCATCTCTCCCCGCCGGACGGCCAGGGAGACGCCCCGCAGGGCGCGCACCTTCACCTTTCCCGTGTCGTAGGTCTTGACGACACCTTCAGCCTGGACAATCAGGGAGTCCTGAGACACGGCCCTCTGCCGGCCGTCCTCCCCCTCGAGACCACGAGCCACCATCTACCCCCCAATCCACAGAAGGAGGGCCATGCGGCCGTGACATCCACAGGGTGCCGCGGCCCAGCCCTCAATACTATCGGCAACCATTCCAGCCACCGAGCACTGCCAAACAGCAGCACAGTCCTGAACGCCGGACCGGTGGCGTGGCTCTGCTCCATCTTAACACACCGAGAGTCTTCGACCCAGGCGAGCTTACGGCCAAGGGACTTTCACAAAGACGAAGGCCGGGCTTATGGCGTTAAACGAAATAGCTTGCTCACCTCACCCCATCGGGCCAGACGGGGAGACAAACCTCGTAGGGGCCGACCTTCAGGTCGGCCCTGGGCGGAGCTGAAGCTCCGCCCCTACGGGTCGGATGTGAACTTATCTTGTTGAAGACCATCGGCCCGGCGCCTCCGCCTCGCCAGCCTGAAGGCTGGCCTTCTTGTTATGAAAGACGCTCTAGGGCCGGCCCTGGTACAGCGGATCCTGAGTGTCGATCCACACGTCCGCATCGTGAAAGGAATTGCCGTACCAGGGAGACTTCCAGCTGTTGCGCACGTAGGGCCAGTGGATGGGCACGTTGATCTCGGCCAGCCAGTCTAGGCGGGCCAGCACCGAGTCGAGCAGATAGTGCTGGATCTCCAGCCCAAGCTGGCGGCGGGCCTCCCAATCGAACTCCTCTCGCTGCGCCTCCAGCATGCGATCCAGCTTCGGGTCGGAGAGGTTGAAGGAGTTCTTCGGACCACCCGTGTGGAAGTAGGGGTAGACCCAGTCGTCCAGGTCGTTCCAGCCGTTGTCGTAGGACAAGCCAAAGATCAGCCGTTTTTCCAGGGCGCCCTGGGCCAGCTTGGTGTAGCCGGTGATGTCCATGTCTCCCTCAGTCTCAGCGCCCAACGTCTCCTTGAGCATGCCCTGGAACTGGGGGAAGAAGTCGCGCAGGTAGGCCGGGATGCCGGCGTAGGTAATAGTGAACCTCCCTATGGCCGGGCCGCCGGCGGCCTCCCATAGCTTCTTCGCCTCCGCGATGTCCTCCTCGCGCTCCTCCGGCGCGAAGCGATAGCCCGGCGTGCGGACCAGGTCGGCCTGAGGCATCGCCCAGCGCTCGATGGCGCCGGGCACCGACCCCACCAAGTAGAACCACTGGCGGAACATCTGCTGGCCCATGCGGTTCCGGTCGATGGCAAGGTTGATAGCCTTGCGAAGGCGCAGGTCCTTGAAAGGGGTCGTGGCCGCAGGTGAATCGGCCACCAGGAGCCGGCTGGCGAGCCAGCCGGCATCCGGAAACTCCGTGGTCAGGGCGCCGGTCTCAGAGGCTATGCGTGGGCCGTTGCCGCGGTCGCTGAAGCCAGTGCTGTCCACTTGCTTGCTGCGAAAGGCCACCTCGGTGGCGGTGTCGTCCTCCGGCGGCCAGATGGCCTCAAGGCCGTCGAGGATGGGACGGTCGGGCAGACCCTGTTCCGCCAGGTCGTTACGCGCGAACCAGTTGGGGTTGCGCACGACGCGCACCACCTTAACGCTGATGAAATCCTTGAGCATGAAGGGGCCGCTCCCCACCATGCGAGAGGGGTCATTCATCTCATCATTCTGGTCCACCACCTCCTTGGGCACGATGAAGGCATTGTTGTCTCCCAGGTAGTGGATGAGGGGCGAGGTGGGGCGCTTGGTGGTGATGCGCAGCGTCAGGGGGTCGATCACCTCGATGCGGTCCACCGTCTCCCACTGGCTGGCCCGGTAGTAAAGGGCCGACTTGGGGCTATTCGGGTTCGTCTGCCGCTCAATGGAGTACTTGACGTCCTCGGCGGTGAACTGGCGTCCGGCCACCTGCGGGAAGGCGCTGCGGATGGCTTGCGTGTCGTGGAAGGTGATATCGGGTCGCAGCCTGATGACGAAGGTGAGCTTGTCGATGACCTCGGGCATGGACGCCGCCAGGTCAGGGCCGATGATCCCCTTGTAGACGTCGTCGTACTTGAGGACCTTGCTGAAGACCCTGGCGTGCATGTTGTAGATGGTGCCGATCTGCGTCTGGTGAGGGTCAAGGGTGTCGAGAGCAATAGCGTCCCACCCGAAGTTGCGAAGCATGCCCCCGCGGACGCGGGCGGGCTCAAGGCCCTCGGCGGCCGGCGTGGCGGCCGGCGTCTCCCCGGCGGGCTTCTCCTCGCCGCCGCAGGCGCCCAGGGCCAGTCCCGCCCCCAGAGCGGCCGTTCCGCCCAGGAAGCGCCGTCGCGAAAAGCGATGTCGGGTCCAATAGCTGGAGGTTTCGTTCATGGCTCGTTCCTCCTCGCGTCTACCACCAGAGAGAATCCGTCCCTCCGATGGTCCGCCGATGAGCCCCAGCCGAAGCCGTGGCTGGCAGTCCTTCAGCCAGCGTCAACCCCTAGGCAGTCTTCTTGGCCACCGCCCGACTCTGAGGCAGGCGGCTCAGGAGAGCATAAAGGACAAAGCTGAGGAGGAAGGCCGGAATGGAGGCGTTCAACCAGGAGACCTTCTCGTCCAGGGGGAATGGTAGCCTGAGCAGCCCGTGGAAGAAGCCTTCCATGCCGTCCACCCACCAGGAGAGGCTGCCCGGCGATATCCAGTTGTAGAGGAGGAACCCCGCCAACCAGATCACCAGGGCCGGCGCGTTCACGCCCCCACGATACCAGAACCGGCCTCCGTTCTGGTAGAGGGCATCGCTGGGGGTGGCCCTTCGCCGGAGGAGGAAGTGGTCGGCGGCCAGGATGCCGAACAGGGGTACGAAAACGGAGCCCAGCAGGAGCAGGAAGTTCTCGTAGTGGATGAACGCCACCCCCAGGGCCAGGGCCGTGCAGAGGACACCGATGACCAAGGCGACCCGGCGCTGGTTCAGCCAGGGGGCCAGGTTCTGTAGAGAAACGGAGGCCGAGTAGACGCTGGCGAAAGTCTCGTCGGTCTCAGTCACCAGCAGGATGAGGAAGGCCAGCACGCCCACCGGAATGATCAGGATGAAGCCCACCACATCGCTGGAGGAGACAGTGGGCACGTAGAGGACGCCGAGCATGGTGAACCAGACGGTGGCCAGGAAGAAGCCCCCGAAGGTGCCCAGGAAGGCGTTGCGCGCGCCGCGGGAGAAGCGCGAGTAGTCGGCCACCAGGGGCAGCCAGGCTATGGGCAGGGCCACCACGATGTCCACGCCCTGCCAGAAGGAAGGCCAGCCTCCTGTCGCTGGCCGACGCATGAGGTCAGGGATGCCGTTCGAGGCCAGGGCGGAGTAGGTGATCATGAGGCCGGCCAGGAGCATGAACCAGATGGCGAACTTCTTGAACCACTGCCGCACCATGATTTGCGGGCCGCGCAAGGCCATGGCCGTGCCCAGCACTCCGAAGAGGATGATCCAGAGAGGGCGCCCCTCGAAGCCCCCCAGGTGCCGGCTGAGGCCGACGGCGCCCTCGCCCATGACCATGAGGGCGAAGGTGCCCCAGGCCACGTTGCGGGCCAGGGCCAGGAGGCTGGCGGCGTAGGAGCCCCGGATGCCCAGGGGAGCCCTGAGGAGAGCCATCGTCGGCAGGCCGCTGTCGGCGCCGATGACGGCGGCAGTGGCCAGCATCAGGTTCCCGATGATGGCCCCGATGAGGATAGCCAGGAAGGCCTCCCCCAGGCCCAGGGCGGGCACCAGGAAGGCCCCCGTCACCATCAGGAGGAGGCTGAAGCCCAGGTTGCCCCAGAGAGCGGCGTTGTCCAGGAGGCCCAGGGTGCGGGAAGGCGCCGGCACAGGCTCGATGCCCCAGTCGGCGTGAGGCATCCCCAGGCGGTCGAAGGCGGCGATGCGGGCCAAGCTTGCCTCCTAGGCCTTCTCCACCTCGACGGTGGTGGCCCTGTCCACCTGCATGGGCTGCCAGTTCCAGCGCGTGTAGTTGAGATGGCCGTAGCCGGCGGCCAGGTGCAACCACTTCACCATGCCCGGGACGGCCGTGTCGTAGGACTTCCAGTCGCGGTACTGGTAGGGCTCAAAGGCGGCGTAGACGATGACCTCGCCAGGCTGGATGGCCCTGGAGACCGTGCAAGGCAGGCGGAACGACTCGCAGTCATTGTAGACGCGGACCTCGTCCCCATCGGCGATGCCCCGCGCCTCGGCATCCTTGGGACTGATGAAGAGGCTGGGGCCGCCGCGATGGGTGTAGAGCATGAGCTTTTGCACCGTCCAGATAGAGTGGATGCTGGAGCGCTGGTGGGCGCTGACCAGCCGCAGGGGGTAATCGCCGCCGATCTTGGGATTCGGCTTATGCAGGGGGAGCTCTTCGCCGGCCTCCAGGAACCAATCGTGGTCGATGTAGAACTGGATGCGTCGCGTCAGGGTGGGGTAGGGCATCTTCCGCTCCCGGTGCCAGCGCAACGGCGAAACGGTCTCGTTGGGCCTGATGGTGGTGGCCATATTGAGGCCGTTGGCATCGATGCCCAGGCCCGTGAAGCGGATAACCCCCTTCTCGCGCACCTTCTTCAGGTCAGTGCCCTCGGGCAGGGCGCCGGCCCTAACCGTGTCGGCCACCATGTCCGCCGCCAGCTTCTCTTCGTCTTTCTCCTTGATGCGGCCGTCCATGGTGAAGATGCGGTACAAGTCGTTCAGTCGAAAGGTCTGGCCCCTGGCGTCCTGGTACTCCGTCAGGCGTCGCTCGCGGGCCCGCTCCTCGACCCTCCTGGCCAGGCGAGCGAAGATCTCCCACTCTGGCTTGGACTCGCCGGGCGGCTCCACCGCCTTGTCGGTGAAGGTGAGGAAGGTGACGTGCCAGGTAGGGAAGCGGAAGTCGACCTTCTCATAGAAGGCGGCCGCCGGCAGAACGATGTCCGAGAAGTAGGCGGTAGTGCTCATGCGGATTTCGACGGTGACGATGTTCTTGAGCTGGGGCCACAGCTCGGTGAGGAGCTGCCTGGGGCCGCCGCGGGTGCGGCGCAGGCAGGAGCCCGCCACCTCCAGGAGCATCCGCGGCGGCTGGTTCTCGGCCGGACGAGCCAGCTCGCCCCACCACTTCTCGACGGCCTCGCGCAGGTACTCGTCGAAGGGCCGAGGCATAGTGGGGTCGTTCCACTCGCGGCGGTTCCAGACGTCCTTGTAGCCGCAATGCCAGTACCAGAAGAAGACGGGTGGCGTGCTGAGGCCGCTCATAGGGTACTTGGAGAGGCCGCCTACTTTGGCTTCTTCCTTCTCCAGCTCAATGGCCACCATCTCCTCGGTCATAGTGGGGTCGCGGTCCTTGATCTCGCGCTGGAGCTTGCCAGCCCGCTGAGCGAAGTCGAGGAAGCCGTCGAAGCCGCTCTTATCCTTTACCGGCGTCAGGATCGCCAGGGGCGAGGTGCTGGCGCCGCGCATGCCGGTCCCCGGCCGTCCAAAGTTGCCGGTGAGGGCCAGGAGGAGGGCCATGGAGCGCTCCATAAGGTCGCCGTGGTAGTACTTGGGGACGTTGAAGCCCTCCAGAATGTGCACCCGCCGGGCGGCGGCCACGCGGTGGGCCAGGTCCTTGATGACGCTGGCGGAGACGCCGCAGATGCGGGAGGCGCTGGCGGCGTCGTAGTCGCGCAGACGCTCCTTCACCAGCTCGAAGACGGGCGTCACCTCCACCTGGGAGCCGTCGGCCAGGGTAGCGCGGTAGGTGCCTTCCAGGGCCGGGTCCACCTTGCCCAGGCGAAGGGTGGCGCGGGACGCCTTGGCGATCTCCTGCTTCTTGCTATCGAAGAAGTAGAACTGGTCATCCCGGCCGTTCTCTTCCAGGTCGCTCTGGCGCAGGAAGCGGCGGGTGTCGCTGCGCACCAGGAGGGGCAGGTCGGTCTGCTCCTTCATGAAGGCAGCGTCGTAGCGGCCCTCATCGACGATGATGCGGCACATGGCCAGGGCCAGGGCGGCGTCGGTGCCGGGCTTCACCGGCACGTGGAGGTCGGCGTGAATGCTGGAGGGGTTGAGGTCAGGGGCGATGGAGACCACGTAGCCGCCGCCGTACCGGACCTCCGTCAGGTAGTGAGCGCAGGGGATGCGCGTCACTACCGGGTTCATGTGCCAGATGAGGACCAGGTCCGCCTTGTACCAGTCGTCCACGGAGCTGACGAAGGCGTACTTGCCAAAGGTGATGCCGAGGCCGAAGTTGTAGTCGGTGGTGAGGGCGTTGTTGTCTAGAGTAGTGCCGCCCAGGAGACGGATAAGTCGCCAGGCGGGTACAGAGCCATTGACGGTGCCCCCCTCGCCGGAGCCGAACTCGAAAACGATGCTCTCCGGGCCGCCCCCTTGGATGGCATCGAGGAGGGCATCGGCTGCTTCGGTGAGGGCTTGGTCCCAAGAGATGCGCTGCCAGCGGCCGCTGCCGCGCTCGCCCACCCTCTTGAGGGGGTAGAGGAGCCGCTCCGGGCCGTACATGACGTCGCTGAAGCAGGAGCCCTTCTGGCAGCCGCGAGGGTTCTGGTCAGGCACCCCTTCTTCGATCTGGGGATACTGGGCGGCCTGCTCCTCGCGCCAGACGACCCCGTCCTTGGTGTAGACCCGAAAGGAGCAGGAGCCCGGGTAACAGTCCACCAGGTGGGTGCCGTAGGTCACCTTGTCCCAGCGCCACTTCTTGCGGTAGACATCCTCCCAGGTCCGGTAGACTACCTCTTCACCCGTGACCTGGGCGGAGGCGCTACCCCCGGAGCGGACGGCCTGGTAACCGAGCCTGGTAAGGGACAGGACC
>Ga0315277_10008149_pt1 | contig 13519 bp, 6 predicted proteins | sample YL17G05_15_MG_FD_203695 | JGI IMG/M metagenome (GOLD analysis project Ga0315277, IMG submission 203695) | Sediment microbial communities from Yellowstone Lake, YNP, Wyoming, USA - YL17G05_15 | ecosystem: Environmental > Aquatic > Freshwater > Lake > Sediment | place: USA: Wyoming | collected...
TGTCCCGTCCGTATCCCGCAGGGATTCGCGCCTCATCTGTAAGACGGTCGGGTCAGCCATGCGGCCGATATACACGACGGAATCATATCGGGCAAAGCCGCCGTCATCAGACGTGAACAGAAACCCCAGCGAGTAACCGCCAACCGGTTCATCATTGACCACGGTGAGAGTGAGCGGTATGGATTGACCGACGACAAGCGGGCCCCCATTGATCTTGACGGTGTCGGGCGCGCCGGGGTCATCGGCAAACACAATGAGTGGAGCGATGACCAACGCGACCGCGATCAGTAACACACGAGTGCAAGCGAACATAGTACCCTCCCTATGCTTAAGTTATCTTACTTTTTGTTCGCCCTTTCGCTGTCTGCTTGACGGATTTTCCGATTCTCTTGTCGATTCTCACGAGGGGTGATCGAATCTTCAGCCCTCATATGCGTGAGGGCTTACTCGAGAATATGAGCCTCCATTCTGATATCAATTCCATTACAAGGACGATTCAGACCGTGTTTTGTTCAACCTATTTGAATCTGTTCCTCCCATACCGGGTGTCGATGGTCGTGGCGGAGCGGCACGAGTCCGGCTCCGCCATGAATGACTTTCTTCTCACGGGCAGCAAGGAGCAGGGCCGCCGTTGAAAACATAATTGACGAGATACACGGCGTCAGCCAGATTGGTGATGCTGTCGCAATTGGCGTCACCGGCCTCGATTGGGGCCGGCGCGTCGCCGCCCTTGAAAATGTAACTGATGAGATAGACGGCATCGGCAAGATTGGCAGCATCATCGCCGTTGGCATCGCCGCAAACGTATGGGTCGACTATCGATAACGTGAACGGCTTTTCCGCCTGACTACCCACGGCATCCGCAACCTTGATGACCAGAGCAATATCCCCGGCGGAGGCAGGCGTCCCGGAAAGCAGACCGCCTGCGGACAGGTCAAGGCCGGAACCGGCCAGGCTATTGTCGCGGTCTACCCATGTTTTTGAGCCGGTGCCGCCGGAGCCCTGGAGCTGGACGGAATACGGTGTGCCGGTCTCAGCCTGGGGAAGCGAATCGCTGGTTATTGCCACCGAGGGGTTGATTACGAATAGGAAAAGGTGTTCGGCCGCTGCTCCGACTTGATCAGCCACGCGGGCGGTAAAGATCTTCAGGGACCCTCCGGTGGACACGGGCGTGCCGGAGAGGAGTCCTGATGAAGATAGGCTCAGACCCGTTCCGATCAGGCTGGAGAATTTGTCATTCCAGGTTTTGTTGCCGGTGCCGCCTGCTGCCGCCAATTGCTGTGAATACGGAACGGCGGCCGTCCAATCTGGAAGAGAAATAGTGGTGATCGAGATGGCAGGATTGATGACGAAATTGAACGCCTTCTCAGTCGTTGCGCCCACCTGATCGGTGACCACGGCAGTGAAACTGATTTGCCCGGCCGCAATCGGCGTCCCCGATACCAAACCAGTCGCAGAAAGATTGAGACCGGTGCCCGAAAGGTTGGAGAACTTGTCCGACCATACCTTCTGTCCCGTGCCGCCGGTGGCGGTCAATTGCTGGGAATAAGCAAGGCCTGCCGTCCAGTCGGGAAGGGTCGTGGTTGTGATCCCGGGCGCATTATTAATCGTGAAGTTGTAAAGCTGTTGATCGGCATTGGAGGCTTCGTCGGTCACTTCAGCGACAAATGAAATTGCTCCAGCATCCGTGGGCGTGCCGGACAGAAGACCCTCAATCGAGAGCGACAACCCGGTGCCGTCGAGGTCGCCGTACTTGTCCAGCCACTGGCGCGTGCCGACGCCGCCGGTGGCGGTCAGTTGGACTGAAATCGGGTAGTTGGCGGTCCAGTCGGGCAGCGATTCGGTGGTTATCTGCAGCGGCTGGGGCGAGGAGCCGCAGACGTATCGCATGATCTTGACGGCGTCCAAGCCAGCTTCCACGACTGAGCCATCACCGAAATCCGACGCTTCAAAGCGGAGTTTCATCTGGCTTGACAGGGAGACAATATCGCCCGCCCAGAATTCATGCTCATACCATCCGCCGGAAGACTCGTCGACCGGGCCGATTCTTTCGGCCAGCGTCCAATTCGTTCCGCCGTTGTTGGAGATGTAAACTTTCATGGTATCGGTATGGGGCATATTGCCGAAGTCGTTCGAGTACCACCTGGCGTAGGAAATCCTGGCATCGCCACCCGAAAGGTCGAAGACGGGCGAGTCGAGATAAGTGACCCCGCCGTCGATATCGGCGTCGATGCCGTTGTCGGTGACGTAGCAGCTGCCGGAGCCGTCGAAATCGGTGGGCGGATCGCCGCGCGAGCCGCCGTTGGCGGGGACAGCCCGTTCCCACATGCCGTCGACGGCGTTGCCGGAGACGGCCCAGCCTTTATTGGTCTGGAAGTTGTCCTCGAAAATCACGACGATTGAATCGGCGGCAATGGTTTGGAGGGGCGCACTCGGATCGGGATCGTATTTTACCCCGGTCGTAGTCTCCTCGGCGCTGATATAATAGGCATAGACGTCCCCACAGTCGGTGCCCGGAAGAGTGGCCCGAAAGCGCGTCGAGGTTATCGTCGTAAGCGGATCGGAGATGTACGCGCCGCCGTTGAGCGAGTAATGAATCTGGCCGGAACCCGAAACAAGGGTCCCTCCCATCGTGCCGCTGATGACGACCTCGAAGTTTTTGGGCTGATTGGGGATCACCATCGATGGGACGCCATCGGGATAGTCAAAGGCAAGGGATGGCCCCGGAGTGGAAACGCCCACGGCATTCCAGGCGTTGGATACCTGAATCGACCAGGCGCCGGTCGGATCAAGATCATTGGCGGCCGAGATCGTCCCCAACGCCGCTTGGTGATAGTCCGTGTTGGTGGTCCAATAGAAATCATTGGCCCGATAGGCGATTTTGATGGAATTGGCGACGGCGATTCCAGTCACCGTAACGCCATGATGAACGCCGCCGTCGGAAAGCAGGAAGAACCACTTGTTGCCGACGCCGCTGTTGGTATGCACGCCGCAATAGTCGTTGTAACCCGACGGGGTGCAGTTGACCACGTCGATCCAATAGGGATCGGAGGTTCCATAATAGTCAGGGTCGCTGTACAGGTGCGGATCAGACATGGAGCGAAACGGGACGCCGGTCGTCCGGCCGTTTTCCCCCATGCCCCAGTCGGGGGTATCGTACGCGGGATGAGCCCATTCAAAGGCCGCCCCCATCATGTCGGAAAACGACTCGTTGAGGGCGCCCGGCTCTTTCTGGTAGACCAAGTCGGAGCAGTATTCGGTAACGGCATGACCCCATTCGTGAGCTATTACGTCGGGGCATCCCGCCAACGACCGCCAGCCCGAGGACCAGCTCCAAATGACAATCTGCTGGCCGTTCCAGTAGGCGTTGTTGTCCCCTTCGGCGTTATAGTTGACGCTGGTCAGCATCGCCGCGCCATTATTGTTATAGCCGTTGCGGCCGAACTGAGCCAGAAGCCAGTCGTAAAAGAGGGCGCTATAGACGTGACCATCGACCGCCGGTCTCTGGGCGGTAGCCTCGTCCCAGAAATTGTCGGCATCGGTAGCGATAGCGCCCGGGAGTGACCCCCCGGCGATATTTGTCTGGATATAATTGCCGGACGGCATCTGGCCATTATGACCGTGCGGATTGTTGTTTAACTGCCGCGTATAGTCGCGCATTTGATAGGTCGATCCGTTCAGGTCGGTGTCAATGTGGCTGCGAGCGCCACCCAAAACGCCGTATCCCGTTCCGACGTCGTTGGCGTTCATGATGCGGTTGGCGTTATAGATGATGTTGCCGGTCTTGGCATCGACAAAATACTCCCAGCGGCCCATCGGGGTGTTGGAGAACAGAAACAGCCGCCAGGAGAGGTAATAGGCGTTGTCCCACGGGAAGACGACCAATTCAGGTTGATTGGGCGTGCCTTCTCCAAAAAACGACGACAAATGGTCGGAGGCTCTGGCAAGAGCGTCTTGGGGGGTGATGGCGGGGATGACGTCGAGATTGATATCGTGATAATACTGGCCGTTGACCGTTTTCAACTGCCCGGTCGAAACAAAATGAGCAATGAGAACGCCGCCCACGACCGGCACGTCTTTGTAGTTCTGGGCGAAGCGGACGTGCGTCATGCCGAGGTCGTCCCGGTCAGTGCGGGCAACCTTTAGCTCGTCGGCGGGGGAAGTCATTTTATAGGCGCCCCGGTTCTCCTCAAAAAAGGCAATAGCGGCCTCCGCCTCATGTCCCGTCGTCTTTTGGGTCGACAAAAGACCTTCGACATAGACGGGTATCCCCTTGGGATTTTCCACGTAAGTGCTGACCGCGCTGTTATTCTGAAGTTTATTGGGTCCAAAGACGGGGCCGTCGGAATCATCGGCCCAGATGTGTGATGCAAATAACACCAGCAGAATGCAAAGCCAAAACATCCGTTTCATCTTTCCTCCGACTTATGAAACCATAGACCATGCACGCCGAGGAACCAGCACTAAGGTAAAAGTTGTCAGCGGCGGCTAATATCTGCAACTCATTATAATATAAGCTATTGTTTGTCCCTGTCAACTCCTATATCCTATTTGCCGCCAATGAAAAACGGCCTTTTTGTCTGCCCCGGCGACCTGCCGCGGGGTTTAGATAATTAGATTGATATATTTACTCTTGTAAGTTTCGGCACAGGCGGCAAGCCATTTGCCGGAGCACGCGTGAGTTCGTTTCTCCATAATCCCGCAGAGACCGCCCGGTGACCCGGCAGAAGGGGAAATCCGGCTTTTCCGACGCACGATTCCGGGTTGTCGCCTGAGGAGAACACTTGCTTTATTGAAAAGATTTATTAATTTACCGGCAGTTGCTTCGTGCCCGTGGACGCCTTGACCAAAAAGGAGATTGGATGTGAAGTTGGATGAATTGAGAAAACTAGCGCAGGCCCGACAGGCCGAATATATCGATCTGAAGTTTTCGGATCTGCCGGGAATGTGGCACCATATAACGCTCCCCATATCGGCTCTGGACGAAAAGCTGTTTACCTACGGTGTTGGCGTTGACGGCTCATCGCTGCCCGGCTTTTCCAAGATAGAGTCCGGCGATATGATCGCCATCCCGGTCCCGGAGACCGCTTTTATCGACCCTTTTTTCGAGGCGCCCACGCTATCGATGATTTGCGACATTTTTGACGTTGGGGAGCGCATGACACCGTACGCGCGGAACCCTCGCCGCGTGGCCGAGGACGCCGAGAAGTACCTGCACAGGATTATTCCGGGGGCGGCCGCCATTATCGGCCCGGAATTCGAGTTTTACGTATTCGACAAAGTCAATTTCCACCAGGGGCCGGAAAGCGCCTTCTACTACATTGATTCGCATGAGGCGGAGTGGAATGCCGCCAAGGACGAGGAAAACCTGGGGTACAAGATTCCCTTCAAGAAGGGGTACCATGCCGCGCCGCCCTTGGACCGCACGTATAATCTCCGGTCGAACATCAGCACCATACTGGCCTCGGTCGGGGTCGGCCTGAAGTACCACCATCACGAGGTAGGCGGAGGCGGGCAGCATGAGATCGAAGTTCAGTTTTCGCCCCTGCTGAAAATGGCCGACCAGACGATGCTGATAAAATATATCGTCAAGAATCAGTGCTTCCGTATGGGCAAATCCGCGACGTTCATGCCCAAACCGCTGTTTAATGAACCCGGTTCCGGCCTTCATGTTCACCAGTATCTGGCCGACGCCGACGGGTCGTTGTTTTATGACAAGGGTGGTCCGGCGCAGTTCTCGACCACCGGACTGCACTATATCGGGGGCATCCTCAAACACGTGGATGGGCTCTTGGCGCTCACCAATCCGTCGACCAATTCGTTCAAGCGCCTGGTGCCGGGATTCGAGGCCCCGGTGGCAGGGACCTACGCGCAGAGCAACCGCACCGCATGCATTCGCATCCCCGGGTACCAGCGCGATCCCAAGGTCATGCGGATGGAATTCAGGCCTCCGGACGGAACCATGAATCCCTATCTGTCATTTGCGGCGATGCTGATGGCGGGTCTGGACGGTCTGAGAAACAAGATCGATCCGGGTGACCCCTTGACCCGAAATCTCGATGAGTTGTCGCCACAAGAGCTGGCCGGTATTCATCAGTTGCCGACGTCCCTCAACAAGGCGCTCAATGCCCTCGAAAATGACCATGCCTATTTGCTCGAGGGGGGTGTATTCACCGAGGATTTGCTGGAAAACTGGATCAGGCTCAAACGAAAGGAAGTGGACGCGATTCGCATCCGGCCGACCCCCTACGAGTTTGAGACGTACTACAACGTGTAACGGTGGAAAAGGGTGCGTTCACGCCGGTCGTGCCGATGACGAGGCGTTCCGGGTGCAACCGTCAGGACGATGAAGCTAAAAGAGAAGTATGTCCTGGCCAACTGCTGCCGCCCTGGGGAAAACGATCCCATCGTCGGCTATTATAGTTACAACAATGTCCTCAAGGTGCACAAGGCCGGGTGCGGCGATTTAGCGAAAGCCGACCCGGATCGGCTGGTTAGGTTGGAATGGCAGGATATCCGAGTGGGGGCAGAACCCGGGCCCGGCGACGATTTCACCGCCCTCGATGACATCGACTTTCATATTCTCGCCCATCATCGCGACATGGGCATCGATTATTCGCTCAAGGTCGCGGATGCGTTGCCTCTGAATCAACAGGCCGTGTTTGAGCGGCATGCCAAGCTACGCGATATGGGTCTTCTGAAGCGAGTAGAGCCCCGCATGGTTCAGTATCGAAAATATATCGTCAAGGGAAAATGGATCAAGCACCGCAATCACACCTATTACGATTTGACCGACAAGGGGGCCGCGTACCTTGGCCATCATCTCCGTTTGGGTGCACATAACAAGCGGTAATTCTACGGTTATCGGCCGGTGGCGAGGTCCGATTCTTAGCCGCCGCCTACGGGCAGCAGGGGCGGGGCCCGCCTTTGAATATGTAATTGATAAGATGAATAACATCTGCAAGATTGACTGCGCCGTCACAGTTCTCGTCGCCGTCGGCATACGGGTCAGGCGGCGGGCCGCCGGCGAGAACGTATCGGACGAGATAGACCGCGTCAGCGATATTGATAATGACATCGGCATTGGCATCTCCGCAGAGATGCTTCACCGGCCAGCAGCGGGCCGAGGAAACGCCGGGGTGGATGGCGGTTCCCTGGTAGTCCACAAAGACAAAGTCGCCGATCGGTGGCACGAAGGCGCTGTCGAAGCAGATGGTTCGGACACCGCTATCCGGGGCATAGGCATTAAAATGCAGTGAAATCATATGTTCCAGCGGCCCGGAAGGGAGCTGTCCGACGCTGGCCACGCCTCCCAGCTGGATTGTGTCCGCCGACAGGGAATCCATGTTTCTTTCGGTTACGATAAGCCCGCCCATATCCCAGACGCTTTGGGGAGGATCCATGCGGCAGCCGGGTGCGACGGTGACGCAGGACAACCCGGTCTCCAGACCGCCGGGGCCCCAACCTCCGGGAACTGATGTCCATTCCCAGCCAGCCGCGTCATCCGACCATATCTGAAAACCAAGATTCATACCTCCCAGAGGCTCCTGGTTTCTGATCCATATCCGGAACTCATATGCGGCACCGATATAGAGGGTATCTGCGGGCGCCAATTCGCCGGCTCGCACCATGTCGAAATATACCCAATCAAGGTCCCTGCTGTCGCGGTCGGGGTCGGTAACCCGATCATTGCTCCCAATCGGCCGGTCGGCAGGGACCGGGGAAGACATCTGCGCCGGCATGGATTGCGAAGCGTAACGGGCGGGTATCAGCCCGAGAATGGCAACGGTCGTCACAAAAGCCTTGATACTCACTATCGCCGTCTCCAACAAAGTCAATTCGTATCGCGGTCCTTGAAGCGATCTATTAACAAAGTACGCGTATTTTGTTGTCTGTCAAGACATTTCGTGCTTGTTCCCGACACCGACCGCAAGACCACCTATCAGTCAGATTGTCGGCATCGGTCAGATAGAACTAAACGGGAGGAAACCATCCTGTTTTCCCGTTCCACGAGGGTCTGACCCTTTGCACGGCAAAAAAAAGGACCGGCGCAGGGCCGGTCCTTTTTCTGGAGATGTTGCTCGGACTTACAGATGGCACGGTGCCGCGCCACCCCTGAAGATGTAGTTCACAAGGCGAACGGCATCCGCAATATTGACAGCTCCATCGCAGTTGGCATCCGCGGTAGCCTCAACTTGTGGTTGTTCGCCGCCTCTGAAGACTGCATTCAGTAGGAACACGGCGTCGCTGATGTCAATGGTTCCGTTGAGGTTGGCGTCGCCGGGCATGAATCCGAGGGTCCGAACCTCGTAATTCAGCGTAAACGGAGTATCATCAGTGAAGGTCCCGGTGATGGCGTATGGCAGTATCACGATACCCCATATCGGCTCATAGGGACTGAGGAACTCGTGCACCGAGAAGCTGATGTCAAAGAAGGACTCGGCCGGGTAGTCCGGCGGGGGAATAATGATCGCCGGATTGCCGTTGACCATGAAGGTCGACGGGTCAATGTCACCCAGGTCGTACCCCGGATAGCCACTCAGGGCACCGGGATAGACATACATATGCCCCGTCATCGGTTCGACTTGGTATGCATACAGCAGATGCATCGGCGTCGGGATGATGTAATCGGTAGGTATTGCGCCGACAATCATCGACACCGGAACCAGATCGACCGTCTTGGCCGCGCCGGTATGAGTGATCACGATGTTGGCCGCGTACGGACCTTCTTCCAGATCGGAGGCATCGCAACTGACCGTTATGGGGACGGTTCCGTTGCCCGGAATTGATCCGGACCCGGGAACGACACTCAGCCAGCTCAACGGTGCGGGATTGAGCGTTACCATGTCGACGCTGAACTGAGCGCCGTCGTACCCATAGTAATGGAACGCGATCTTGACGTTGGTCTCGTTCTTGAACAAGCTCAAATCGACGATGGCGTTATACCATTGCCAACTGGTAAACACGCCGAGATTGTTCTCGTCCCAGAGCTTCGCCAACCAGGTCGCGCCACCGTCGGTCGAAATCCAGACCTCGAGGTCGCAATTGTCGTACGGTGTGACCGACCAGTAGTAACTACCGTTCCACCAGAAATCGAGAACGTACTTGCCGCCGGCAAAATTAATGACCGGGCTGACCAGCCACTCGTCCTGCGTTCCGGTGTAGTCCTCGTCATAGAGGCAGGTCGCGTAGTAAGCGCCCTCGTACGGCAAATATGTCCCGACTTCCCATGTAAACGCATTGTTTACTATCGCGCTCCAGCCCGGAGGAGGCACGGTGCCGCTTTCAAAGCCTTCAAGCAACAGCTGATTCGGGGCCTTGTCCGCGGGCGGCATGGCGCCCGCGCCCTTGAATGGGCTGGCTTTCAGCGTCGGATCGCACACACCGCCGCCGTAACCGGCTTTCTTGGCGTATTCGATGGCGAGGGTGAAGTTGATCGGAGCACTACCATCGGCGCCCAGAGTCAACGTCCGATTGCCGGAGCCGCCGACGGGAACGGTGCCGAAGCTGATCGATGCCGGATCGATGGTCAACTCCGACTGAGCGCCGCCGACGTTGATGGTGTAGTCTTCGGCTTCACCATACGACGTCGCGCCGCAGGCCGGCGGATAGCTGTAATAGCTGACGCGAACGCGCATCCGCGTATTGCCGGGAGTGGCATCGCCGGGAACGGTTATCGTCCCGGTGTACGGTCCGACTCCGCTTGAAACGGCCAACGCGATTGCCTCGCCGGCGTCGTCGAAGTCATAGTCCTGGTTCCAGTCGACCCAAACACCGCCGTAATCGGAACTGTAGGCGCTGCCGATCGTGACCGTAATCGGATACCCCATTCCAAATTGCAAATTGGCAATCTGGCCGGTGTAATCGCCGTAGCCCGTGCACGCGGTGCTGTTGTCGATGTCGGCCAGTTGAACCCGGCTGATGTACTCATCACAGCCGCCGCTGGCGGCGCAGTAGGCCTGTACCCACGGCGTTCCCAGCACGTGTATCGTGTAGTCACCCGCGTAATAATACGAGCTTGGCGGGTAACTGGGATGATACGACAGGACCGGGAGGTAGTAGGTGCCGGCATCCAGACCGGGGAAGGTCATCGTGATGTTTCCGTCGCCGCTGCACAGATCCCAGTTCGTTGTTGCGGCAAAAATCAACTCACCGCACGGACAGGCATCGGCGAGAACGACATACACCAGTTCGAAAGCCGGGGAAGTCCCGCAGAGATCGATGGTGACGTCCATCTTCTGAGTCAAGGTGAAGGCTTCCCAGACCTCGGTTGCCCCGGGATCAAGGGTCGCGCAGTCACCGGTGGCGTTCTCGTTGTTGCCCGTGAACGTCGTCGTCACGTTGGTCACGAGCGTGACCGGCGTAACGTCGGAACAGTTGTCGTTCTCCGGAGGCTCGCCGCCTTCGCAACTGACGTTGAGAATGCCGGTGCCGCTATTACTGCCGTAACCGCCGACCTCAACCAAATACTGATGGCCGGCCGTCACCGCAATCCGCAACTCCGACTGCAAACCACAATAGTCGTCGTTGCAGCCGAGTTGAGTGCCGACGGGACAGCTGCAGCCGTCATACACGGCCATCTTGGTGTCGTATCCGGAACCACACAGGCTGAAGGTAGCAAACCCGTCGCACGTTGCCGTGTAGCAGTACCAGACGTTCGGCGAAGTGAGGCAGCTGCCGCCGCCGTCATATCCGGCTCCCAGAGTGGTAAAGGGAAGGTTGGTGACGTCGCCGATCGGCGTGGCGTCGGCGCAATCGTCGTTCTCGGGGCCGCCGCCGGAGGCCTGAATCGTCAAATCGAAGGTGGGGATGCAATCGGGCGCCGGATAGGTGTCGATCATGATGTAATACGTGCCCGGCGCGAGGTTAAGCCCGATAATACCGTGCGCGGAGCCTCCCGTGTTGGTGTGGGTGGCGATACAGCTGGACGCGTCAAAGGGGCAGGCGTCGTCGACGGCGATACCCGTCCACGTCGTCCCCTTGGGATCCAGCATGATATCCAGCGACACGGCGGAAGCGACATCAAGTTGATAAATAATGTCTTCGCCGCCGTCGTAGCTGCCCAAGCAGGTGTTACTGTAGTTATTGATCCGGCCGCAGGTGTAGTTGGTGTTTGCGTAGGGCAGATCATCGGGCAGCTTGACCAGGATCGGGTTGGTGCAGTCGTCGCCCTCTTGGGAACCGGCAAATTCCGTTATGGTCAGGTCAAACTCCGGAATGCAATCCGGCGCTGGCCAGGTGTCAATCATGATGTAGTAAGTGCCGGGCGCCAACGTGATCCCCGACAACAAGTGCGTGCCGCTATATTTCGTGCTGTAAGCGAGGCAGCTGGCATCCGGCGGGCAGTTGTCGTCGACCAGGATACCCGTATAGCTCGTGCCCAGCGGATCGAGAGCGATGTCGACCGTGACCTCGCTGGTGACGGTGAGCTGATAGACGATATCCTCGCCACCGTCATAATAGCCCAGACAGGTCGTCCCGGAATAATCGTCCCCGCGCCCGCAGGTGTAGTTGTTGTCGCTGTACGGCATTTGTAACGGAAGGGTGACAACCACGGGGCTGCTGCAGTTGTCGCCGGGACCGGCCACCGGACACGCGTCGGCGCACGTCAGAGCCTCATCCCAGGAAATGAAATCGGGGAGGGCCGTGCACGCGGCTTCCGTGACTTCACTGCAAGAAGGCGCTGTCGGAGTGCCGAAACAGCAGCGTCCCGGCGGGGGAGGATTGTCATTGACCGATACGAAGTCAATACCCGCCTGAGCGCCGTCATAACCGTAATAACGGAAGCCTATGACGACGTCCTTCTCACCGGCGTACAAACCCAGATTAACCACGACTTCATACCATTGCCAGGTCGTAAACACGCCCAACGCCGTCTCATCCCACAGCTTGGTGGTGAAATTGGCTCCGGCGTCGGTCGAGATCCAAACCTCGACGTCATAGTTGTCGTAGGGAGAAACACCCCAGTAATAGCTCATCATCACGGCGAACTCGAGTTTCAGATCGACTGTGGCCGTTTCGAAATCCATCACTGGACTGGTTAGCCACTCGTCCTGCGTACCCGAGTAGGTCTCGTCATAGAAGCATGTGGCGTTGTACGTGCCTTCGAAGGGATTATAGGAGTCGACTTCCCAGGTAAAGGGATTGTTTACGATGGCCGACCATCCCGCCGGAGGCACTATTCCGCCCTCAAAACCCTCAGCCAGGTAGCCTGTCTTGAAAGTCATGGGCGGCGCCGGGCCTTTTCTCGGTCCGACTTTGCCGTTGGGGTCAAAATCCGGAACCGATTGACCCGGATCGGGCACAATGCCCATTTGTTCTTTCAACTCCCAGTTTGGATCGGGAGTCGGTTGAGGCGCCGTCGGAGAAGCCTGCTTTGTAATATAGATGGGCTTTTCCGCCGCACTCGAACCTACGCAGAATCCCAGCACTGCGACCAGTGCCAGCATTACTGCAAACAACGTTCTTCCTCTCGTCATAAGACCTACCTCTCTGTTAATGCGGTGAGCATTAGTTAAGACCGTTGACGAAAGACCGTAAAGACCACGAAAGATGGTTTCGTCCTTTGTCTCCCTCCTATGTTTAAAGATATGAGATTCGTGTATCATTGCTCTTTGGCTTTCACCGATTTTCTGATCGGGGTGTGTCACGAGGCGTCAACCTGGGTGACCGTTTCCCGTGCAAGCGTCGATATCAGACCGCCGCGGCGTTCGTGTTTCCTGATCTGTAAATTTTTGTTCACCCCGTTATCCTGTCAGACCTCCTTGAGCGTCAGACTTTGCATCTATCGTCAAGGCGGAAACCGTATTGGGACGATTTCCGTCGCATAATTGCCCGTCCGGTTTTGTCAGCAGGCGGGGGGAGGGCCGCCTTTGAAAATGAAATTAATCAGGTAAATGGCGTCGCTCAGGTTGACCGTCCCGTCGCCGTCGGCGTCGCCCGAGTCCAGCGGCTCCGGCGCCGGGCCGCCCGTAAAGACGTAGTTGATGACGTACACCGCGTCCGCCAGATTCACCATCCCGTCACCGTTGGCGTCGCCGCACACGTACTCCGTCACCGTCACCGCCACCGGAATCACCGCCGTCGGCGTCGTCGGATCGTTGCTCGTCACCGTCACCTGACCTGAATATATCCCCGCCTCCAGATCCGTCGCGTCCATTGTCACCACCACCGTGTCCGTTCCGTACGGCTCCACCGTCCCCGATCCCGGCGACACGCTCAACCACCGCTCCGCATTGATCACCACCGCCAAATTGTCGTGCATGTAGGACGCGTTACAGACCACCGGCAAACCTACCGCCCCGGCGGCGTCCTCGATCCCGATCGTCGCCCCCGTCAACCCGTCCGCGTCCTGACCCGCAGCCATCGTCTGGTACTGCAACAACACTTTCCCGCTCCGGTACAACACCGCCTGAAACGTCAACGAGCCCGTCCCGCCGCCGCTGATGTAATTCGGCACCCCCACAAAACTCACGATGAACCGCTCGTTCGCCGCGTCCGCGTAGTAGTAGATCTGGCC
>Ga0315277_10008152_pt1 | contig 13516 bp, 14 predicted proteins | sample YL17G05_15_MG_FD_203695 | JGI IMG/M metagenome (GOLD analysis project Ga0315277, IMG submission 203695) | Sediment microbial communities from Yellowstone Lake, YNP, Wyoming, USA - YL17G05_15 | ecosystem: Environmental > Aquatic > Freshwater > Lake > Sediment | place: USA: Wyoming | collected...
AAAATGGGGACAGAGGCACAACCGAGTATGATCGGTGTTTTCATTATCAGCGCCATGATCGTTTTTTTTGTTGGAATTGTCGTGTGGTTCATCTGGAAATTTCTGGAGCAAAAACGCAGGGAGGGAGAGGCAACGCAAGCCTTTGAGCAGAAGTTCGAACAGGAATTTGTCCGGCCGAATGCGGGAATCATTCAGGAACCCCCAACCCAGGAGCCCCAAGAGCAACCTCCTGCTCCAAGCCTGGAACCGGGTCTTTATCCACCCAAAGAGATCTCTGCCGAGTCCCAGCCTCTGGTTGCGCCCCTGGCGGAGAAACCGTCCGCTCCGGCGTCCCCCTCATTATCCCCTTCCGATCAACTGATTGCCCGGCTCAAAGAGGCGGGGCTTTTTGAGTCGAACGAGGGAGCCTACCTTCCCCTCGATCCATCGGGTTCCTGCATCCTATTACATTTGAAGCGCCGCAAAACCGCTCTTATCATTCCCAGGTTCGAGTCCGAACATTTCCTCTCCCAGGCTCTCAAGCGCTTTGATTACGTATTCCTGATCCTATCCAGTCAGGAGATCCTTGTCTTGAACAAATATTCGGATTTTATTGCAAGTCATTTTCAGATGAAATAATTTTCCTCCATTCCGGGTGATTCATGGTAAATTGTTTGGTGGAAAAAGTCCTGATCCAGGCCGGGTGCGAGAACCTCGCATATACGCGCGAGATCCTTTCGCAGCTGCCGGGAACGCCTGTGGAAACCTTCTCTTCGCTTCGGGATATTCTTCCTGAGACGCCGGATCTTTCCGCCATGCTGGCAAGGGGAAAGCGAACCCTCGTTTTGATGGAGAATCGCGGCAGGTTTCTGAAGTCCTGCCCCGGCACAAGACATCATCTCTGCTGCGGTTACATGGTTCTGCATCACGCAGCGGGTTGTCCCCTGGATTGTTCTTATTGCATCCTTCAGGCATATCTGAATAATCCTTATATTGTGTATTATACGAACATTGAGGATATGAGGAAGGAACTCCGCGGTGTATTCGAAAAGGCGCGGGGCGGGGTCTTTCGGCTTGGAACAGGGGAATACACGGACAGCCTTGCCCTGGAACGGATAACGCAAACCACGCGGTTACTTGCGCCTCTGCTTGAGGAATTTCCCGATGTGTTTCTCGAGGTGAAAACAAAAACAGCGGATTTGGCGCCTGTCATGGGAGTTTGCCCGAGGGAACGGATTATTTTCGCCTGGTCGCTTAATCCGGACGCATGGATCCAGACCGAGGAGAAGGGCGCAGCGCCGCTTGAGGAGAGGCTCCGCGCTGCACAAAAGATGCAAGCCGAAGGATACCCGGTAGCCTTTCACTTTGACCCCCTGGTTCGGTTCCGGGGTTGGGAAGGGGCGTATCTGGAAGTTGTGGAACGTCTTGCAGGAATAGTGGATCTTTCCCGCGCCTTCTGGGTCAGCCTGGGATTGTTCCGTTTTCCGCCACTTTTAAAAACGATGATCCAGGAACGTTTTCCCGAATCGCGGCTTTTATATGAGGAGTTTATCCCGGGTGAAGATGGAAAGATGCGTTATTTCAAACCCCTGAGAATGGAAATGTATTCCCGGATGGTCGGGTGGCTCAGGAACGCAGCGCCGGATGTTTTTATATACCTTTGCATGGAACGTGAGGATGTGTGGGATGCAGTGTTCGGATTTCACCCTCACGATAACCATCATCTGAAAAACATGCTTGATGCCCGATGCCGGACTCTGTAAAGGATACAAACATCATGAGCGATATTATGGATATTGGAATCGTTTGCTCTCATTTGCTTGAGACGCGGACCGTGGTTTCCCTCCTTACAAATACGCGGAAGGAGAGATTTTCTCTGTTTGCGGGCTACACTGGGAATTTATACGGGCTTTCCTGCGCGATCCTGGAATCCGGCATGGGCGCAGATCGCGCATATCTCGCAGCCAAACAGATAATATCCCTGTTCAAGCCTTGCGTGATTCTGGATTTTGGAGTGGCTGCAGGGGTGAATCCTGCGCTCTCGCCAGGCATGGTGTTCCTGGCGGAAAAGGCGCGGGACCTCACAAGTTTCGTTCGATTGTGGGAGGCGCAGGATCCCTTCTTCAGTTCCACGCAGCATCTTCCCGGGAACATGGATATTGAAGAAATTCCGATGAGTTCTGAGATTCTGGCCCAGGTGAGGAACAAGAGCGATGTAAAGACTGGCATGGCAGGATCCGCCGACTTTTTTCTTCGAAGTTCCCTCGTGAGGGAAGAACTGGGCCGAAGGGGAATAGATATTTTCGATTACGAAACTTTTTCCGTTGTCAAAGCAGCGTCGGAAAGCGGCATCCCGGTCTTGAGCATTCGTGGCGTCAGCGACCTGGGGAATGACAGCGCACAGGAGGGATTCCGAAAAAATTTCCAGAACGCCCTGGTGCAAGCCGGGGATTTTCTCCCGATCTTTTCCGGCATCTGTTTTGATTGTATTCGGAATTCGATCAGATGAGTATCCTGCGGCTCAGGATATACGAGTCGCTGTATTTGCCCCCGCTCCAATCAAGATCGTCCATCCGGGACACCCGGATCCCATCCTGGTATGTGGCATGAATAAACCGGTCGCGCCCGAGCGAGATCCCCACATGAATGATGCGCCCCTGCCGCCCCATGAAGAAGAGAAGATCGCCCGGGAGAAGATCGCTGAAGTCGCCGGCCATTCCCACAAGCCGGCCAAAGCCTATCTGCTGATATGAATCGCGCGGCAGGGGGATGTTCTGGAGGAGATAAACAATCTGGGCGAAGCCGGAACAGTCGATTCCTTTGCGAGAGAGACCTCCCCACAGATACGGCACACGAAGAAAGGAAAGGGCGTCTTTAATGAGGATGCGGACTTTTTCTTTGGTTCAAGGCGCAGATCCGTCCATGGCGTATTGACCTGTGCAAACCGGATCTTTCTTTGGGAAAGAATCGTCAGCCTTGAACGAAGGGCGATCCTGCGGCGCTTGATCCCGGGAATTTTCGCCAGCGCATCGAGAAGAGCTTCCCTCTGCTGGGGCGCATGCACAAATCCATGCAGGACAATTTCCCGCTTTTTTATTTCCGGCCGGACGTTGAAGGCTATAATGCGTGAATCAATGCGCGATTTGATGTCTTTGATACAGAACTCCAGCTCGCGGGAAAGAGAATTCGATTCTTTCAAGTCAGGGGTCTCCTTTAAAGATCTTATTGGGATTCAAAATTGCCTGGGGATCGAAAATGGTTTTGATCTGGCGCATGATACTCCGTTCCGCATCACCGATTTCCAGGGACAGGAATGCGGATTTTGTCCTGCCGATCCCGTGCTCCCCAGACAACGTGCCTCCATGAGCGATCGTGATGCGGAACAGTTCCTCCACAGCCTTGTGCGTTCCAGCCGCCTGAACCGGATCGCTCTCATGATACATGAAATTCACATGAATATTGCCGTCTCCCGCATGGGCGAAATTGACCACCCGGATGCCGTTCTCTTTTGCGATACGTTTGATTTCTCCGATCATGGCTGGGATTTCCGTCCTGGGAACGCAGATATCCTCATTCCTCTTGTTCGGCGCCACCTCATAAATGGCGGGCGAGATGCATCGCCGGATCTCCCACAGATCCTCCCTTTCCGCAGGGTCCGAGCTTTGTCGGATTCTGGATGCGCCTTCGCGGATCCCGATTTCCTTCGCCTTGTTTATTTCCCTGTTGACATTTTCCGCCTCGGATTTATTTGCTGTGTCGAACTCGATCAGGAGAAGGCCGCCCGCGCCTTTGAGAAACGGGTCCCCTGTGTAAATATGGGCGCAATGAACAGCCAGATCATCCATAAACTCAAGTGTGGAGGGAACAAGAGGGGTGCTGATGATCTTGAGCGCAGCTTGGAGCGCGCCCGCGTCATCAGGGAAAGCCAGGACAAGGGTTTCCGCATATTGGGGATGGGGGAGGAGTTTCAGTGTGATTTCCGTGATCACGGCTAAGGTGCCTTCGGATCCGACCAGGAGGCGCGTCAGGTCATATCCTGTCTTGGATTTCATGGTTTTGGCGCCCAGTCGCAGGATCTCGCCCCGTGCGGAGACGGCTTCCAGGGCCAGGATATAATCGCGCGTTACGCCGTATTTGACGCTGTTCAGTCCGCCGGCGTTCACAGCCACGGTTCCGCCGATGGTGGCAAATTTTGCGGAAGCAGGATCCGGAGGATAGAAAAGCCCTTTTGCCTTGACCGCTTCCTTGAATTCATGAAGGATCACCCCCGGTTCGACCCGCGCGGTCAGGTTGGCTGTATCAATCCCCAGGATCCGGTTCATGGAAGTCATGACCAGGGCGATGCCGCCGCGTTCCGGGACGGATCCGCCCGTCATGCCTGTTCCCGCGCCCCGGGGATATACGCAAATCCCGTTCTCCGATGCGAACCGAAGCGTCTTTTGCACATCATCCGTGGTTCCGGGAAGCACAACACATTCCGGGATGGCTTGACCCCGCGAGGCATCGTATGAGTAGGACAGGAGATCCTCGCAGGACTCCAGAACTTTCCCCGCTCCAAGGAGAGAAACGAGACTCTTTATGACGTGTTCCTTTTGCATATACAAATTCAATAGAGAAGCCTCCGTGGAGGCGGTTGTCAAGTCCGATGATCATCAGCGGATAAGAAAGTTTGAGCAGAGAGGGGGCTGAATGGGAGCGAATTATCTTATTATGTTAAAACTTCTATGAAAAATGAGAAGAAAAAGCACAATCGATTAGGATTATGATTACGAGAACGAGTTTATCCAATATCCAACAGCCAATATTTTCTTCATTGGTTGCGGTCAATAACCGCCTTGCGGAAGAGCACAAAGGTAATGATATGTTTCCGGAAAGAGTGGAAAGGGAACAACTTCATAAAACCCGCCCTGTCAGATCAGGCTTGTCGAGAAATACCGTTCCACGCGGTCGGGGAGAACCGTAGCCACGATTTTTTTCGGGCCGAGCTTTTTGGACAGCTGGATGGCGGCCCACGCGTTGGCTCCGGAGGATGTGCCCACCAAAAGACCCTCTACGCGCGCCAGGTCCCGCGCCATCTGAATCGCATCATCATCCGTCACTGTGATCACGTCGTCTATCAGGGAGGTGTCCAGCACGGGCGGGATGAAACCGTCCCCGATGCCCTGGATCTGGTGAAGGCCGGGTTCATGGCCCAGGAGCGCTGCTGAATTCGAGGGCTCCACAGCCACAATGAGAATGCCGGGATTTTTCTCCTTGAGGAATTTTCCCACGCCGCCGATGGTCCCTCCGCTGCCCACGCCCGCCACAAACGCATGGACATCACCTTCGAGCTGATCCCACAGCTCTGGTCCGGTGAAGAGGTAGTGCGCCTCCGGATTCCAGGGATTCTCGAATTGCTGGGGCACATACACCCTCGGGTCTGATGCTTTCAGATCCATGACCTTTTCGATAGAGCCTGCAATGCTCTTCTTCGCCGGCGTGAGGATGAGTTCCGCGCCCAGGGCTTTGATCAGCTTTTTTCTCTCGTCGCTCATATCCTCGGGCATGACCACGATCACCTTGTAACCGTGTCGAATCCCCACAAGGGCGAAACCGATCCCTGTATTTCCGGATGAAGGTTCCACAATGATGGAATCCTTATTCAGGAGACCGGCTTTTTCCGCCCGCTCCACAATGTGCCTGGCAACGCGGTCCTTGATGCTGCCGCCGGGATTGAAAAATTCCGCCTTGGCATAGACATTCCCTGCCGCGAGGTCCACCAGCCGCACAATAGGAGTGTTGCCGATGGTGCTCAAAATATGTGAAATGAATTCCATGAGTTAACCTCCATATAATTATGGTAATATAAAGAAGAGGACAAGCGACATGTCAAGATTAAGAATCCCTGATGACAGGATTTTATTCTATGGCCGCTTTAAAAAAATTGTAGGGTGGATTGGGAGGTAATCCACCCTACTTGGAGGAGGAGAGTAGAGAGAAAAGAACGTCTTTATATCTCGAAAATTGCGAGATTAATCAAAATGGTCTCCCCACGGAAGAAAATCTTGTATTATTCTTACCTGTGCCCCGATCGTATTGCAATAAAAAAATGAGATCCTGTTATGCGGAAGTATCTGTATCGAAAAAGGCGCGTGTAACTTATTAATACCCTTCATAATACAGAATGCGTCCGCAACTCTCACACACATCGTACTCCCCAGTCTTGATCTTCTGATGATTGTGGGATGACAGCACCATGAAACACCCCAGGCATGTGCCATTGCGCATCTCCACAATCGGATTCACTATCCTCTTTCGGATGATATGGTAGTGTTCCATGAGATGGGGAGGCAGATCCAGCTGAGGCACGTTGGATACGATGGTGTTTCTATGCACCAAGTGGCTCCCAGCTGCAAGTGTCTGTTTTTCAGACATTTACCAACTCCATTTGAAGAATATGATTTGTATTGAGAATATCCCTCTCAGCCAGGATCAGTTCCTTGTAAATCCTGTCTGGTTGGGATATATGTTTCAATTTGGAAATAAGTCTTTTCTGGTGATAAAAGATTTTGGCCAGACGGGCCAGGATGCGCACATGAGTGGCATCGTCCTGGGCGGCGAAGAAGAGAAACACATGGGTTTTGCCGCCACTCGGCGAGCCGAATTCCACGCCTGATTCCACAATAAGGATAGCCAGGATGGGCTGATCGAGTTCCGGCAGGGGTCTTCTGGGATGGGGAAACGCCACGCCGGTATCCAGGGCGGTGGGAAACATCTTTTCCCTTTCCTCAAGGGAAGCCACCAGGGCTGTATAGTCGTTCAATTTCCCGGTCCGGATCACAAGGGACGCCAGATCCTCGAGTACCTCGCGCTTTCCCGGGACGTTCCGCTCGAAGCGGATCAGCTCGGGATTTGTGAGATCCATGATCGAGGCTGGAATGATATCGTTCAAGTGGTTTTTCTTATTATTGCGGAGGGGGTCGCTTTTCTGTTTGAGCCAGAGAAGGATTTCATTTTCTTCAAAGCGCCAAAGGTGGCCTATGCGTGAGGCTGGGATATCGCCCTTTTTTGCCATGTTGAGAACCGTCCTGGGGCAGACTTTAAGGATGTCCGCAACGTCGTTGACAGTCAGGACGTTTTTACGTAATGCAACTGTGGAATCAAAATTGATCACGTGTTTTCCAATCAATTACATTAAATTACATTTATTTCATATATTGGCTCTTTCAGCCGGTCAAGATCTTTTTTGCAATTTTTTCAAAATTTTTTCCGAATCCATATTTAACCGAGAAACTTTATTAAATAAATTTAAAAAGGATATATGCAATTGGTAGGCATCTCCTGAAATCGGGAGATATTTTACCGATCAAAGGGGCAAATCTCGTTTCGGGTTTGGGGTTTTATAATTGAAAAGAGCAATTCTAGTAACAAAGATAATCAAGGCATTCCTATATTTCTTGACATTGAGTATAAGATTAAGTGAAATTTTTTTATCGTAGTTGTGCTTCATGTTCAATATTTTAATGAGATAATTGGAGAATAACAGCTTTTGGAAAGAAAAATATTAAAAAACAAACCACTTGTTGAAGCCATTTTTGAATTAAAATGGGATATACCAAAATTTGAAAATAGTATTGATCCCCATTATCAAATTCTCCCAGGAAGTCTTTTTGAAAAAGTTCGATCACAATACCCACATCATGAACCGCTACTGGCAGCTACAATGCCTGATGCGGTTTGTGTTAATATTATTCAGCATCGTTTCAGGAAAAATAAAGATTCCTGGCCCCTCATACAGATTGGACAAGGGATATTGACCTTGAATGATACTGAAGGCTATATCTGGGAGGATTTTGAACAAAGAATAGAAAGTTTATTAGGTTCTTTTATAGACGTTTATCCCGAAAAGGATAAACTACAATTTACCGAAGTAACGCTCCGCTATATCGACGCCATTCAATTCAATCATCAGCAGGAGGATGTTTTCAGCTTTTTGGATAAAAATATGAAATTAAAGGTAAAATTCCAGGAAGATCTATTCAGGGAAACAGGTGTTGGAAAATTACCATCCGGATATGATCTCAGGTTTGATTATCCCATGGATGATATTAAAGGAATTGTTCACGCCAGATTTAGAAAGGGGAAATTACATAATGAAGATGCCCTGATCTGGGAAACCATGACTCAATCGAAAGATAAATCGGTATTGAGGGGAAAAGAAGAAATAAAGATATGGCTGAAGAAAGCACACGAGTTTACAGATAAATGGTTTTTCAACATGATTGAAGGCGATTTATTGAAGAGATTTGAATAATGCCCCAAGAAATATTACATACGGGATATTCAAGCAAAGATATTTTTCATCCGTTGATTCCCGACAGCGAAACGTATGAAACATACCTTCTTGATTATCAGGAAAGAAAGGAACCCATTTTTAACGGAAAAAATATCTGGCGTTTTCAATATATAGATTTTTCGTCGGTCTTTACATCAGTTCCTGCAATCTCTACGGAAACATTATGTATTCCCGAGGAAAGGGACGTTGAACGTGATTTTATAAAATTAATCTCAGATGCTATTGATCGAATAAAGGAAAGGAGAAAGGCTTTCGCAGGAGTTGACAAATCAAAATTGATCGATCAAATTGGACAAATTTTACATAGATTACCTCCAACGGCAATCCCGGAATATAAAGAAGAAGATCTGTATACCTTGGTAGAGAAATTAATTGCAGTGGAATTATTGTCCGAACTAACCACAGATTTTAGTGACGAACAAATGAAGGAATTCGAAAAATCGATCAAAAGAAGAAAGTTTTTCCGGTGAAATTTATTCTTGATACAGATATCATATCTTTTCTTATGGAAAAGAAAGAAAAGAGAAGGGACATTGTTGAAAAAAGAATTTTCGAAACACAGATTTTAGGAAACGAAATTCTTATAAGCGCCATCAGCTATTATGAAATAAAACGCGGATTAATGGCTGTTTCTTGTCCTGTAAAAGAGATATTATTTGATCAGATCTGCCAGTTGTTTGACATCGTACTCTATGATGAACTGGGGATATTTGACGAGGCTTCGCGCATATATGCCAATTTGAATAGAATTGGGAAACCAATAGATGATGATGCTGATATTTTAATCGGCGCATTGGCAAAGGTGAAAAAGGCGGTTCTTGTAACGAACAATATAAAACATTTCAGTAATATCCAAGATTTGGAACTCAAGAATTTTTGTGAAGAGACTTTAAATAATACCTCTTGATCAGATTTGGCTTTTTGCATTTACAAATTTGGCTTATTATTTTTTTTCATTTCCCAAACCTTTATTTTTTCCCCGATTTCACGGGACAGCGCCTCGTTCTTTTGCGATTCCGCCCTCTCCAAAGCAGTCTTGAGAGTCTTCAGGCTGTCTTCGAGACGTCCGTTTTCCGCGTAAACCGTACCGAGGACCATAAGAAACCGCGCACTCTTGTAACTGTTCAATCTGCATGCCCTCTCAGCAAGGGCTATTGCCTTATCTTGATCTTTGATCCCAGGATCTTTGGATGATGAATAAATGATTGCAAGGTTGGATAAGGCAATGGGCAAATCCGGGATCAGCCGGAGCGCAGATTCATACGCCCCAATCGCATCTCGTATTTTTCCGAGCTTGTTGTAAGCCTCTCCCAGCTTGAGGCACACCTCAGGTTGGGACGGATCCAAAGCCAGGGTTTTCTTGAGATATAAAGTTCCCTCTTCCAAATCCCCCTTTTCCATAAGAATCAGGGCAAGATTATAGGTGGCGCTGGTGTATTGGGGATTAAGCCTTATGGACTCTTTTATGTGAAAGATGCCCTTTTCGTAATTTTTCTCCAGAGAGTATGCGAGTCCAATATTCATGTGTGTTTGAGCCAGATCGGGATTTATTTCCAAAGCTTTTTTAAACAGACCCAAAGCCTCCCCGGTTTTTTTATCCCGGGCGAGTAGGATTCCAAGATTATTCAGCGCATTCACAAAACCGGGATTCTGTTCCACAGACTTTCGAAAATAATGCTCTGCCTCCTTCATATTGCCCTTTTTCTCCATCTCGACGCCGATCACGTTATACGCAGGCCATGCAGCGGGATTTTTTTTGATGTTTTGCTGAAACAGGGTTTCATTGTTCCTGTAATATGTGGATTGTCTGAATGTCATCAAAGAGAGTATCAGAATTGTCAGGATTCTTATTCCCGTATGGTAGAAACGCTTTTCCCTGCCCAGGCGTTTGAATAGAAAATGGAGGGATGCTGCGAAAAGGATCAGGAGACCGGCGATTGCAAGGTATTGAAACCGATCCGCTACAAAGGAGTGGTTCATGAAGTAAAAGTCAAGAAATCCCAGGGTGGGGGACAAAGTGACGAGCGCGAAAAGGAAAAGGGCAAATGGCGCCCTGAAAGAACTTCGAAAGAAAAAGAGTCCGCAAAGAATCAGGATTAACATCAAAGGATACGCGTATTGGGAGATATTTTTTACATCCACCGCCCATCTGGGGTAAAAGGTCATAAGGTTTATGGGAAGGAGGAGTTTCCCCATGTAAAAGAAGACGGATCTGGAGGCGATCAGGCATCGCTCGATGAAGGAAAAACCCAATCTGACCTGTTCCCTGCCCTGGGCAAATCGCACATCGCCGAGTGCAATAAGAAATGCGGCAATAACAAAAGGAAGGAGGCGGAAAATATCTTTCCCCCGGATTTTCCCGTTTTTCCACCAGAGCCAGAGAACAAGGGCAACCGGGAAAGTCACTGCCATGGATTTACACAGGAGCGACAGGATAAAGAGCGCCCAGCTGAGAACATAATGCCTTTTCTTTCCCTCACTATAAAATTTCATGAACAAAACAAACGAACCCAGGTAAAAAGCGGTGGATAGAATATCCTTGAGATCTATGATCCATGCCACGGATTCCACATGCACCGGGTGAACGGCAAATAAAAGAGCGGCAAAAAGCGCTATCTCTTTATTCAGGGAGGACAGGATGAGCCACAGGAGCAGGACATTCACCACGTGGAACAGGAGGTTGGTGAGATGATATCCGAAAGGATGCAGGTCCCAGATATGATACTCTATCCAGAACACGGAATAGAGGAACGGCCAGTAATGCGCCTCCCTTGTAAGGAGAGAGGGAGTCGTCCAGATCTTCACAAATCCCCCGGGCGTTCGCAGCAAGGCATTATCCGTGATTGCATCGTCGTCCCAGAGAAACCCGGCTCTGAGAACGGGGAGAAAGGCAAGGAAGCTGACAAGGATGATTGCACAGATTCCCGATACAAAGGGTGAGGAAAAAAGAGGGGTTGGGGGGATGATTTTTTTCTCCCGTTGGGAAGGGGGGGCTGTCTTTTTTTGACCAGGTTTCATAGGATCGAATAAAAACCGAAAAGACGGGGGAAAATAAATATGTCATCTCTCCTCTATTACGCGCCCTCCCTGCGATTTCATTTGAGCGGTATTGCAGGCAGTCTTTGCAGGGTTTTGTTGGCAGGATCAACCATAATCCCGACAGATTCCAGGGCAGTCACACCCAGAATCGGTTCCGTACCCGGTGATGTGAAGATGATGCGTCCCGCTGTGATTTCTCCCATGAATTCGATCCTGGCAAGACCATATTGATATTCCCTGATAGTTCCATCTGCCAGTGAATATGACATTTTTCCGATCTTTGCAATCGGGATTTTTTCAAGTTCATCCGAGGGCGCCAGAGAGTCTGTTGCTCCCGTATCAACAAGAAAGACGTCTTCATAAAAACCGTTTTTCCCTTCCATACTGGAAATTTTTGTTGTCACCTTTGTGATGCCCATTTTTCCGCCCTCTTGCCTGAAAAGAACAGATCTTTCCGCTCTTTTCGAGATTTCCCGATATATGTATTTTTAGGTTTTATAATTATCAATAATGGGATGAGGATATCAAGGGAGAAATTTTCAACTACCAAGCCCGGGGCGCATGTCTGAATTCTATCAAATAGTTCATGATTTAAACCGCCAAGACGCCGAGGACGCCAAGAAAAAGATCCTGTTCACATATAACACACATTGATAAGGATTATAGGGATTTTTGATACAGCCCCTTGCGGCTGTTCCTCCAGCATTTTGCAGCATTGGGTGCAGCATTTGGGGTCAATCGCCCCAAAGTGTTCAAATTTCAAAATCTTTCTTATTCCCGATGTTCCTTAAAAGTGAGAAAGATTTGATACGTTATCGGAGGGAAGCCGGCCATCCGGATTCCCTCCCCTGTGTTCGAATTTTTAAAAATCCTGTTATTTAGCCTGGATGACGATTCCGAGACCTTCAGCCCATTTCTTCTCCTCGGGCGTGTAATAGAGATACCCGCGGGAGGATGGCCCGGTCCAAGTCCCCGGAACTGCCGCGATCGCGCTGATCACGATCTCCTTTTCCGCATTCGGAGCAAGATCGCGGTAATAAATCACCACATCGCGGCCAATCACTTCATAGAAGGAAAACTTCCCGGCTTTCACAGCTTCTTTGAGTTGTTCGTGCCGCACCTCCACTCCCCCGGGAAGACCCACGATCGCAAGAGTCATGGGAAGTCCCTTGTCCGTTTTATTTTTGAGATGCGCGACAATCTCTATTGGTTCACCCTCCTTTGCGGTTTTGTCTGTGATCTCTGTTTCCAGATCAAGGGGACACTGCGCAGCATCAGCAGGCTTTTCAGCTGTATATTCAATTGCAATGGTATAAGGCATGGGAGCGCCGCCTTTCATTTCAAGGTTGATCTCGTGTTCCCCGGGAAGGAGAATCGGCGCGATATCCTTGAACTCGATAGCATCTTCCCGTTCCTTTTTGAAATCAATGGTTTCCACATCTTTTCCATCCACAGAAAGGATGACAGTTCCATCAGCCTTGTTTTTGGAACGCGCCTTGTCATACTCAACAATTGCCTTGAGCGCGAGGACGGTAGATTGCGTTGAGCCGAAGCGTCCGCCTTTGCAAACCTCGCAAAGCCATTTCATTCCCCGCTCCACATTTCCCGCATAGGCATTGTCCGAGAGCCAGCCAAGAATGGAAAGTGATGTTGTTTCAATGAGGAGAGATTCGCCGCCGGAGCGTGTGATGCTTGTTTTCGCACCTTTCACGCTTCCGTCTTTGTCCTGTTTCCCAATTAGACGCTTGAGAAGAGGCGCTGCGTCTGTTTTTCTTCCCGCATCAAGGAGAGATCCTGCTGCCAGGGCGATGAGATAAGGATCCTCGGATTTTGTTGCTGATTCCAAAAGCGCATCCAGCTCTTTTGTCATATCCTTTTCCCCAGAGCCGGAAAGCGCCCAGCTGATGTATGCGTTCGTGATTTCCGTAGGAGCGCCGCCGAAGGAATCAAGGGCTTTCTCGTTCCGCAGGAAACCGCCTTTTCCATCCCTGCGGGAGAGAAGCCACTTCTGCGTACGCTCCAGCATCTGGGAATCAACCGGTTGGACTTTTGCCATGTCGCGGAACTCAAGCAGTCCATACGCAGTCAACGCTTCATGCCCCGGATCGCCTCCGAACCATTCATATCCTTTCTGTTTGCATTCAAAACCAGCAAGCCGATCAT
>Ga0315277_10008153_pt1 | contig 13515 bp, 6 predicted proteins | sample YL17G05_15_MG_FD_203695 | JGI IMG/M metagenome (GOLD analysis project Ga0315277, IMG submission 203695) | Sediment microbial communities from Yellowstone Lake, YNP, Wyoming, USA - YL17G05_15 | ecosystem: Environmental > Aquatic > Freshwater > Lake > Sediment | place: USA: Wyoming | collected...
CAAGGGCTCACTCTTATACTGAATAGTTTTATGGCGATGGGAGGATCATCGAACCTTACTCCGATTATTACGATAATGTCCGTGGTACTCGCGGTTCTGGTATCGCTCATTGTTGGTGTCCTTTCCAGTTTGTACCCTGCTTGGAAGGCTGCCCGGATGAGTCCGATCGAGGCTGTACGCTACGAATGATTCTCCTAAAAAAGGACACATGACCTCGTTTATCGCTTTCTTTTACGATGCAGGACAAGGATGAAGATGACCGCGCAGAGAACAAAGACTACCTCAAATCCGGGTACTCCTTTCCCTGTGGTTGCCTGATAGGTCGAAAGAGCACCCGTGGTCACATTATACCAATACTCCCATGTGCCGTCACCGTTGTTGTCGATGAGATACGTCCCGTTCGCTTGTCGTTGAACGGTTGTTTCCTCCCTGGTGCTGTTGCTGTAAAACCTGTCGTACATCCCCACGCCATCTTGGTCAATCAAGTACCCAAGCCCGCTAGTATATTTGATGTCGATGAGGAGGATGAGGTAGGCCGGCTCCGAGTCGGTCTTGTTATCGGAGGCGTGTACGGTGATTGTGTAGATTCCTGGTGCTGTCCAGCGATGCTTGCATGTGAAAGGAGTACCGCTTGGCAGCAACGAACTTGTATTTTCATAAGAGGTTTGATCCCCCCATATGATGGAATAGCGGAGCGTATCGTTGTCTGCGTCCGTTGAGACGACAGTGTAGTTGTAAGGAGTGTTTTTCGTACCCTGCGTCGGTCCCGTGATGCTTGGTGGTGTTGGTGGCCTGTTCGGTTGGGTGGTCACGCATGTTGTCGTATCAGTGTTTGTTGCTCCTTCGTTGTCGGTGACGGTCAGGGTGACCGTGTACATTCCAGCTTCTGTATACCTGTGTTCAACAATCTCTCCCGTACCATTGGTATGATCACCGAACATCCAGGACCATGTGGCGATGGTGCCGTCGGGATCAGAGCTTTTAGAGCCATCAAAGACGATTGTTGTGTTGACATCGCCCTGGTAGGGTTCACTGGCGGAAAGATCCGCAACCGGCGGGTAATTCGTGGGAGGTGAATAACTCCCTCCGCCATCACCTCCTCCGCTATAGTGAGCCGTGATGAATGAGAAGGATTGATTCGTCCATTGATGCCCGTCGTACGCCTGCACTGTCCATGTGTACGTCGTGCTGTACGCTAAACCGGACACGTTACAGGTCTTGGTCCCATTGCTTGCATTCGTGTCAGAACTGTCGCCGATGTTCGGTACCGTGGTGATAGTCCAGTTGAAGGGGTCTGCCTCAGGGTCCTGAATCACAATGGAGAGCGACGATGTCCCTACTGACACACTCAGTGATCCGTTTGTCGGGTTGGGGTTGGAAATGACAGGCGGGTTGTTGACCGGTGCACTCTGTGTACTGAGGGTGTACCATGATCTGGTAAAGGTACCGCTTCCATTCAGATCGGTTGCGTTGACCCAAACCTTGTAAGTGGTTGTATATGCGAGACCCGAGAGTGCGAGGGTTTTCGTTCCATTGGTCGCCCCAATCTCACTATCGTGCTGTCCGTTGCTGCATTGGATCGTCCAAAAGAATGGATCTCCCTCAAGGTCGCTGATCGGGATGCTCCAGCTGAAGCTCAGAGAGGAATTGGTGGATCCATTGGAAGGGTTTGGTGACCCGAAGACTGGTGGGAGGCTTGCTTTCGTGGTGAAGGTGTACCATTTTTTTGTATAGGTATTGCTCCCGGCCGGGTCGGTCGCATTCACCCAGACCTTGTAGCTTGTCGCATAGGCTAGACCTGAGAGGGTGAGTGATTTCGTGCCGTTCGACGCACCGGTTCCGTTGTTGGCCTGGCTGCTGATGCATTGAATCGTCCATGAAAAGGAATCTGCGTCAGGGTCGCTGATGGGGATGCTCCAGGTGAAATGCAACGAGTTCCCTGTGGAGCTGTTGGAGGGTGACGGGGTGCCGTACACTGGTGGGGTGTTAGCCTTGGTGGTGAAGCTCCACGTGGGTCCCATCGTGGACGCCCCATGGTTGTCCCAGGCGACGATCTTCCAATGGTACGTCGTGGCGTAGGCGAGCGTCCCAGGGTCGTAGCTCGTCCCTGACTGGTTGGAAACCACCCTTGGAGGGTTGCTGTCTGTCCCAAAGTACACGTCGTAGGTGACGATATCTCCTTGGTTTGGATCACTACAGCTCCAACTGAGATCAGGGTTGATCGAAATCTCGGTGGTGTTATTCGCAGGGGTCGGAGAGCCTGGCAGGGAGGGAGGCAGGTTGTCCCCTGTTACCTGGGCGGTACTCACGTTGGGAAGGAAATTGTGTTTCGTTATAGTAATCTTCATACTTCCTGCGATTACTGGCGAGATAATGAATGTGATATTGCCTGTCGCATTCGTGTATCCCCGTTGATAGACCTCGGTTCCTTTCTGGAGGCAGACGTACGCCTGATCCACCGGAGATCCACCGGAGGAAACAGCAACGTAGAAGGAAGAGGTTCCGATCGGTAATGAACTTGGGTGGGTGACCGTGAGATTCGTCGGGTTCTCTGTCCAGACTGGTAGCTCAGGGTCGCCAAGTAGCGTCAGCTCAGTGAATATATATTTATAATAATCATCACCAGGATAGTCCTGGTACCCTTCGTTCTTATGATCGGAGAAGACCGCACCCAGGTTGGACAAATTCTCCTGGAACAGCGATTTGAAGAAGTGGACGTCATACCCCATGGAAAAAGTATCGTACGTCCCATATTCATACCAACCGTACCGCGAGTTCCCGGTGAAGGCGATGCCGCCACCGTTTTTGTTTCGTACGAAATGCTCGGCGATACTGATGGGGACATCATACGCAGCTGGGTCGCAGCCCATGGAGTACAGGATGGTTTGTTTGTTGCCGTTCATTAAGGCATCCATATCTGAGTTATGAAGGAGCCAGTTATGGTTCACGTATCCGGTTCCCATGGAGTTGTCGTTGCAATGATCTGCGTGGTTGACGATGTGCTGTCCGGCATTGAGTGCGTTGATGACGTTTGTCTCGTGGTTCCCACTTTGACTATCGTAGACCGTTGTCACCGTCCAACTCGCAGGAATGTAGGTGCTGTTGATGTTTTTCTTGCATTGCTCAGCATGGGTAATGCCGTCAAGATCGAACCCGAAGAACCCTGCTTTCTTCGCATAGTTAGTGAGGGGAGGGTTTGTCTCGTAGGTCAGCACCTTGGTAATGAAGGTTCCAATCCTGCCAGTCCCGTTTCCTGTTCCATTGACCGATGCGCGGCCGACGTTGACTTCGCAAATGTAGTCGCTGTCGAAATCCGCGTAGTAGGCGTCATTTGGCACAGGGTCAGCATCAACCGAGGAGAACGTCGTGTTTTTGCAGGGAACCACATCGATGTCACCACCGAGGAGGACATAGGTCGCGCCCGACGTGCTATAGGCGTCCTGCACAAAAGACCGTATCTTTTCGACGTTTGATCCGCTATATCCCCCGTTGTTGTAGATCCAGCTCGTGTTCACGATCGTGGCGGGAACCCCTTTCTGGGTCTTCCAGTCAGCGAGCGGTTGGAACGCGCTCGCCCAGCTGTCTTTCGTGATGATCACATACGTGTAATTACCAGCTCCTAAACCCAGGGGTTGCAGATCTGTTGTTGTCCGAAGGTCAACGTTTTCCGGGTTGATGACCATGTGTTCTACCATTTGCTGGTACATAGCTCGATCCGTGTTCGATATTTTGTCCGGGAGATAATCACCGCAGACATATCCACTGGTCCCTGTAAGGGAGAAGGTGACCGAAGACACGAGGGTCAGTTTGCTATCCGCTGGTACGTAAGCTATGGGATAAATGCTGACATCCGCCATCGCTTGACCTGCAAGATCGCATTGGCCTGTATATTCAACGGGTGCTTGCGGATAGGGTTGATCAGAGGCGTAGGTCTGGGGATCCGGTTGCATGAATCGGCCTTCGTCAAAGCGTGTACCGAGGGGCAGCGGTTTTTGGGCTGGGTAGATCATGTAGGTTCCCTCTATGGGTTGAAGTTGTTCGTCAAGGATGTGGAGGCTTGTTACTTTCATATCCGAGGGGAGTGCTACGCGGATGTTTTTCATGGGTAGCAGAGGTTTTCCAAGGTCGTCCAGATACGCGCAATCTTGTAACGCGATGGTTGTGAACCCATTCATCGTCTGTAATGAAATATCTTTTTCAGAAAACCTCATCGTAACATTGACGACAAAAGAGGTGTGGTCCGTTCCTTGTGCGTTTGTTACAGAAGGAATCGACGAAAGTGGACTAGGGAGAATCCCCTGGCCCCCCAGGGTAGGTGTGAAGTTCCCGATAAAAAGTATGAAGATAATAAGTGATAGTGTTGTTTTTCTCATGGTGGTGTGCTTCCCGATGGTGTATCTGTTGGTAAGCTCACAAACAATTTAAATGTTTTGTAAAAAATATTTTCAAAACAGATACAGCAAAGAAAATCATTCACAACTTAAGCTTCCCTTTCATGCATCGCACACCACGAATGTACTTCTCGTCTTGTAAGGAAGGAAAATATCGACAAAAAACGAAAATCATGCAGCAATCTATTTAATAATAAGCCTATTGTAGAACAAGGAGAAAGATTATGATGATGAAGAAGGCAGTACCAGTTGTAATCATGTTGATGCTGCTGAGCGTCTCGTTCTTTTCAGGCTGCATCGGACGGACCATTGATACCATGGGATGGAACTATAAGAATCAAGAAGGGACCGCGGTGACGATCTGGGGGCAGCTTGCGATCACGGAAAGCCCTGATAACTGGAATGAGGGATTTGTGTGGGACACAGAAGCGCATGCGGACTGGAATGATTACCAGTATCGGGCATGGGCAGACAACCACTACGGCCTAGGGTTCTTTTCCCTGGATATCCAGAATCTCAGCCGCACGACGAAGTATCATTATCGCGCCTATGGGGAGTACCTCAAGGGGCAGAGTCAGTTCAGAGTCGGGGCTGATGCGACCTTCATCCCTGGCGGACCACGGGTCACCTCTGAGAATGCTTCAGACATCGGGCTCACCCAGGTGACCATCAATGGTAACCTCGGGAACCTTGGCGGGGCAACCATATGCGACGTCAACTTCCTCTATGGGACCAATCAAAACGTCTTGGACCATGGCACCCCTCATCAGAATATGACCATGGCCGGTCCGTTCAGTGCGACCCTCATGGACCTTACGACCAACACCACGTACTATTACAAGGCAGTCGCGAAAAACGATGCTGACGTCTGGGTCGGTGCGATCCTTTCGGTCACCCCGGGACAACCAGTGGTCGTCACTAGGGAGCCTGGAGAGCTTGGAAGTGACCATGCGATTCTAAAAGGGGAGCTGTGGCATACAGGCGGGACCGCACAGTGCACGGTCTGGTTCATGTACGGGGATATCAGCCCGAACGTGCTTGATCACCTCACCGCATCGCAGGTGGTGAACACCACCGGTCCTTTCCAGACCTACCTTGGGAACTTGACCCCTGGCACCAGATACTGGTACAGGACGGTCGCCGATAACGGCGTCGCCCAAGGGAAAGGGGACATCTATGAGTTCACGACAACCCCGACGGGAACCACCCTCACCAAAGGAACGCTCGGGAAACCGTACCGTCCTTCGGTCAGTGTCCATGAGAAACCGTTCCTGTCACGGATCCCCCTGCGATATCTTAATCTCCTTGAAAGAAACCCGGTGCTCGCAAGGCTCCTACATCAGCCATGAAGCACACCTTGATCCACGGGATCCGGTAATTTGGGAGCAAATTGGGAACAAATATTATAAATTAATACGTATATTGTTAATTTGACGTCAGCATGATGAGAACCTCACAACCAACGACTTTTTCAACGAGCTTCGTCATAAAACGGCGACCCCTGGTGGTGATCATCGTTCTGCTTTTCATGGGTTCGTGTTTTCTTCCAGCCACTACGCCTCACAACAATAATGGCGCGCTCGGTACGTTGTCCTTCGACGGTCATATTTTATATGCACCTATGTGGACCACGACGACGTACTTAATCGATAGTACCGGAGTCGTGAACCATACCTGGCCAAGCAGTTATCTTCCCGGTGTTGCTGTATGGTATTTGGGTGACGGGACGATCCTTCGGACGATCCGTGTCGGCGGAGGCGGGGGCTCAGGAGGCGCAGGTGGTGGCGTGCAGAAGATAGAGTCTGACGGGACCGTCGTCTGGGATTTCAGGTACAATTCCAATGGGAAGCTCAGCCATCATGATGTGAAAACCCTGCCCAACGGAGATGTCCTGTTGATCGCCTGGGAGTCAAAGACGCGTGCTGAGGCAATCGCCGCAGGCAGAAACCCTAGTCATGTGACCACGCAAGGGCTTTGGCCTGACCATGTCATTGAAGTTAAACCGACGGGACCAACGAGTGGAGATATTGTCTGGGAGTGGCATACCTGGGATCATCTCATCCAGGATTATGATTCCTCCAAGGCGAACTATGGTGTGGTTGGAGATCATCCTGAGCTTGTCGACATCAATTATGTGACGTCATCGAACGTCGATTTGATGCATACGAACTCGGTTGATTATAACGAGCAGTTTGATCAGATCCTCATCAGTGTCCATAATTATAACGAGGTCTGGGTCATCGACCACAGCACGACGACCGAGGAGGCCGCGAGTCATAGCGGTGGTAACAGTGGGAAAGGTGGTGACCTTCTGTATCGCTGGGGGAACCCGCAGACCTATGACGCAGGGACCTCAGGCGATGAGAAACTGTTCAGCCAGCATGATGCTTCTTGGATAAAGCCAGGGTTTCCTGGCGCGGGGGACATCCTTATCTTTAACAATGGCGCGAATCGCCCTGTGAGTCATTATTCCACGGTCGATGAGATCGTCACGCCGGTGGACGAGAATGGTGAGTACTATCTCGAACCGGGCAGTGCGTACGGCCCTGCAGTGCAAACATGGATGTATATCGCAAACCCTCCGACGAGTTTTTACGCTAGTTTTATCTCGGGTGCCCAGCGGCTCCCCGACGGGGACACCCTGATCTGCAATGGGGCAACCGGGAAAATGTTTGAGGTCACCCCTGAAGGGTCAACCGTGTGGCAATACGACTCAGGTGGTCAAGTGTTCAAGACCGAGTACATCCCCCCTGAGTCGCCAGCGCCGCCAGGAAATACCACGATTCCTGACCTTGAATGCACAGGGAGCCTTTCATGGTCGAACATCAAACCAGGGGCGACCGTCCATGGGAGCTTTCAGGTGCAGAATGTTGGGGATGCTGGTTCGCTTCTGAACTGGACCGTGAACAATACTCTCACCTGGGGGACGTGGACGTTCACTCCTTCGTCCGGTGAGGACCTCACCCCGGAGCAGGGGCCCGTGACCGTGGACGTGTATCTCGTCGCCCCGAAGGAGAAAAACGCGCAGTTCGAAGGATTCCTCCAGATCCAGAACAAGAACAACGCCTCAGATGTCGATACGATCCCGGTGTCGCTGAAGACCGCTGCGAGTGTGTTTCTCTCCACAGCCAACCCGTTTATCACCATGGTGCTGCACTGGCTGTCGACCCTGGCTGGTTACTCAGGGAGAATGAACATGTTCTGTGCCCTGTCGCTCGGTCTCATGCAGCAGGTGTTCCATAATCCAGGATAAAATTTTTTTTTAGGTTTTTGTCAGCAGAGACATCGACGTTTATTTTGATTGTTGCATCTGTATGGTGATGTGCGGGTACCAGCTGTACATGTCCCCGTAATTTGTTGAGGCGTTCACCATGTCCCAGGTGAGTTTCGCATAGCCAGAGGCAACAGGATAATAGTTATCATAGCTGCCCTTGACGGTTGCATTGCACTCGATATACTGACCTTTGGAGAGTTGTATCACGCCGGTGGCTTGGCACAGTCCGCCTTGCATGATACGTTCAAACACCAATTGGTCTCCCCCGTTTTTCGTCATGATGATGGTCACGGCAAGCCCGTTGGGGCTGATGTTCACGATGGTATGATGTGCATCAAGCATGGTGATGTAGACCGCGACCATGACGTTGACCGTGATGTGGTCCGGGTGTTTGCTTAGGAGCTGGTCGCAGCCACTGACGTAGAGTGACACGAGAACCAGGAAGATCCCCAGCATCATCATATGTTTTTTCATCCTGTTTCCCTCACACATCATAACATGTCGTTCTTTAAAAAATATGCTGTTCTGGGCTTCTCATTCTATAGATTATTCTGTTAATAGATGAGGACTGCTTTGACTCCTTTTGCTTGTCGTATCTTTGGGATGACTGTTCCTGGGATCTGTTTTTCGGTGATGATGAAGAGTCGTGGTTCTTCGGAAAACTCGAAATCGTCGCCGATGGCCTGTCTGATGCTGATGTTGTTCTCGGCGATGATGGTTGCGACCTCGGCAAGGATCCCTGGTGTGCTGGGGTCGGTGGGGATGATTTCGATGACGCCCCAGTGCATATGGGGTGCGACCTCTTTGAGGTGGCAGGTGGGGAGCAGGTTGGAGAAGATCGTGAGAAGGTCAGGGTTGCTCGTGATGGTGCGTATGGTCGCGGTGACCGCGCGTCGGTCGACGCCGAGTGCGTGTGCTATCTTTGATGCTGAGAGAGCGATGTTGCCGCAGTAGATCGTCTTGTCTTTTATTCTCAGACCGTAGGCAAGCATTTTTTGTGCGATTTTTTCTTGTGTGGGGTAGGCGTTGAAATATTGTTCGATGAGCTTCCACATGAGGTTGGGTATGGGTCTGTTTGGTATTTAACTATTATCCTATAATGTACAAAATTGTACTTTAATGTACAATTTTAGAAAAATTTAAATACTGACAAACACCATACTATCTCCTATGAAGCGAACGAAAATCACCCTTGATGAAAACGACATTCCAAAACAATGGTACAACATCCAAGCTGATCTTAAGACCCCTCTCGATCCTCCGCTCCACCCGCAGACAAAACAACCCATAGGACCTGACGACCTCAAAGCGATCTTTCCCATGGGGCTCATCCGCCAAGAAGTCAGCACAGACCGCTACATCCCGATCCCATCAGAGGTCAGAGACATCTACCGCCTCTGGAGACCCTCCCCGCTCTACCGCGCACGGCGCCTCGAACAGGCACTCAAGACGCCAGCAGAGATCTATTATAAATGGGAAGGCGGCAGCCCACCAGGCAGCCACAAACCCAACTCCGCGGTCGCCCAGGCGTACTACAACCAGAAAGAAGGCATCGAACGACTGGTCACCGAGACCGGGGCTGGACAATGGGGCTCAGCGCTAGCATTCTCCACACATCTCTTCGGTCTTGCCTGCCGCGTCTATATGGTCAAATGCAGCTACGAACAGAAACCATATCGTAGGATCCTCATGGAAACCTGGGGCGCAGAGGTGTTCCCAAGCCCGACTACCCTAACGAACGCTGGTCGAGAGACCCTCAAGAAAGATTCGACGACCTCAGGCAGCCTTGGTATCGCCATCAGCGAGGCGGTCGAGGATGCGGCCACTCATGATAACACCAACTACGCGCTCGGCTCGGTCCTGAACCACGTGGTGCTTCATCAGACCGTGATAGGCCTGGAGCTCAAGAAGCAATTTGAACTCTTGGATAAATACCCTGACATCATCTGCGGATGCGTCGGTGGCGGCAGCAACTTCTCCGGCGCAAGCTTCCCGTTCGTACGGGATAAAATCATGGGTAAAAAACCTGAGCTGAGAGTCGTTTCGGTCGAACCACTCGCCTGCCCGACCCTCACACAGGGTGAGTTCCGCTACGACTATGGTGACGCGGTCGGCCTCACCCCACTGCTCAAAATGTACACTGTCGGCCATGACTTCGTCCCGCCCGCGATCCATGCAGGAGGACTTCGGTACCATGGCGACTCACCGCTCCTCTCCAGACTCACGAAGGACGGTTACATGGATGCCCTTGCGTACACCCAGCAGGAGATCTTCGAGGCTGCGATGCTGTTCGCACGGACCGAAGGGTTCGTGGTCGCCCCCGAGTCCGCGCATGCGATCCGCGCCGCGATCGATTTCGCGAAAATATGCAAACAGAAGAACGAGCGCAAGGTCATCGTCTTTGCCAACAGCGGCCATGGCCATTTCGACCTGGGGGCGTACGACGCATACCGGCACAACATCATCCCCAACGGCGAATACACGAAAATCAAGAAAGCAGCGGTGTAGAATTTCACCGCTGTCTCTTCCTCATTTTTTCGACAAGAAAGGTGTTTATTGTTGAGTGAGTGTTTGGTGCCGCAATGAGAGCTGTTCATTTTGCATGACGGTTGGCGTCGACATCGATTGGTTGTCCACGTTTGGTTCATACTCTGAGATCTGCAGGCTGACCGCTGAGTTACCAGCATTGTCATAGACAATAGCCTGTGCCTTTTTCCCATGGCCCTGATAGTGCCAAACGTATGGTCCCGGTGTGGATACGTTCCCCACAAGGACGTCGTCAATGTAGAATTCCACCCTCGCGACACCACTGGTTGCATCGGCAACGGTCGCGTTGAGTAACCACTTGCTCTGGAGCGGGCTTTCTTTAAGTACGGTCAGGGTGATGCTCGGTGCTATCTGATCAAGCATCAAAGTAGCGTTGTTCACTTCTTCCTCATTACCAACCATATCGACCGAGTAGTAGAGCAGCACATGCTGGCCGTCCTGCGTGACATAGAACGGTTGGGTGTACTCAATCCATTGGCTCTCGTTATCGAGCTTGTAGTAGGTGTGGTTGATTCCCGACGGCGAAAAGTCAAGCGCGCTCAGGGTGACTTTGACCTTGTCAATGAACCAGCCATTGTCACCCATGATGCCGTCGAAATGGTGCATCGTTGTTGGTGGTTTGGTATCGTGGTCTATCCGGAACACCGCTTCCTGGGTCTGCTCGATAATCCCCGCGAGATCAACCGAGTAATACGACAACGTGTGGTTCCCGTTTTCTGATACGACAAAAGGTCCTGCATAGACGAACCAGCCGCCGTTATCGAGCTTGTACATGCTGTAGTTCACCCCTGACAAAGCGTCCTGTGCATTCAGGGTGACCGTGACGTTGGTGACAAACCAGCCGTCTTCACCCACAAGCCCGTGGAACTGTGGCGTGGTGACTGGCGGTGTCGTGTCAATCTTCACCTCGCTCGAACCTGTTTCCTCCGTGTTCCCAGCCCTGTCGAACGAAAAGTATCGAAGGGTGTGCACACCGTCACCCTCCACGATGAAGGGTACCGTGTAGAGTTGCCAGGGGCCGGCATCAATTTTATACCATGTTGACCCTGTCCCGGAGCCCTCATCGGTTGCGGAGAGGCTGACCGTGACCGCACTGACATACCAGCCGTTCTCTCCATCTGGGGTGGGCGGGTCGAGGGCAGGGGTCGTCACCGGTGGTGTTTGATCTATCTTGAATGAGGCAGAGAGTGGCGTTTCTCCATTTCCGACCATGTCGTCCGAGTAGAAGTCGATGACATATGCTCCGTCACTTGTCACGTTCACAGGCCCACTGTAGATCATCCATGCTCCGTTGTTTATTCGATAATGGGTGGCGTTCACCCCGGAGATGTCATCCGTCGCATGCAAGGTGATCGTGACATTGCTGGTGTACCAGTCATCTCCTCCGAGCGTTCCTTCGAATGTTATGGTCGTGACCGGTGGTGTTGCATCAACAATGGTCATGAAATTCCATAGTTCACTTTCATTGGATGCGCCATGGTTATCCCAGGTGATAATCTTCCAGTAGTAGGTCGTTCCAGAGTTCATCCTCCCAGGATTGTAGGTCACCGCAGTCTGATGACTCGACACTTTCGGTGGGGAAGCAGTCATCCCAAAGTAGACATCGTACTGTAACGTATCACCCAGATTCGGATCAATATCCGTCCAACTCAGGAGGGCTGCCACTGAGACGTTGGTTGCGTCTTGGGCAGGAGCAGGATTTGTCGGTGAATAGGGAGGTTCATTGGTAAGTTCGGTGGTGAAGCTCCATACCGGTGCTAGTGAGGAAAGTCCATGGTTGTCCCATGAGACGACGGTCCAGTAGTAGGTGGTGTTGAGGTCCATATCCCCTGGGTCGTAGGTCGTCGCAGATTGATTGCTGGATACCTGTGGCGGCGGGTTTGTCGTCCCAAAGTACACATCATAGGTCGCGGTATCGCCGACGTTCGGGTCGCCGCCTGCCCAGCTAAGATTCATGTCTGTGCTGACCTTTGTCGCTCCATCCCACGGATTCGGAACCGAGGGTGAAAACGGAGGAAGGTCCGGTGGCATGATCGGATAACGATCCTTGTTAAAACCACCAGGGATGAGGTATGGGGTGTCACCGATGTTGTCATTGTTTCTATCAACACCGGTGTAGTCGCTCCAGGAGTTCCCTTTCCAATCGCCGTCGTCCCACTGATTGGTGCATTCATCGTAGCCGTTGACATCATTATTGCTCAGGGTGTTGTAGTACAGCTTGTTGTTATTGGACGCGTAACTGATGTAGATGCCGTTGGATGTGTTGTACACCGTGCAGTTCTTGATGATGCTGTCGTCGGTGACCATGAAATAGATCCCATAGTACGAGATGTTGTACACCGTGCAGTTCACGACCGAACAGTCATCAGAGCCGTCCGTCCATGTATAGAAGTAGATCCCATACCAGGTTGAATTATAGATCGTGCAATTCACGATGTCGACCCGTTGGGAATACGAGCTTCGTACAGCGATAAGACCGGCATTGTCGTGGACAGCGCAGCCCATGATCTTGTTATCCGGTGAAAATTCTATGTTGATACCGCCAAACAGGCCGGTGTTCGCATAGACCGAGCAGTGTATGAATTGGTTGTAGGACGATCCTTCGATGAGTTGGATACCGTCCCCTACATTGTGGTTCGAGTCGCAGCTCTCGAAGGTATTATACAGAGAGTTACGCAGCAGGATCCCAGGCTCAGCATTGCCATAGACCACGCAGTCCACGATATGGTTATAGGAAGAATCCCAGAGATAGATGCCTTTTCCGCTACCATGAGACTGGATATTGGTCATGGTCGAATCGGTCGTGTTGGCGAGCAGCAGCCCAGGGAGATCTAAATTCTGTGCGGTGATGTTTCCGCACGAGACGAGGCTGAGGTACCCTACATTATCGGTATCGTCGAGGAGCCGATCGTGTTCATCGATGAGATAATAGATTGGTTTTCTCTGAATGGTGTTGCTCAGGTCGATGTCCTGGTAGAAGTCACTGATGAGGTCGCCTTCGACCGTGAAATCAACTGTGTTGTTGCTGATGCTGTTCCCCCGCAAGTAGTTGTCCGGGGCTGAACGGAGGTAGAACCCAAAACGAGCATTCTCATAGGAAGTACAGTTGATGATGTTGTTGTGGGAAGAATCCCAGACATAGATACCGATGCCATTGGCGCTTGTATGAGAGCTGACATTGGACACGGTGGAATCAATGGTATCAAGGAGCAGCACCCCAGGTACATCTGCATTCTGTGCCGTGATGTTACGGCAGGAGATCAGGGTGAGGTACCCGAAGTCTTCCTCCAGAGTTTGATCGCT
>Ga0315277_10008154_pt1 | contig 13511 bp, 13 predicted proteins | sample YL17G05_15_MG_FD_203695 | JGI IMG/M metagenome (GOLD analysis project Ga0315277, IMG submission 203695) | Sediment microbial communities from Yellowstone Lake, YNP, Wyoming, USA - YL17G05_15 | ecosystem: Environmental > Aquatic > Freshwater > Lake > Sediment | place: USA: Wyoming | collected...
TTTGGTCGCAAAAGCCGTGATCGACGGCGTCCTAACGGAAATGAAGACTGTGATGAAGGTTGTCTATAGACCACCGGGCGCCATGGTTGCTCATGCCGCAGAGGAGATCGAGAAGAATTTGGACAACAAAAATATCATAGAATCTTTCCTAAACCTGGCTAAGCAACAGACTCAGGAGAACATCTATTACAAGTGGAGCGCATCAGGGGCGGGCAAGTTTGGCAACGACTACGCCTTGGGACTTAGGTGGCTGCGCCATTTAGGCTTCGTTCAGGTCTCGACGAACCCGTCGCTTGCTGCAATAGCCTATGACGATGATCCTGCACAGTGGGAAGGCTACAGAGGAGAAGACCTGTGCCCCGATTTCAGGACCATCGCGAAACAACACGCAGAATTATTCACAAACCATGTGGCGCTTGGGGACGAAATAACTGCGTATGCAACCGAGGTTAGCATCTGGCGGAACCTTGCAGTCTTCAGACCAATCGCGATTGCCTCAAACATGTTTCACGGGATGATCAGCCTTCAGCTTAACCCGAACATCGCGGACAACTATGAAGAAAGCGTCAGGTGCGCCCTGAAATTTTACGGGGACGCGGAACAATTTCTTAAGCTGTACGATGCTTACTTGCTGTGGGGCTACTCCGGGAACGTGGAGCGGAGCAGACCGAACATTGTGTTCAAGGTTGCAGGCAGCTCTCCGGCGTCAATCGATGTTACGAGGAAACTTGAAAGCCTCGGCGTGGGCACAAACAACACCGTCACCTTCACGGTTTCCCAAGAAGTCGAACTCATACTGGCCAAGATGGAGGGAAGGGCTGAAGCAGCCAAGAAGGGCGTCCCGTTGACGACCGTGTACGAAACGAACATGGGCGGAAGACTTGATGACCACGTGAGAGAAGTCCAAGCTGAAACGCTCATAAATAGAACGCTTGAAAAAGTGCACGACAAGGAGAAGGCTCTGAAAAAGCTCGCTGAAGAGCTGGGGGCATGGAACGAATCTGCACAGAAAAAGAGTTTAGTTGAAAAAGTGGCAGTTGTCAGCAGCCGAAAGTACCTTCGTCCATTGAACAAAGAGCCTTTGGTCAGTTTCCTCGCAGACCACAATGTGCCTTTCAGCTCAGAAGAACAAGTGAAAACTTACCTTGAAACTTTAGAAAGCGACATTAGTTACTGCGGAATCCTCGTCACGAAAAGAGTTTACGAAATCTTCTTCAGCGCACAGAACAGGTCGAATTGGATTGTGTTCCTGCAACGGAAATATGGTTTAACGATGAAGCAGGCTGAGGAGGTCATTAGGGGAATCGACGTTCTTCCAGCTTCTAAGAGGCATCCGAAGGAAACATTGCTCACTTTGGCGAAGGAAAACATGACGCACACTGAGTTCCCGAACCACCAGACAGCGGTTGTGACGGCAAGCTCTGAACCGAGCTTTAAGGTTGAAGATTATTGCGAATCGGTTTTGAAGGCAGTTGACCCAGAAATCCTTGACAGATTGACTAAAAATGCTTCTGACATCAAAAAAGTCGTGGAAGAGTCCTACGAAGTAAGCGCGCGTCAGTCAGAAATTCTTAGAGAAGCAAAAATACCGAATCCTGAAAAATATGGTTCCAATGGGCTCCTGCCAACGCAGTGGGGAACCTTCGGGGCGACAGTGAAGACGATGGACGAGTTCTCAAACAGTTACGAAACGTTCAAGGCAAAATGCGTCGAGTTCGTTAGAAAAATTCCTGGAGAAAACTAAGTCCATCAGCTGTCTTCGTCCAGGCTTTTTGTGAGGTTCGCCTTCAGAATCTTGGTTGCCCGTTTAACCGCAGACTCGAAATCGCCAGTTCCGTTTATTCCTGCCGCGGTTGAGTGTCCGCCTCCCATCCCGTGAATGTATTCGCCTAAAGGCTTAGCTAAATCAGTGCCAACGTGGAAGCCCGTTTTTTTGTAGAAAACTTGGTCTGACCTGATGCTTATCTGCAGTTGGTCGTCTTTCTGTCCGCCAACCATCGCCAAATGGGCGCCCGTCTCGACCAGTGCCCTTGCAGCTGAGGCTTGGAATGACCTTACGTGTGAAAAGATGATTAGCCAATTGTTGACTTTCAAAATCCTCAGTCTTCTGCTGGCTTTAAGCCGAGCAATGCGTTCAGAAAAGTCAATGGGAAGAGAAAGGTGAGACAAAGTTTCATGTGCATTCACGCCAGCATCCATCAAGTCGGCTACAGTCTTAAAGGTATGTGAGTTTGCCAGAATGAAATGCTTCGTGTCGAAGGCTATTCCGAGGAAAAGCGCCTCTGCTTCTTCCTTCGAGGGTTCGATGTTGAGCTCTTTGAAAAACCCGTACACAATTTCGCACGTAGACGAGGAACCTTCATCCGAGATGCAAAGGGCGCCGATTTTTTCAGTTTCTGGGTGGCTTGCGTGGTGGTCAATGACGACAACTGGTGAACGGGCTTTTTTCACTTTTTCGCCCCATTCTCCAAGTTGTTTCACGGTGTTCGTGTCCAGCATCGTTATGATGTCCACGTCTTCAAAGCGTGGTTCGCTGGCCAAAACGTTGATAGGTAAACGGGTGGTCAACGCTTTTGACAGTTTGCTCATGCCTTCAGGGCAGGCAATGTCAACTTTTACGTTTGGCTCCAATCGTTTCAGGAGTCCTAAAAGGGCGAATGCTGAGCAGAGGGCGTCTGGGTCTGCGTTTTGGTGACAGAGTAAAATGATGTACTTTGGTTTGACCTTGCTTATTAGTGACTTTAGGTTTTTGACTGACATTTTACTTCACTAATGTACTTGTCTATAGCCTTGAAGGCAGCCTTGACTGCTTCTTCAGCCAGTCTTTTTTCATTTGTGGGCTCCTTCATGCGAGAAAGAGTCAAATCAACATCTATCTCGACGTTCAGACCTTCGGATTCTTCTAGATTCACTGAAATCGTCAGGTCAGATATTTCCTGGCTAGAAACTTTCGAGGTTACGTATTTTCTAGCAGCGTCATCAGCTATTGTGCACAGTTCTTCATACAAACCGTCAGATGGAAGGGACCTGCGTGGTTCATCCAAAACTTTCACCGTTAGGTGGAAGAGAGTGGACGTAAATCTTTCTGGAGTCTATCGTTAAGGTCTTTAATCTGAGTTCGAAGCCGTTCTTCCTGTTTGCCGAGGACAGAAACCCTCATGTTCGAAAGTTCTTTCTTTTCCTTAAGTTCATCAGTAACTTTCGGTTTTTCTGACTTTATCAAAAGTGAGCCAACTGACTTGTAGATGACGCCGTCGTCAGCTGTTTTTTCGAGTTCACCTAACGCTTGGTCAACCTCTAGGAGTTCAAGTTCGACCTGCTGCTTCTGGGTCAAGACGCTTTGGAGCGTTTGCTGTAACTGCTGTAACCTCATTAACCGTTCTTGAACAGCTGGAGGAAGTGCTACACCTTCACTCATAATCATCCAACACCGTCATGCCTATTGTTTCGGTTGTTCACCATTAGTATGCATGGCTTTAATTAAAACGTTTCCCAGAACAAACCATGCCAAAAAGTGTTCCCCCAAAACTGCGTTCAAAAAAAGACGTGCGCGTGTAAGATTCACAACTCTATACATTCTGCCATTTACACAACAGACGTAAGGTGGATGCCTTGCTCGTCAGAGGAAATGTTGTATATTCCAGTTCTTGGCTGCACGCCATAAATGAACAAGCTGCCCATGATGTCCTTGAAAACAAAGTGCACATTAGCCAGCTTGGTGATCATTTCAACACTCTTCATCCCACGCTTTACCACAGCTATGAGTATTTCGTTATTTTCGACGGCTCTAGAAATAGCTTCATCCAATAGCTTCAATGTGTTTTCTGCTCCGTAAAGGGTTTCGTAAGTGTCTAATCCTAAAAACTCCGCAATGTTAGAGTGTTTTTCTTTGAGTTGCTCCAAAAATTCAGCATACTCTTTACGAGACTCCATCAACGATAATTCCAATATTTCGGAGCTTTCCTTCTTAGTAACCTCTAGAAAGTCTATGTATTCCTTCGACGTTGGGAATAGCTTCTCCAACCGCCAAGTGATCCATGTTTTAGGTTTAAACTGGTATATTCCGTCAGTTTTATTAGTGCGACCAGAGTCCTTCGGCAATGACGCTCCTTCGGAACGGACTCTTACCACGCCGAGACCTTGATTAGACAGGTTCATTGCGATCTGATCGAGAAACGGGACATAGCACAAACCTACACCATGTTCAACTACAAATAAGGTTAAGCTTCCTTTTTCTAAGCCGCCATTTATGTCATCCAAGTCTTTTATGCCGCTTGATCGGTGATCTTTATCAATGTCTGAGATTGACGCCAAACTTGGGATTGTTGGTTTTTTATAGGGCGGAAAATACTTAAACCTCCCGTTCTCGAGAGTGAAAACGTAGCTTTTTTGTTCTCTTTTTGTTCCTCTAAGTTTGTTCAGTTCAATCTGCCTTGCTGTCCTTAATTCCAATTGCTCCGAGTAAACCTGTCCACCTGCAGCTTCTCCATGAATTTCGATGTCTGAAAGTGTGACTACGCCATCAACAATGTAGTTCAAGCTGCGTCTGATCCACTGTCTCGGAAACAAGAATCAAGTGTGTACCCACTTCGTGGCATAGCTCACACAGGCTCTGAGTTAACGCTACTCCCTGATCTTTGAGATTAATGTAGTTGAGCACAGCGTCCCAGCTGTCGATGACGACCATTGGATTTTTCATGTCCTCAGCGTCTTCGTAAAGCGTCTTAAAAAAGGTAAGAGCTGACCCAAAATCCAAAGGTCGTTTAGTAAGTTCAACTTCTGAGCCAAAAAGCCTTCAAAATTTTGCCTGACGTTGCGTTGACAACGTTCTTTTCTGGAACAACGTTCCTGATCCATGGGAAAATCTCGTACAGCTTATCGGGAGTCGCTCTTGTTGAAAAATATAGCCCGTTATGTTCCTCGCATATTTCTTTTAATGTTTCCAACGCAAAAATTGTTTTACCAGTCCCAGCATTACCTTTAACCAGTAATGTTTGCCCAGGGAAAAATCTGAAGAAAGTCTTGATTTCTGATGGAATGTTGCCTTCATTCATTTCTTTCGCCCCGTAAATAATTGGTTATTCCTAATTCGATGTTTTTACGTTGCCAATTGAAATATTCGTTATTAAGTGATGGCATATTCTTACAATATTCATGTTTATCTTTTTTCCCTTATCTTATTCTTTACAAGATCCAAAAGTTTCTCAGGATCAATGGGCTTCATGATGTACGCGTCTGCCCCTAACTTCAACGACGCAATGGCGTTATCAAGGGATTGAAAACCCGTCATCATAATCTTCACCATCCGGGGGATTCCTTATGCAAAGCCGCAAGCAGCTCTGTCCCCTGCATTCCCGGCAGCCTAATGTCCAAAAAAGCTGCATCAAACACGTTTGACTTATTTTTTGTGACAGCTTCCTCGCCAGATTCAGCCGTTTCGACAGCGTAACCCTCTGATTCTAGAATAACTTTAAGGCTTTCAAGGATTTGTCTATCATCATCTACAAGTAGGATAGTTTTTCCTATGCCGTTCATTTCTAAGTTGTTCTCCTAAATGGTATGTGAATAGTGAAAATTGACCCTTTGCCCACTTCGCTTTCAACAGTGATGGAGCCTTCATGGGCTTCAATCAAACGTTTACATACAGCTAAGCCTAACCCAGCTCCCTTTGCCTTAGTCGTAAATAGTGGCTCGAAAAGCTTGCCTAAATTTTCTTTAGGTATGCCTGCGCCTGTGTCCTCGACGCTTATGGAAATGGTCTCATCTGCAAGACTGGCTTTAACCGTCAGTTTTCCGCCATTAACCATGGATTGAACCGCATTCGTCAATAAGTTGATGAGTATCCGTTTCAACAGAATTGGGTCTGCCATGAATGCTATGGATACCAATTTCTCCTCCACATCAATGGTGGTTTTGATGTTTTCAGGAATAGACAACGTAGAAAGGGTCTCGGTAATCAGATTCTTCGCATCAACCGCAACAGGTTCAAACTTGATGGGTCTGGCATAATCTCTTAAGTCGTTTATGATTTTGCTCATGTAATGAATCTGCTCTGCGACGCCTTCAAATAACTTCAAAATTCCTTTTTCAATTGCAGCTTTTTTACACTCATCAGGGATTTGGTCCAACATTTTTTTTCCGATATACAGCTGATTGGAAATCACTTGCAGAGGATTAGCCAAGTCATGCCCAACCATCGCAGCGGTCTCTCCGATTGCAGCAAGCCGTTCAGATTCCTTCAGTTTTTCGGTCTTAAGTTTGACAAGTTCTTCCAAATTTTCCGAATAACGTTTAAGCTCATCTTCCATCTTTTTACGTTCAGTGATGTCTCTCGAAATGCCAACCAAGCCAATAACTTGAGCTTTTTGGTCTTTAATAGGTACCTTTGTAGTTGAAACCCAGCGAAACTGACCATCCTTTTTCTCTGACTTCTCAACTTTACCAACTAAAAGTTGACCTTTTTTTATGATTTCTTGTTCATTGTTAAAAGCGTCTCTGGCATGTTCTGGCGCAAAGAAGTCAAAGTCAGTTTTTCCCACAGCCTCTTCTGGATTTTCGAGTCCCAGATTTTTTGCTTGTGCTCTATTGATTCTGGTAAAACGCGAGCTATCATCCTTAAAATAGATTGTGTCTGGAATATTGTCCATGAGAGCTTGAAGTAAATCCCTTTCATGGGCAAGTAAATTCTCTATCTTTAGACGAGACGAATTTTCTTCAGCTAGCTCTAACGCTGATGAGATATGTCTTGAAAGATTTTTTACTGATGGTATGAAATGCTCAACAAGTTTAGTCGAGGTCATAGTGAATAAGCCAATAATTCTATTATGAAGTTCCAGCGGAGTAATGATGCTCATCGCGTTTTCAAAATAAAAAAGTTGTAAAATTGAAAAGGCGAGGGACTGTGGAAACAGTTCGCCAATAAGGTCGTTAACATTGGCTTGAATGGTCTTTCCTTCTCTCACAACTTGACTAAGGAACCTCGACTTGTCTAGTTGGATTGTATAGTCTTTCATCCTTAAACCGATGAGTCGTTCGGCTGCCTTTATTTTGAATGGAGATATAGTCGTGTTCGCTACTCTTAGGGATTTTTGGTCGTCCGTAAGCAATAATATGTAACAAGTATATTTTTTGGATTTTCTGAATTCGTCAACCACTATTCGAAAAATTTCGTTCTTATCTAGGACGCCGTGTATCTTGGTAGAAACGTTTTCGGTGAATTGCATGATCTCGATGAGGTTAGATAGAGGTTTTGTGATTGGTTCCTTCTTCAGCATCATAATCATGCCCTAAAGAATTAGACTGCCTATAAGAAGCTCCTCAATAATCCAATAATTTTTTGAACTATTTATGAATATCGTATTTTTGCCTCAGCACTTAAACACTGCATTAACAACCAAGCTTATCTAAAGAAGGAACACTTTAGTCGGATAGAAGTAAGATTTAAGAAAGGCGGTACAAAATTCAAACGGAAAGCGAGAGAGCTTAAATGAAGCAACTGATCCACAATGGCATCCTAGTCCCGCATTACGAGTGGAAAAAAATTCATATCAAGAATAAAGGTTCAGAGGTGGAGCTGAATCCGCAGCAGGAAGAGATGGCTGTCGCGTGGGTCAGAAAACTTGGAACCGACTACGTCAATGATAAAGTCTTCGCGAAAAACTTCTTCAACGACTTCTGCAAAGCATTAGGTTTAAAAGAAACGCTTGACCCAGAGGTATTCGACTTCTCAACAATCATAGATTATGTTGAAGGCGAAAAAGCCAAGAAGCTCAGCCTTTCCAAAACGGAAAAGAAGCAGCTAACGGAAGAAAGAAAAGAACAGAGAGAAGCCTTTAAAGAAAAATATGGCTACGCCACCGTTGATGGCGTCAGAACCGAAATAAGCAACTACACTGCTGAGCCATCCTGTATCTTCATGGGCAGAGGCAAACATCCATTGCGTGGCAGCTGGAAACAAGGACCCCAAGATGAAGACATTGAACTAAACATTTCTGATGCTTCGCAACTTCAGGGCGATTGGAAACATATTTGGCAACCTGAAGTTATGTGGATTGCGAGATGGATGGATAAGCTATCACAAAAAATGAAGTATGTTTGGCTTGCTGAAAACAGTGCACTTAAACAAGCGAAAGAGATGGAGAAGTTCGAGAAGGCGAAGGAGCTCCAAAGAAACATTGAGCTTATAAAGAACCATATAAAGGAAAACTTGGACTCAACAGACCTTAAAAAGCGAAAAACAGCCACAGTCTGTTTCTTGATCAATAGGCTCAAAATTAGGGTAGGCGACGAGAAAGACCCTGACGAAGCTGACACGGTTGGAGCCTCAACCCTCAGACCAGAACATGTCCACTTTAATGATGACGGGAAAGTGACCTTCAACTTCCTCGGCAAGGATTCTGTGCCCCACGTTTTCGTGGAGGAGCTTCCAGAAAACGCCGTGAGAAACCTTAAAGAATTCTCTTCGAACACACAATCCACACTTTTCCACGGCGTCGACTCAAGCCGCGTGAGCGAATTTCTCGGCGAGGTTGTTCACGGTCTTTCAGCGAAGGTTTTCCGAACATACTATGCTTCACGTGCCGTTGAGGGCGTGCTTAAAGATGCACCTGTCGAGGTCGAAAAACCAGATTATACCAAAAGGTACACAGCAACAATGGCGAACCTTGAGGCTGCGAAAACCTGCAATCACAAACGCACCATTCCTAAAACGTGGGAATCCTCGTTGCAGAGGCAGGAAGAGTGGCACAAGAGTCTTGTTGACAAGTCCAGGATTTCTCAAGCGAAGATGCAGCAACAAGTAAAGGACTTTGAACAAAAGTTTGAAAGCCTCTTAAAAAAGGAAGAGGAACGACTCGACACTTTACAACAAAACCTAAGACTCCTTCAGAACAAACTGAACACAGAAACAGCACAATGCCAGACAAACTCTAATCTAACTAAACGAGTTGCCAAACAAAAGAAGGCTATTGCTGAACAAAGGGCACGCGTCAAAAGAATCAGAGAAAGGCACGTTGAACAAATCAAGAAAATTAAGGAAAGAAACGACGAGAGACAAAAACGTGAGAGAGCTGCGATTGAGAAGTCGAAGCTTCAAATCGAGGCTAAAAGGCAGACGCGGGATTTCAACCTTGGCACGTCTCTCAAGAGCTACATTGACCCGCGCATCTACTACGACTGGGGCAAAAAAGTGGACTACGACTGGAAACTCTATTACCCGAAGGCGCTCCAAAAAAAGTTTTCATGGGTCGAAACAGATTCTGCGAAAAAACCTGACTAACCAAGCTAATTACCATAAAAAGAGTCGTAAGGTACAGTCAAATCAGCGTTTTGCGGAGTTCTCAGATTTTTCTAAGCCATACCTTTCGAAAGGTTTTGTCAAATGCCTCTGCGAGCGTGGAGACGAAATGAACAAGCAAGGCTTTATTGGTCTTTCAATTTCGAAAAGGATTTTCTTAAGGTGTGGACCATGAAATCCACATTTTGGGCATTCGAAGCCTTGTCCCTTGCCCATTGACTTCGTCCTTTTTCCGCAAGCTGGACAAAGCGGATTCATTGAGACTTGAAGAGAAGCAAGCTTGATGATTCGTAACTTTTCGATGTTGACAGTCATCGGATTTTTGGACGACTTTGGACGAATCCCGCCATAAAGCTCCACGAGGTCTCCCCGCATCATCTTCATGGCAACATCGCGAAGGACGCCTGTCGGTTCATAAGCTGCGCAATCTACACTTCCAGTATTGTCTTTGATTCGAAAAATAACGTGACCACCTTGAATGATGCGGGGTTGTGTTGCCACTTCGCCTTGGACCACCACGGGATTGTAGGGTCTAACGTCACCAATCGAGACGGCTCTTTTAAGATGAGCATCGGTTCCCTGGTTAGTTTTGAAGATGACCCACCGTTCAACAGGTTCGTAGCTGACCACGATTTCGTGCCCACGATTAACAGCCTCAGGCGTCTCTCCCCTAATGCCGTAAAGGATGGGGTCAGGACCTCTCGGAGTAATCAGAATGCGTCCAGTTTCAGGGTCGACGTTGTTGAATACTGAAGGTTCCAGCTGCTTATTCATAATGATGACTGATGATTCGTCAATTCTTCTCGGCGTTCCCCTGTTTTCTTTATTTCGGTAGGTTATGCACTCGAACGTGTGGTCTCCTCTTAGTCGGGCGCCTATGGCTGCCAGTCCGCCTATTATGCCTCTTCCCTCATTGTATCCATTTGCCTCTGCGTGGAATTTTTTTATGAGCTTTAGAGCTTCGTTCTTTGTTACGATGCCTGTTATTGTGCGTTCAGCGAAATCTTCGACCTCTTTAGGCACTTCGCCTTCAAGGAACACGATTCCTGGGTCGGTTCCTCGGTTGCTGAGGTCGGATTCCTTCTCAACAGTCTCGACGGCGAGCTCTTTGACTTTGTCGCATAGTTGGTCGTCGCACAAAATTCTCAGGCAAAGGGCGCCGTTGCCCCTGGTTTTCCATGGAACATTCGGGTTCAACCTCACAAGAGACGGATAATCGGTGAAGTAGACTCCCAGTTTCCTCAACTTTTCGATGATGAGGGCTGCTACGTAAGTTGTGCATCCTCCTCTGCGGGAGTCGGTGTCGTCGAAGCCGACGTGCATCTTGAGTTTCGTCATGGTCTCAGTTCGCATACTTTCGTTGTTGCCTGTTTTACAAAAGAAGACTTATGGATGATAATATTTATTACTCCCCCTGCTGATTTTTTTTCAGCCGAATGACGAGAAGGCATTTGTTTGACTTTAATGATAGCTCAGAGTTACACGGACGGCTAAAACCCATAGACCTTCTCAAGTATGATGATTGTAGAAGTTCATTCATGCAAAAAAGGAAAAAAGATTAATCAAAAAGCGTTTTCACTGTTCTGAATGGAGAGTCTTGACAAGGCTTTTTTCAGCTCATCTTTGTTGGGGTAAGTTATCAAAACAGCCCTATGCTTGCCGTGAAAAACAAAAAAGCTTCCAGCAGCCACCGCTGACGCCCCAGCTTCGACTGCCTTAACGAAATCTTCGATTTTACTTGCTCCTCCCATTGCAATGACGGGGATTCTGACGGACTCAGAGACCATTTTGATGATATCTGTGTCATAACCACTGAATGTGCCGTCTCTGTCAACTGAATTTAGTATTATTTCGCCTGCGCCATTTTTTTCTATTGAAACAGCGAATTTCACGGGGTCAAGTTTTGTTGTTGTGTTGTTGACGTAGTCAAACACCCAGTGGTTACCAAATTCGTCCATTTTTACATCGATTGATACGACAACACTTTGGCTGCCACAAATCTCCGCGGCTTTTTTCACGAAATCAGGGTCCTTAATAGCGATGGAATTTATGGAAACTTTTTCGACGCCTAAACGAAACATCTGGGTTATTTCCTCCAGACTTTTTATTCCCCCGCCGTACCCGAAGGGCATGAAGGCTTCTCGGCTTATTCTGGAGACAAGCTCAAAATTTGGTTCCCTTTTTTCTTTCGTGGCTTCAACGTCGATGATGAGTAGTTCATCAACTTCTTTGTCGTTAAATATTTTCACTGCGTTGATAGGGTCCCCAACGTATGTTGGGTCTTTGAATTTGACGGTTTTCACTAACCCGCCATTCTTGAGCAATAAAACAGGAATAACCCTAGTCATCAGCATCAATAAGCCAGCTTTATGAAATTCTGTAACAGCTTTAATCCGTACTTGTGGCTCTTTTCGGGATGAAACTGGGTTCCAAAAATGTTTTCTCTCTGCAGAGAAGAGACGAAGTCATAGCCATAAATGGTTGTTGAAAGCACATCCCCAACATTATTGCATACGACATGATAGGAATGTACAAAATAAAAAACAGGATCTTCATACATACTCGAAAAAAGAGGACTTTCCTTCTTGACTTCGACGGAATCCCACCCCATATGCGGAATTCTGAGATGGGCATTTTTTTTGTCGAACTTAAACCTCACGACAGACCCGCTGATGAACCCAAGACCAGGAAGAACTCCTTCTTCGCTTCTTTCCATAAATAACTGCATGCCTAGACAAACGCCAAGAATCGGAATCTTGTCCTTGAGAACTTTCTTTCTTAGAACATCGATCAATCCTAACTTGGTAAGGTTTTGCATTCCAGCATCAAATGAACCTACTCCCGGCAAAATGAGTTTTTCCGCATCCTCGATTTGGTCTTGTTCAGGCGAAAATTTTGCTTCACCGCCTGCTTTTTTGATCATGTTTATTATTGAACCGATGTTTCCCATTTTGTAGTCGATAACCACGATCATGCAGATTACTCTCTAGGTTTTATGGATCGGTATACCTTCTTAACCAATTTGTAGTACCGCGTTTTTTGGTAGTTGGGATAATCCCAGTAAGTCTTCGGTGGCAAGTTCATGATGGAATTGAATTCGTCTCTCGTTATGCCAAATTTGTTAGCTACATAATCAATGTCTTCTTCTAACTCTTTAGGCGGATAGATTTCGTTCTTCAGCTCCTCCAACGCTTGTTCTCTCGTTATTTGCCCAGAAACGATCAAACTGGACAGATGAGCCTTTCTTTTGTCGAAACCGAACTTTGTCGGCAGGATGTATGCTTGAAAAAATTTTGTGTACTTAGACTCATAATGCTTTTCTCCGTAGTCTCTCCACCCAATTTCTTTTTCTATAATTTTTTTGGCTTCTTGCTTGTTAAAATCAAAATAATCCAAAAAACTAATCCTCGTTATTCCTACAACGCGTTTATATTCTATAAGCTTGAACAAACTGTAATGCGGAAACGACTTTAGCTCTTTTGTCCCAAATTGTTTTTGTATGCTACTGATGTATTTCCAGTCCGCGTGCCCCGTCGACCATGAACGCGGCATGATAGATTCGCTTGCGGTGTTGGATCCCATTAAAATGTATTTTAAGCCTTTTTTCGACGCCATTTCGTAAAGAATTGCCACGATGGCGTGGTCAGATGGGATTTCGGAATCAGAAGTTGAAGCTTTCAGGAACGACAGTTGAAGGTCCTTGAATTCTTCCCAGTCGATGACGTAAGTGAAAAGGTCTATGTCAAGAATGTTACAAATGTTCTCAATGTTCTTCACCGCTAATTCAGAGTCCCACCCATTATCCAAATGAATGGCTAGAGGTCTGAGCCCCAATTTCTTGACGTTGTACGCGGTGTAAGAACTATCGACTCCGCCACTGACGCCGATGATGCAGTCATACTCTTTGCCCTTGCCGTTTTCTTTTACTTTTTTTACCATTTTTTCGAGGCACAATTCGTCCTTTCTTAAGGGCATACTCTGCAGCTTTTCGAGGGCTTCTGTGCAATAGTTACAATAACCGTTTTCGCCAAATCTGATTTCGGACGCTGTTGTATCCATTATGCACCTTACGCACATACGATATTCGTTTTCCATAAAAAACTCTTCCACTGTTGTGCTTTGGTCAATGCATGTTGGCACACAGCCTTCCATATGGTTGCATTCGAGCGGATACTTAAGTCATATGGTCATCAAAACCCATCAAGCACGTTGGCAT
>Ga0315277_10008156_pt1 | contig 13508 bp, 18 predicted proteins | sample YL17G05_15_MG_FD_203695 | JGI IMG/M metagenome (GOLD analysis project Ga0315277, IMG submission 203695) | Sediment microbial communities from Yellowstone Lake, YNP, Wyoming, USA - YL17G05_15 | ecosystem: Environmental > Aquatic > Freshwater > Lake > Sediment | place: USA: Wyoming | collected...
CCTGGATGGATTTCAAGAAAAACCTAGTGCAAGAGAAAAACAATGCTGTTGCTATTGTTGTTGGCTCATTTGTAATTGGAATTGCATTAGTGATACATGCTGTTCTGTCAACTCCTTGATTTAGGATAGGCATTACAGGAGTATTGTATGAATAAAACAACTAAGTCTATTGTCCTAGTTCTAATTTCCTCTGCACTGGTATTTGGTGGCTGGGGTACTCCGCTTTGTTTTACAAATCGTGGATCGTCTAGCAACCAAGTAACGAGTTCAGGTGGAACAACAACAGGTGGTAGCGGCGGTGGTGGTTGGCCTAGCTTCTTCTATTTTGGTGGCTGGGGCGGCAACACTACTAATTATTATGGTGGTGGCAATTCTGGTGGTGGCCGTTCAAGCGGCAGTCACGGTTCTGGTGGCAAGAGCAGCAGTGATGGCTCCGTAGGTCGAGGTGGTTTTGGTGGTAGTGGTAGCAGTCATGGTGCAGGTAGCTAAAACTATGGACAGAATTAAAACTACTCCTCGAAAAGACTGGCAAAAGATAGTAGAGTCTCAAGGACTCTATTATCACACTCTGCCAAACCATCAACCTGACTTTGACCCAATAAAGCCAGAAAACATCAATGTAGAGGAAAAAGAACAGGTTTATTGGAATGAAAGTGCTTATTATCAATTCTCATCCAGAGAAGTAGATGAGATTGAAGAGTGTACTTATTGGCTCAATAAAATATGTTTAGAAGCAGTTGACTACATTATCGAAAATGATCTTTTTGAAAAAGTAGGTGTGCCTGCTTCCCATATAGAATGGGTCAAACAAAGTTGGGACCGAGATGAACATGCCATTTATGGCAGGTTCGATCTTTGGTATAATGGTGATGAGCCGCCAAAGTTGCTTGAATATAATGCGGACACTCCAACTGGCTTATTAGAAGCCTCAGTTACACAGTGGCATTGGATGAAGGACACTCAAGAATTCTCCAATCAATATAACAGTATCCACGAAAAACTACTTGAAATCTTCAAAACTTTAAAGAACAAGTGGGAAGGTAGATTCTACTTTGCTGCACTTGCTCAGAACCTTGAAGATTTCATGACCGTGAATTATCTCCGTGATGTAGCAATACAAGCTGGATGGAATACAGAATACATTAATGTAGAAGATATTGGTTGGGATAAGAACAGAGAAAGATTCGTTGATGCTAAAGAACGAATGATCTTCAATTGCTTCAAACTCTATCCTTGGGAATGGATGATTAAGGAAGAATTTGGTCAGCACCTATTGAAAAATAGATGTAGATGGCTTGAATCCCCTTGGAAGACTTTGCTTAGTAACAAGGGTTTATTAGCTGTTTTGTCAGAACTTTATCCAAAAAGCAAATACTTGTTACAAGCTTCATTTGAGCCTCTTGCTTGCAAGTATATCAAAAAGCCAATTCATGGTCGAGAAGGTGCCAATGTTGAAGTGGTAGACAAAGATATAACTTTGATTAAGACAGAAGGTACATATAAATGCCCATTTGTTTATCAAGAATTTAAGCAACTACCAAATTTTGATGGTAATTATCCAGTTATTGGCAGTTGGATGATTAATGGATTTGCTTGTGGGATTGGTATCAGAGAAGATACAAATCCTATTACTCAGAACACCAGTAGGTTTGTACCACATATTTTCTCTTGATTAATAAAAATATTAACAAAAAACAAAGCAAGCGGTGGTTTTAATGCACCGCTTGCTTCTTTATAGGAGGTAAACCTGACTTACACACTAATATAGTATCAGGAATAAAAATTTATGATAAGTTGCAAATTTAACAAAAAAGGTTTGATGACGGTTAAGTGGAATGGTGAAAAAAGAAAAGATGACATATATCCAGCAAAGCACCCGATTATTCATATCAATGATATATGTGAATTTGATAAAGGTGTAACCTTAAAATCCATAATGAACACGGTGGCAAGTGATGAATTACTGACGAAAATAGTAGCTATTTATTCTTCCGTAAACCATATAGAAGATTTTCACAAAGAAATAAACATTAAATGCACCAAGAAAATAAAGAATGTAGAATACATAGAAATTTACAAAATTGGCGAAATTTTTAATGGTGAATTATCGACTTGGACTGATTGGCATGGAGTAAATACCAAGGAAAAAGATTGGCAAGATCATGGTCATTACATATCATGTTCCTATACACCAACTTACGAAATAGCTAATATACCTATTAGATTGAACGAAAGATTAATTATCAGGGAAAATTATGATAAAGTAGTGCTGGATGTAACCCAAAAAATGACGTTACTAGAAATTTTACATGCCATTTATTACGATATTTCTTTTCACGGTAGTCCTAAAGATAGAGACAACTTCTTTTGTAATATAAACAAAGAAGTCATTAAACTAAAGATGGAGAGGCTAGAGGAATGATTGTTTCTGGCCAAACCTTATTTTGGTCATGTTTAACCGCTAGTAAGATCGAGACAAGAGAAGCATTGTCATATGCGGCAATAATTTTACCATTTTGCAGTAAAGTATTGCTATACACAGGACTTACAGCTTTTGAGTGGGCAATGGTAATATGTGAAATACCATTACTGACTGGTAACTTTGGGTTAGATGAAACTGTGACGGCACAACAATTTTCATCAGACACAAAATTCACAACATGAAGTTCTACTTTTTGGCCCATAAACTGGTGTAGTGCTTGCATGTCGGCGGGTTGTGGCTTGAATTTAACTGTCATATGGTGGGCGCGAAATGTCCAATCCATAGGAATATCTCTACCGTTTTGTTGTAGAAATAGTTTTCTTGCTAGTCCAATTAAATGGTTTTGGCTAATTTTTTCAAGAACACAACCGATATATGCAAACTGTCTTGCGTCTGGTGTCATTTGCTCCATCTCATTGAGCCAAATTGAAAATTTCATCTTATAGGTATATAGTATCCCAGATATAATGTTTATAAAGGAGAAATTTCTATGAAGACCATCCAAAAAAAGGAAATTTCAATGACACTTAACAATGTGCGGGTTAGACACGCTATGCTTTTGGGCATGTATGGCCAAATGAAAAACTATGTTGAATGCCTTGAACGAGGTTATCTTGGCGAAGTAAATGATTACGAAAAAAAGCTAGTAGATGAAATGAAAGATACTCTAATAAAAATAGAAAATGTTTGTTGGAATTATTTTCAAAAAGAAGGAAAAATAATAAATGATTAATTTTTTACCACTTGCACTTTTAGCAACCATGACTGTGGTGCCTTTGGACACCGATTTCAAAATACAACACAATAATGATTACCATTCCGTAGAAACTATTTGCAAAGTTACAAAAGCTGGAGATATTTATACTTATTTTTATTCAATTAAAAATAATGGCAAATCGCCAGTTAAGGTAAAATGGGAAATGCTAAGTAAAGTCCTAAATTTAGGGCAAGATACAGAAATGATGTGGCATGTTGAACCTGGGGATAATTTAAATTTTATAGTAGAACATCCTGATCCACCAGTACAGTATAATGATAGAGTCCAAACTCATACACTTTCAAATAAGAACAATTTTGAAAAAACAAAGCAAAATTTACCCAAAGGTGTTAAAGTAGACATTCCAAACGCAAAATTTTATCGCACAGATACAAATCATGTAATTGGGATTTTGCCAAAAAGTTTTACAACACCTGCATTTTTTCCAAAAAGATAAGGAGGGCTTAATGCCTTATATTAGATTAGCTGGTAGGAATCGGTTAGATAACGGCTTGCATACTATGTTACAATATATGCCCGTAGAGGCGGAAGAACTAAACTATGTATTAACAAGGATTTGTGACACATATATTAATACTAAGGGAAAGAATTATCAAAATCTCAACGAAGTTGTAGGCGTGATTGAATGCATGAAGCAAGAAATTTTCAGGCGTCTGATTGTGCCTTATGAAGATGAAAAAAAGAACCTTAATGGCGACGTTTATGGCAAGATTACATCAAAACCAGTACCGCCAGCATTACCAAAATAGGATTTGAAATGGACAATGAAGAAAAGGTACTGAGGAAATTACTAGCTGTTGGCGAGTGGTTTAACACAAAACAACTCGATGCAGTTCTCTTGGAAGTCTGGGGTAATGCCTACGACGCAGGGATGCACTGTAATTCTTTAATGAAACGTGGTTTTATCAGAGGTAGCGGCGAAAACCCCTACTTTTGTAATCAAAAGTTCAGGCAAAAGCGAGCGATAGCGAGTGTTGCCTGAACTTCTTTAGGGTAGCGGGATGAAGCCGTCTCCTAAAAGAAAAAAATAACTAATTAGGGTAATGGGATGAAACCGAGTTAATGCTATTGAAAATATAGCTTTGTCATGTTATAATATAGATATGTATTCATACAAATATAAACTGAAACCAACTCCAGACCAGGAAGCATTATTTGCTAAACACTTTGGCTGTGTTCGTTATATTTACAATTATTTCCTCGAACAACGAATACAATCATACCAAACAAACAAAACAGGTAGTACCTATGTCAATGATGCCAACCAATTACCAACGCTCAAAGACCAATTTGAATGGTTAGAAAAAGTAGGTAGTCAATGTTTGCAATATGCAGTTAAGTGTTTGCAGAATGGATACGATAACTTCTTTCGCAAGTGTAAGCAAAAGGTCAAAGGCAAGAAGGGATTTCCTTGTTTCAAGAAACGTCATGCTAAACAGAGTTTTCGTATTCCGCAAGGTGTTAAGTTGGTAGAAAACAGATTGATAATACCTAAGTTTCCAGAAGGCATTTTGTTAATCATGCATCGCAAATTACAAGGTGAAATTAAATTTGCAACTATTAGCAAGAATAAAGCAAGACAATACTTCGTTAGCATTACGGTTGAACGAGATATGCAAGCATTGCCAAAAGTAGTAAAAGCAATTGGTATTGACTTGAATGTTAAAGATATTGTTGACAATGATGGTAATAAAGAACCTAATCCACGTCCTGGACAACAGTATCAAGATAGAACTAAGTTGTTAGCACAACGAGTAAGTAGGAAAAAGTTAAACAGTAAAAATAGAGAAAAAGCAAAGTTAAAGTTAAACAAGAAAAAACAACATATTCATAATGTTAGAGAAAACTTTCTACACGAAGTCAGCAAATGCATCATTAACGAAAACCAAGTAATATGTATTGAAAGCCTAAGTGTAGAAGAAATGGTTAAGAAAGTTTCAACAGAAGAAATGCCACGTTGGAAACAAAAGAAGTTACATCGTGACATACTTGACTGTGGATTCTTTTGTTAGTAAATTGTGTTACAAAGCATTATGGTATGGACGTGAGTTAGTCAAGATATCAAGATGGTTTCCTAGTTCACAACTATGTAATCATTGTAATTGGCAAAACAAAGAATTGCAACCCCATGAACGAAATTGGTGTTGTTGGAATTGCTTTGAAAATAATGATCGTGATATTAACTCAGCAAAGAACATCCTTGAAGAAGGATTAAGAAAAAGAACCGCTGGAATGGCGGGGATAGCTTACTGTCCTGCTGTAAGACCTGTTAAAAATGGGCTAGTGGTTGAGTAAGAAGCCCCGACCTCTTTAGGGTCGGGGTAGTTCACTGATTACATGTGTGATGGCGATTGAAGATTACCGAATATGAACTTAACGAAATTACTGGAAGTAACGGTGAACAGGATTGCTGAAGAATTTGATTATTGGACATTGAAAGTCACAAATAGTGTGCTAAATAATTCTTACAAAAATGCGTTATGGGAGAGATGCTAAGAAGGCTAACGTTCCAGGCAATATTTAATTCTTCTCTGAAAATTAATATATGTAAAGAGATTAATAATGTAAATACTTAGTATGGATGCAATCATTATTTCCGATTTACATATTGGCGCTGATAATTGTCAGGCAAGGTCGTTAGTTAATTTCCTAGAAAAAATACAAAACAAAGAAATAGAAACAAAGAAACTGATCCTGAACGGTGATGTTTTCGAGAATTTCGACTCCCGATTACACAAGTGGCACTGGAAAATTCTATCTACTATAAGGAAAGTTTCCGATACCATTGAAGTAATTTGGATTCGTGGCAACCATGACGCTCATGGACCAGCACAATATATTGCGCACTTGATAGGCGTTCACTACACTGACGAATTTATTTTTGAGTCAGGTGGGAAGCAAATTATATGTTTCCACGGAGACATATACGACGATTTCTTGAGCGACCATCCAATCCTAACGTGGTTTGGAGACATAATATACTGGTTCCTACAGAAATTAGATGGGAGTTTCTATTTGGCTAAATTAGCTAAACACAACTCCAAAACTTTCCTGCGATGTGCTGACCGTATTAAAGAGTTAGCCCGTAAACATAAAGAAAAAGAAAGATGTGATTTTGTGTGTTGTGGGCACACTCATCTTGCGGAAGAGGATAAAGACTATTATAATAGTGGTTGTTGGACTGAATCCTCGCCAACTTACCTTCTAATAGATAACGGTAAGATCGAATTAAGAATTTATGAGCAAGAAAAACTTTTGGAGGCATAAAATGCTTTGCCGAAATGATGAATGCGATGAAGAAGGCATTGAAATTAAGGTAGACGATCCAAAAGAAGCTGCACAACTTTTTGCTGAAAAAGCAGACCAAAATGGAGACGGTGTGCGAGAACATCAAATAGTTAGTGTTCTTATTAATAAGCAATGGAAGGATTACTCAGTTTGGAGTCATTACAGAGTCTACTATAACGCTAGAGAGACTTGAATGAAAGAAAAGACAGCCACATATAAAACACTGGTACAAACGCACCATTAGAGAAATAATCTATGGTGAAAAACTAGAAGACCATAAACAAATATGAAGTAGCATATGATTGGTGTGATATTTAACAAGCGTCTTTCTTACTCAAAACTATAATTTCTATTTTCTTGAAATTTTTACTAACAATTTCATATTGCTAAAGAAGGAGTTTTACAATGCGGTACACCAGTATAGATTTAGAAACGTCTGGATTAAACCACGAAAAATGCTCCATCCTTGAGTTTGCTGCGGTAGTTGATGATCTTAATGTACAAGCCCCTATTGATAAACTACCCAAATTTCAAGTCTATGTAATGCAGGATTATTACACTGGCGAACCCTATGCATTAGCAATGCATTGTGACAAATTACAGAAAATAGCAAATTGGCGTACTAGTGGAATAGATGTTTGCACCCCCGAAACACTAGTCACTAAATTCCAAACCTTTTTAGTGACTTTTGGTTATAAAGAAACTCTGCGTACTCAATCCTACCTTAAAGATGGGTATATCAAGATCAATGTTGCAGGTAAGAACTTCGCCAATTTTGATAATAGGTTTCTGGAAAGATTGCCTAATTACAATAAACTTATCAAGGTCGGTCACAGGATTTTGGACCCTGTAATGCTTTACTTCGATCCTACAAAGGACATTGACCATCTGCCAAGTATGGCTGAATGTATGGAAAGAGCAGGAATTAATGGAGAAGTTCCACACTCTGCATTGGAAGATGCCGTCTTAGTAGTTAAATTACTTAGATATAAATTCCCAATACAAGTTAATAAATAATTTATGGAAACCTTTAGACCATACACTGAAGAACAAGTCAAAAAACTCCAAGGTTCTTTCTTGGAGGAATACAGTCTGGCAAAAAGAACCTCACAAAGATTCAGAAAAGATTTAAATAGCAAGCCATATATCAATGCATTGGGTGCCTTAACTGGCAACCAAGCAATGCAAATGGCTAAAGCTGGTTTATCTGCAATATATCTATCGGGATGGCAAGTCGCTGCTGACAATAATGATTCTGGTCAAATGTATCCTGATCAATCTCTATATGCAGTCAATAGTGCGCCCTTATTGGTTAGGAAAATCAATAATTGCTTAAAACGAGCAGACCAAATAGAACACGCAGAAGGCAATGTTACAAGAGATTGGTTTTTGCCGATCATAGCCGATTGCGAGGCTGGTTTTGGTGGACCTTTAAATGCTTTTGAAATAACAAAAGCAATGATTGAGGCAGGTGCAGCTGGCGTTCATTTCGAAGACCAACTCTCATCGGCTAAAAAATGCGGCCATTTGGCTGGCAAAGTTCTAATTCCTGCCTCTCATTTTACTAAAAACCTAATAGCAGCACGCTTGGCAGCAGACGTTTGTGAAGTACCAACTGTTATCATTGCCAGAACTGACGCAGATAGTGCTAAACTATTAACATCTGATATAGATAAGAATGATAAGCCATTCCTTACTGGTAAGAGAACAGAAGAAGGTTATTATGAAATAACTGGTGGCTTGGATATGGCAATTGCTAGAGGTTTGGCATATGCTCCATTTGCAGACTTATTGTGGTGTGAAACTTCACGTCCAAACTTAGATGAAGCTAAGAAATTCGCAGATGCTATACATTACTTGTATCCAAATAAGATGTTAGCATATAACTGCTCCCCAAGCTTCAATTGGAAGAAGTATTTGAATGAAAATGAGATATTCCTGTTCCAAGCAAAACTAGGTGCGATGGGCTACAAATTCCAATTTATTACTCTTGCTGGTTTCCATGTTTTGAATCAAAGTATGTTTGATTTGGCTTTAGAATATAGCAAGAGAGATATGGAAGCTTATGTGGAATTGCAGGAAAAAGAGTTTGATTTACAACACAATGGTTACACTGCTACTAAACACCAAAGGGAAGTTGGAGTTGGCTACTTCGACTTAGTGGCAGAAACCATTGGCTCCAAGTTAACAGCCTTGAAAGGGTCTACTGAAATGGAACAGTTCCATGTTTAAGCCTCCAACAAAGAGTGAAACTCTGCCTAACGGCATTCATGTTCACAAGCTGAATGTTGATAAACCATTACCTTGGATCGCTTCTATCAGAATCGGACCTTGGTACTATTGTCAAGGTGGTGAAGACAAAAATAGCGCTATTGAAGCTTTGTTCAAACATATGAACGAAATTAAAAAAGATTTTGAAACTTACTTGAAAAGGGATACAGAGCGTTTGACTACTTTACTAGAATTTCTTAGAACTGAGAAAGAATCAACTTGATAGCATTCTTATTGTATTCGGTCCTCTTTTTCATGCTTACCATACCAGGAGTTTCTGTGGTGATATAAGGAATGGCAAAATCTAAATAAACCTTATCTTCTATAGTATTTCTACAAATATGTGGGCCAGGAATTAATCCGTCATAGATTTTATCACCATAACAATCTCCACCTTCATCCTGCTTTAAAGGCTTTCTTTTTTCTCCAGAAAATATAGGAAAATACTTTTTAGCTAATTCTCTTAAATCTTCTGCGATTTGTTTATATTCTACATAATAACAATACCAACTTTTTAAATCTGGGTCTTCATGTAATGTATGTAATAAAGATATATTTTCATCTTTAATACTATCCCAAATGGTCTTACAATCTCCTTTTAGTTCTTCGTCCATAAAATGACGATTCATATCTACACCATCAGCACACAATCTCTTGTTTCTTTTAAAACCATATGGATTAGCTAGAGGAATTATAATAAGTCTTTTATTTTTTGGCACATGGGGTTTGCTTTTTATAAATTCTAGAGCGCCATAAGGCCCACCTTTCTCATCACCATGAATACCAGCAATACAGCAAATCGTTTTTTTTGCTTTTGGATTTAGAACAAACTTGAAAATTTGCTCCCCATCACTTGTGCCAATCTCGGTCAATTCTCCATAACCATTACTAGCTTCAATAAGGTCTTTGTTGAACTGCAAAGATTCCTTTTTATTGACAAATTCATTGAACATATATCTATTTATCCGTTTTGTGGTAAGTTTAATGCCTGCTTTAGTACACTTCCAATCCATGCTTGTTGAGTATAACCTTGAGGATACATCTGTAATGCTTGCATGGTTCTATGCCAACCGTTCTCCAAAACCTACTCAAATCTACCTAAGCAGAAATTGATGTTTGGTTCTCACTTCCAAGACGACCACCTGCCAATTTCTTAGCATGAACCTTATCATCTCCATGAGCGTTAATTCCCGTCGAACTGACGGTATTTCTTAAATTATATGATGCGTTCAAGTCTCGATCCAACTCTAAACCACAATCGCACCTATATGTTCTGTCAGACAATTTCAAATCTTTTTTGACATTGCCACAACTCGAACACATCTTACTTGAAGGAAAGAAACGATCAACATACCTGACATCAACACCAGCCCAAGCAGCCTTGTACTCTACTTGTCTGCGAAACTCTCGCATGTTGGCATCGCAAATAGCTTTCGCCAACTTGTGGTTCTTAGTCATGCCACTTACATTCAAGTCTTCCATCACAATAATCTGAGGTTGCTTGGTTTTTACAATCTCTGAACTAGCTTTGTGAGTGGCGTCCTTCCTAATGTTAGTGACTCGTCTCCACAACTTTGCAATTTTCGTTCTCAACTTCTTCCTTCTATTACTCTTCTTGTCTTTCTTTTTCGCCAACCGTCGCTGACAATACTTAATCTTATTTTCTAGTTTGGCAAGTGCTTTTGGATTATCGTATTGACTTCCATCTGAACACGTTGCTAATGCTTTGATGCCCAAATCAATTCCTAAAACTTCTTCATGGTTCTCTTGCAGTTCTACTTCCTCACGAACTAGAACTGAAACATACCATCGTCCTGCTTTCTCGCTAACTGTCACTGACAGAATATGTTGATCCTTTGGAATATAGCCACATTCTTTCAACTTCAACCAACCCAGTCTCGGTAACTTGATCTTATTGTTCTCAACTTTAATTGAACCAGTTAAACGAAATGATCCAATGCCTTTGTTTCTTGTTTTGAATTTTGGAAATCCTGCTCGCTTATCAAAGAAATTCTTGAACGCTGTTTGCAAGTCTCTTAGACTTTCCTGCATAGCACATTTTGAAACTTCATACATATAAGCAAATTCACCTTGTTTTTCAACATTTATTTCTCGATGAAGTTGCATAGCATTAGGTTTGGATGATTTGTCTTTGACTCGTGCCAATGCCCAGTTCCATGCTTTTCTCGCACAGCCAGCGTGTTTCATCAACAAGGTTCGTTGTTTATTATTTGGATCAATTTCCGTTTTATATGCTTTTTGGATTAACATGAAGCCTCCTGCTTTTGTTGTTCCAGAGCTTTTCTTTGTTTCCTTAGCTCAGCACTGCGTTTCCCGTAAATCTTATTTGAAAATGAAGACATGAGTGAAAGCATATCTTCCACAAGTTCATTCTCAAAACTCTTGGCTAAAACATCATCAACCCATTCAATCTCGACGCCATAACTACCAAAAAATTGACTAAGGAACTCAAAATTAAATCTAGTTAATCTATCCTTATGCTCAACTACAACCTTATCTATCTTTTTCTCAGAAACTAGCTTAAACAATTGTTGGAGTTTAGATCGAGTATCACACATACCCGATCCAACTTCTTCATATAATTTTTGTGACCAAATATCGCAATAAATTATTGGTCAATCAGGTTGGCGATGATATGAAGCAATTATTGTTTGACATTGCAAATGAGGCTGATTTTAAGAATTATGAAATTTGACATAATTTTAAATATTACCAATCATATATTGATATTAACACAATATTGTGTTAATATCAATATATGATAATAAAAATTCAAAATGATTACTCTCAATTAATAACTAATGATTGTGGGATAATTAAACGATTGCAAGAAAAACTGCGATTTAGACAAAGAAATTATTTTCATACAAGGGCATTTCAAAATGGAATTTGGGATGGATTTATCTTATTTATGTCAAAGACGGGAAGATTTCTCACAGGTTTACTTCCAGAAGTGCAATTAGCACTTAATTATTTCAAAGTTCCTTATGAAATTAATGATGAAAGAAAACAGATAGAATTTGCAGTACAATCTATTGATAAAGATTTCTTGAAGCAATGGACACCTAAAGGCTCAGAGCCACTTGAATTATATGATTATCAGGTTGATTTAGTTAATCAGGCAATCAAGCATAAGAGAGGTATAATAAAAGCACCAACATCGGCTGGCAAAGCACAACCAATAGATTCAATTATTTACACTCCTGATGGTCCTAAAACAATGGGTGAAATTGAAGTTGGAGACATTGTATGTACCCCAGATGGCAATACTGCAAAAGTTCTAGGAATATATCCACAAGGTAAAATACCAGTTTACAGAATAACATTCTCAAATGGAGATACTGTAGAATGTTGCAAAGAACATTTATGGTTAGTTGATAGTATCAGAAATCAATGGAAATCAAATAAAGTTAAATCTACAGACTATTTGCTTAAAAATTTTTTAGACAAACAAGGAAAACCCAATTTAAGGATTCATCCTTCTTCTGCTGTTTTTTTCAATAAAAAAGAAATTAGCATTAACCCCTACTTGCTTGGAGTTCTATTAGGTGATGGGCACTTGAGTAAAAACAGCATTACAATAAGTAATGTTGATGCGTTGCTGCTGAACAAGATTAGAAATATAATTAATGATGATTATCACCTAAAATTTAACAATAAATGTGATTGGAAATTAGTTAAAAAATCTGGTAGATGTGGTGGGAAAGGTTGGCATGAAAACATATATGTAAATCATATTAGAAAATATGGACTCGATGGTAAGAGGTCATGGGAGAAATTCATACCAAGAGATTATATGTATAATTCTAAAGAAATAAGATTAGAATTATTAAATGGTCTTTTGGATACTGACGGTTACATTGATAAAAAAGGCAGGTTGTCTTACACGACAACCTCTGAACAACTGCAAAAAGATTTTAAAGAATTAGTTGAATCTCTAGGTGGGATTTGCAGAGTAACAACTTGTTACAAAAAGTATAAATACAAAGGAATTAAAAAAATTGGCAGATTAGCTCATATAATTACTTTCTATTTTCCTAATCCAGAACAACTATTCAATGTTGAATTCAAGAAATCAAGAATTGTTCACAAAAGAACACACCTTAAAAGTAGAGTAATTAAAAGCTTTGAAAAAATTGGTGAAAAAGATTGTGTTTGTATACTTGTAGACCATAAAGACCATATGTATGTTACTAACAACTTTATACCAACGCATAATACAGCAATAATGATTTCTATATTGAAAGCTTTACCGCCAAATACTCCTACTTTGTTTCTTGTAAATAGAAAATCACTAGTATCTCAAAACTATAAAGAAATGATTAAATGGGGTTTGGAGAATGTAGGTCGTTTTAATAGTGACCATCATGAGCCTAATGTTATAACCTGCGCTAATGTTCAATCATTGCATCATATAGATCGTCTGTTACCCAAGTTCAAGGTCTTGGTAACAGACGAAGTGCATATGATGACTAATAACAGTGGCATCAAAGCTTTTAAAAAACTTACAGGCTGCTCCACAAGAATAGCAGTTAGTGCAACACCATTTAAGTTTGGTGAAAAAGATCATGTGCAAAAGTACACAGTTAAGGGGTATTTTGGTCCTGTGTTTAATGTGGACAGTGCAGAAGGTGGCAAATTAACTACTTCTGTTTTGCAGGATAGAGG
>Ga0315277_10008157_pt1 | contig 13506 bp, 14 predicted proteins | sample YL17G05_15_MG_FD_203695 | JGI IMG/M metagenome (GOLD analysis project Ga0315277, IMG submission 203695) | Sediment microbial communities from Yellowstone Lake, YNP, Wyoming, USA - YL17G05_15 | ecosystem: Environmental > Aquatic > Freshwater > Lake > Sediment | place: USA: Wyoming | collected...
ACCGTCACGACGCAGCACAGTGTTGTGGGCGATGACGGATTGAACTCCGGGCTCCTGAACAAGGACCAGACCTATTCGCACACCTTCACGACCGATGGCACCTACAGCTACCACTGCGGTGTACACCCGAGCATGACAGGGACCGTCCAGGTAGGTGCAGGCATTCCGGAGTTCCCGGCGTTCGGGCTAGTGGTTGTCGGCCTCATGGGGGTCCTCCTGGTCTCCATCGCGCTGGGCAGGAGAAAGTAGGCACTGGCGACGCCTCAAGGCCTCTTCGCCAGACCACTTGGCCCTGTTTTCTGTTAGGGGTGAGGTTTAGGTATACCTAAATCCTACGTCCTACCGGAGGAGCCAAGATGATAGCGAGTTTCCTGATCGCACTGAGGGAGGGGATAGAGGCAGCCCTGATCGTGGGCATCATTCTCTCCTACATGAAGAAGGTCAACGCCCACGGACTGATGAGACCCGTCTACATGGGAGTTGCGCTGGGAATACTCGCCAGCGTGGCCGTCGGCGCCTTGTTCATGTTGTTGGCCGTCGAGTTCGAGGGCACGTACGAGCAGCTCTTCGAGGGCGCCACGATGTTCCTCGCGGCCGCCATATTGACGACTATGATCCTCTGGATGCGGAAGAACAGCCAAGCGTATTCATCGGACCTGAAGCGCAAGGTGCAGTTCGCCCTTTCCGGGAAAGAGTCACTCGGGCTCTCGTTGCTCGCATTCGTCAGCATCCTCCGGGAAGGAATTGAGACAGTCCTTTTCCTGGGCTCCACCTCCTTCACGTCCACAGGGCTCCAGATGCTTATCGGCGGTGCCCTCGGCCTGGGTCTTTCGGCTGCGATCGGCATAGTGATGATCAAGTACTCTGTGCGGCTCAATCTCAAGACATTCTTCAATGTCACGGGCATCTTCCTGATTCTGTTCGCCGCAGGGCTCGTGGCCCGGGGTCTGGGCGAGTTCCAGGAGGCGGGCATCGTGGCACCAGTGATCGATCATGTTTGGGACACGAACAACATACTCAGCGACCAGGGCGACGCTGGCAAGATCCTGACCGCGCTGTTCGGGTATGTCGGAGCGCCGTCCCTGGTCCAGGTGCTGGGTTATGCCAGCTACTGGGTGCTCATCGCCCTCTGGCTCTACAGGGACGAGATGTCCACCACATTCAGGAAGGCATATGCGGCCTTCAGGCCTGCCTGAGATCCGTTCGCTTTCCCTGCCCGAGTACCATCAGGAGCACCATCGAGACAATCGCCATGAGCGCGCCGTACGCGAAGGTCGCCCAGTGGCCGACGGAATCCCAGAGGTACCCTGCTACGATTCCGCCCGGGAGCATGACCAAGCCGACTGCCGTGTGGAACGCCCCGAGGGCGGTCCCCTTGAGGTCGCCAGGCACGACGTCCGTGACATAGGCCTTCAGCACTCCCTCAGACGCGCCCTTGTAGGCCCCAAAGAGAACGAATCCAGCGGCAAGGATGGGCAGCGCGTTCGCCGATGCCATCGCCAGACTTGCACAGAGGAAGAGGCCGAACGCGAGCATGATCACTGGCTTCCTCCCGAGCTTGTCGGATAGGTTTCCAGCGGGCATCGAGACAATGACGAAGACTATGTTGAAAACGATGTAGAGCACCATTGCCTGGACCAGCTGAGAGTCGACTCCCGCAGGCACTATCCCTTCGAACAATCCGGCGTTCACATCCTCCGCCCTGAGTATGAAGAACGCGTAGCTTATCTCCCCGATGTAGAATGCGACTGAGACGATCAAGAGCAGCCAGAACGGCCTCCCCAGGGCCCCGAGGCCCTTCCTGAAGGTCCGGGATGATACCTTCGCCGCCTTTTCCTTCTCGCGAACGAAAAGCAATATCACCGCGACACCGACCAAGGCGGGTATCACGGCAATCGTGAACACTAGTCTGAACATGTGCATTTCCGAGGTGATGGCCATGAGGATTATCACGAGCGTGATGATGGGCCCGAGGACCGCGCCCATGGAGTCCATCGCCTTGTGGAACCCGTACGCCTTGCCCCTGACCTCGAGCGGTGTGGAGTCTGCTATCAGGGCATCCCTGGGGGCGCTCCTGATGCCCTTCCCGACCCGTTCGGAGATTCTTATGCCCAGCACTTGCAGGGGCGTGGACGCCCAGATGAGCGCGGGCTTCACGAGCGAGCTCAGACCGTAACCGCCTATTATGAACGGCTTCCTCTTGTCGAACTTGTCCGAGTACCAGCCCGAGACGACCTTGAGGAGCGACGCTGTGCTCTCAGAGGCCCCCTCGATGAGGCCTATCACCAGGCCAGTGGCGCCTATGGCCGACAGGAAGAGCGGCATGATCGGGTAGATCATCTCGCTGCTCATGTCCGTCAGGAGGCTCACCATGCCCAGCACGAGCACGTTCGTGCTGATGCCGGCTAGAATCTTGCGCCTCCTCGACATTCCGGGGTCGTTCGCGGTTCCCGCGGCCATCTGTTCTCCTCTGTTCAGGCAGTGCACCAGCCGACGATGTGATACTGATTTTAAGCTTTCCATGCTCATTGGTCAACGGCCCACGCGTCGCAAAGTCAAAGAACCCCGAATGCCGTCATGCGCGCCGGAGAGATCGCATGATCGATCTGTTAGGGGTGAAGGTCCCTTCGGTCGTGGCCTTGGCTCTCATCGGCGAGATCGTGGTCCTAGCAGCGCTCGTGACGGCCGTTCTGATGGCGCACGCGCACAGGGGCAGGGACCACCACTACCTCATACTCGTTGCGTTCCTGTTCGACCTGCTGGTACTGAAGCCTATCATGCTCTCCAGGATAGCGGGGAACATCTACGGCGCCTATCCATGGGATGGCACCCTAATCCTGCCGCACGTCTTCATGGAGCCGATATCGACCGTGAGCGGCGCTGTCACGATATTCCTGGGCTTCAAGCACAGGACGAAGAAGGATGGCAAGATGTTCATGCCCTCCAAGGGCAGGATGCATAGGATCGTCGGCGTGGTCTTCATAGTCTCCTGGACGCTGACGTTCCTCCTGGGCATGATGATATTCAACCAGGTCTACGTCCCGTAGACACCATAGGCTTGATTCGGCCTCAGAGTCGAAGGCAACATGTTCCGTTCCCTCATCGCGCACCTGAGGTCGTAGCACATCTGGCAAGCGTCCGCATAACCTTTCTTCGGCTTGAGCCCTCTCTCCTTCGCGAGTTGCGCAGGCCCGCCTCTCATGAGAGGTCCGATGATCGGATGCTTCTCAGGGTCGAAGCTCTCCATGATGTCCTTCAGGGACCTCTTCCAGACATTCCCGATGGTTATTCCTTGGCAGAACTGCACGTTGCCGTAGGCGTCCACGTGCACCCGCTTGATACCTGGCGGTTCTTCGGGGCATGTCGTGAAGCTGTTCGGCGGCTTCTTCCTGACCTTCCCAGCGAGTTCTTTCGAGGCCCTGCCCCTGAACATCAGGTCTCCCGCGTCCAGGTTGCCCTGCGACTCGCACTTGTAGAACTCCAGGTTCTTGACCTCCATCTTGGCCACAGGCATCCCGAGCTTCTTCGCGGCCGCCATCGCGGTGAGGGCGTTCTTAGCCTCCTCCTCGAGCCCGTGGTACTCGTCCGAGCTGAGGCTGAGGTCGGCGACTCCGGATTTGGCCAGCGGCCCGAGCCAGAGTGCAGCGTCGTCCTTGTCGGTGCCCCAGTATGCGTTCGAGACGATCCCAACCTCGAACCCCTCTCGCCTGGCCATCTCGACGCCCTTGAGCAAGATGGGATAGAACAGGAACGGCTCGCCCCCTTCGAAATAGACCCTCGTCACGGTCGGTATCTGTTTGGCCTGCTTGAGCAGCCTTGAGATCTGCTTCGTGCTGAACGTCCCAGCAGCCTTGGGGCTGCCCCAGACGAAGCAATGTTCGCACTCCATCGTGCACTTGTATGTCAACAGAATGTGCACGCCGTCGAGCGAGACGCTCCCTTTCATTCACATTCCTCCTTCTGCCGCCTCATGAGCGTCAATGGACCGTTTAGCTCTTTCCGAGGCCTGCCAGTCGGCAAACAGATGTTCAGTGATGTTCTTGAGAACCTCGGCAAGGTTTAAATCAGACAATCGAATACAAGACTAATGGTCGTCTCAAAGGAGAAGATCAAGCACATCCTCGAGGGCTATGACAAAGACAACCTCGTCATAGCCACCGCTTGCTCGCACACGTCACTTCAGATATTCGACGGCGCGAGGAAGGAGGGGTTCAAGACCCTCGGGATAACGGTCGGGCAGAAGACGAAGTTCTATGACGCGTTCCCGAAAGGCAAGCCGGACGAGTTCTTCTATGTCGATTCGTACACCCAGCTGCTCGACAAGGCCGAGGAGCTGACCGCGCGGAACGTGATAGTGGTCCCGCACGGATCGTTCGTGGAGTACATGACCCCGAGGAACTTTGAGGATCTGGAGGTGCCCAGTTTCGGCAACAGACACGTATTGGACTGGGAGAGCGACAGGGATAAGGAGCGCATGTGGCTCGCGGGTGCGGGGCTGGAGATGCCTCACAAGATAGAGGACCCGAAGATGATCGACCGGCCCGTGCTCGTGAAGTACGATGGCGCCAAGGGCGGCCGGGGCTTCTTCATCGCCAAGGACTATCCCGACTTCAAGCTCGGAATTGACCACACACAGAAATTCTCGATCCAGGAGTACATCCTGGGCACGAGGTACTACATACACTACTTCTACTCGCCGATCAGGGCCGATGGGTTCAGGCTCAGCAAGGGCGTGCTCGAGCTGCTGAGCATCGACAGGCGGGACGAATCGAACGTGGACGAGATGTACAAGCTCGGCGCGCAGGAGGAGCTCAAGAAGCTGGGTTACTACCCGACGTTCGTCGTGACGGGAAACGTGCCAGTGGTGGTCCGTGAGTCCTTGCTCCCCAAGCTGCTCGACATGGGCGAGAAGGTCGTCGAGAAGTCCATCGAGCTCTTCGGTGGCATGATAGGCCCGTTCTGCCTCGAGTGCATCGTGACCGACAGCCTCAACGTGAAGGTTTTCGAGATATCGTCCAGGATAGTCGCAGGCACGAATCCGTTCATTTCAGGCTCGCCCTACTCAGATCTCCTTGAGCCCGGACTGTCCACGGGCAGGCGGATCGCACAGGAGATCAGGTACGCCAAGGAACACAACCTGCTCGGAGAGATACTGTCTTGACGCAATACTCCTTCATACTGGCCGATGCGGAGGTAGAGCTCATCCCAGGCGAGATAGTGAACGAGCGGTGCGTCTTGAACAACGCACGCGCGCGCGGGAAGGCGCCCGAGAAGATACTGCTCGACGCATCCCATCATCACCCAGCGTTCGGGAAGCTGCCGGAATCCGAGCGTCGCGGCAGGCCCGACATCGCGCACTTCTTCCTCATGCTCTGTCTCGATTCCGACCTGTCCGCCGAGGGCAACCTGAAGACGTTCATACACACGAGAAACAACGTAGTCATAGCCGTGAAGCCGGAGACTCGCCTACCGCCTCACTACCCGAGGTTCGTCGGGCTCATCGAATCGCTCTTCGAGCAGCGCGTGGTGCCCTCGAGAGAGAACGCGCTCCTGGAACTGCGCGAAGGAGTCCAGCTCGAGACGCTCGTTCACGCGCTGAAGCCAGACGAGGTGATCGTCTTCACCCCGGGCGGCGAGCAGACTCCGATGCTGGCTCAGTTCGCCCCTTCAAAGGCGGAGCGCGTGGTGGTCATAATCGGCGGCTTCTCCAAGGGAGACTACAGGACAGACATCAACAAGCTGAAGCCGACCAAGATATCGCTCGGCTCGCGCATGCTGAAGGTCTGGACGGTCACATCCAAGATTCTAGGCGCGATCGAGTACTCGGCCAAAATGGCTGAGATCACTCCTGCAAAACCTTCAAAATCTCGTCGCGCTCCGAAAAAGAAAGCGGAGTAGTGCCGCTGGAGGTCACCGCGATCGATCTCCCTTTGCCGGACACGATCCTTCCTATCACGGCAGAGCGGATGGACTTCTTCCTCAGCGCTGCCATGTATTTGTCCGCATCATCTGGCTTGAAGGTGGCAAGTAGCGCGCCGGATCCCAGCAGGCCGAGCGGATCGATCTCGTACTTCGCGCAGATCATGGCCGTCTCGCTCAGGACCGGCACGTTCTCCACCCAGAACTCGACCGACTTGCCCGAGGCTACTCCGAGCTCGTAGACGCCCATTGAGACGCCCCCTTCCGTTGGATCGTGCATCGCGCTCACGCCGTGCTTGAGCGCGAGCATCGCCTCCGGGACGATGGAGAGTCCAGGGTCGAACAGGTACTTCGCCGCCCTGTCAACGAACTCCTCGTCGAAGGTCTTGAGCAGATCCGAGCGTCGTTCTCTGGCTATGGTAGCGGTGCCCTCAATGCCCGCGCCCTTCGTGAGCACGATCACGTCACCTGCTCTCGCGCCGGAGGCGACCACAGGCTTGCTCCCCTTGAAGACGCCGTGCATGTCGCCCACGACAATGGGTCGCTCGATCCCGGGCGTGACCTCGGTGTGTCCTCCGGTGACAGCGATGCCGAGCGATTTGGCCGCAGACGATATTTGCTTGAAGATGCTCTCGGCGAGCGCCTCATCGGAGCCGGGAGGGAGCAGGATGACTGCCTGGAACCATGCGGGCTCCGCCCCGCGAGTCGCGACGTCGTTCGCGTTCACGTGGACCGCGTACCAGCCTATCATCTCGGAGGCGTAGGTGACTGGGTCGGTCTTCAGCACGAGCGTCTCCTTGCCTACCTTGACTAATGCCGCGTCCTCTCCCACGCTCGGGCCGAGGATTACCCGCGGGTCCTTCGCGCCCCTGTGCTTCAAAAGCTTCTTGAGCAGCTCAGGAGGCAGCTTTCCCGTCCTCAACGCCATCGAGCTTTCGAACGCTCTCTCTGCATAATAGCGTTTGCCGTGCCCCGGAAGGGTGCCGAAATCTGAGCACCAATGCTTTATATTGGTGCTATGCCTGCCATCCTCGGGCGATCTGAATGCTCTCGGAACGCGTGAAGAAGGTTCAAGAATCCGGAACGATGAAGATGAAGGAACTGGCCGGGCAGAAGAAGGCCGAAGGCAAGAAGATCATCTCCTTCACGGTCGGAGAGCCGGATTTCGACACGCCCAAGCACATCGTGGAGGCCGCGAAGAAGGCCCTTGACGACGGACACACGAGGTACTTGGACGCACCCGGGCTCCCTGCTCTCAGGCAGGCTATCGCCGAGAGGGCGAAGGCAGACAACGGCATCCCGTGCGAGAGCTCGAACGTTCTGATAACGCCCACGAAGCAGGCGATCTTCGAGACGATCCTGGCGACCATAAACGAGGGCGACGAGGTCCTCATGCCAAACCCCTCGTGGGTCACATACGAGCCTTGTGTGGTCATGGCTGGCGGGAAAGCCGTGCCCGTGATGACGAAGGAGGAGGACGAGTGGCGCATGACACCCGAGGCGGTCGACAAGCTCGTCACGCCCAAGACGAAGATGATCCTGTTCAACTCGCCTTCGAACCCTTGCGGCGCCGTCGAGACGCATGACGACATCAAAGGCCTCGCGGACATCGCGAAGGACCGCAACCTCCTCGTGCTCTCCGACGAGGTCTACGAGAAGATCATATTCGACGGCCTGAAGCACTATTCCATCGCTGCCGAGCCGGGCATGATGGACAGGACCATCACGATCAGCGGGTTCAGCAAGACCTTCGCGATGACCGGCTGGAGGATGGGCTGGCTGATCGCCCCGAAGCCGATCTTCAAGGGCATCAACAAGGTCCAGCAGCACTCGATAACCCACGCGGTCTCGTTCGCCCAATACGGCGCGCTCGCCGCGCTAACGGGCCCGCAGGAGCCGGTGAATATGATGGTGAAGGAGTTTCAGGAGCGAAGGGACCTCATCATGAAGCTGATGAAGGAGATTCCGAGCTTGCACTGCGACACCCCCAAGGGCGCGTTCTACGCGTTCCCGAGGTACGAGAACAAGATGGACTCGGAGGAGTTCGCGCTCTACCTGATGGACAAGGCGGAGGTTGCAGTCACCGGCGGTGAATCATTCGGTTCCGCTGGCGTGAAGCACATTCGCATCTCCTACGCCACCAACAAGAAGAACATTCAGGACGGCATGGAGAGGCTCAAGAAAGTCCTGGCCTGAGCCATCAGGCTCAGCGAACCCCCTTTGCATCTTCCTCCTCACGGTCTCTTCCGAACGACCCTGATATACCTCTCCGGCGGTGGATAGTTGTCCAGGTTCAGTCGCTTCTTTATCATGACAGGCTCGAACCCCAGCGTCCGCCAGGCCGCACGCGCCTCGAGGTTCATCGCAGCGACGCTCAGCTCGAGCGACTTCACCTTGTTCTTGATGAACCATTTCGCTGCTAGGTCGAGCATCTTCTTGGCGACGCCCTTCCTGCGGCGTGCTTCCAGCACATAGACGTCCGAGATCAGGCCGAACTTTTTCTCCTTATAGATGGGGATGTTCGGTGAAAGCATGCAGAGCATGAACCCGACGATCCTGCCACGCTCCTCAGCGACTATCAGCTTCGTGCTGATCTCCGAGAACTTCTCTCTGAGGTACTTGGACCATTTCCTCTTGCTGTCGAAGGCCAGCGAGAAGTCGTCCGAGAGCGTCGCATGGTATTCCGCGAGCTTCTTCCAGAGTCCGGTGACAGCGTCCAGGTCCTCGGATGACGCCTCCCGGACAACTATCCTGATCTTCGTCATCCGCTCAGCCCCTACAACACATTGTCTGGTGATGCCCTAGATGGTGGAAGGATTAGAGCTTGATAGAGATTGCGGACTGAAGGTCGGTTATCTCCCTAACCTTTCGGAGCACCTTCGTCGGCAGCTCCTCGTCCAGCTCGAGGATCATCATCGCCGGTCCCCTGCGCTGATCTCTCGCAACCTCCATGCTCGCGATGTTGACGTCCGCGTCGCCGAGGATCGAGCCCACCTTCCCGATCATGCCTGGCTTGTCGGTGTGCGAGATGAGCAGGTAGTGTCCCTCGGGGACGATGTCGACGGGGTTGCCGTTGACCTCTACTATCCTCGGGCCCCTGTCCGGCATGAGCGTGCCCGCGGTTGACGCGGAGTCGCCGTTGGTCTGCAGAGAGACCCTTATCAGGTTGCTGAACCTGCCAGCATCGTCGGAGACGGATGAGACTATCTCGACGCCCCGGGCCTTCGCGATCGAGAATGCGTTGATGTAGTTGACGTTGAACTCCTCCGAGAGCGGCTTCAGCAGGCCGGTTGTCACGGACGCCGATATGATGCTGATGTCCTTCTTAGCCAGCTGGCCCATGCAGTGTATCTCTATCCTCCCGGCGCTGCACCTGGCAAGATACGATACGAACGTGCCGAGCTTCTCCGCGAGGGGCATGTACGGCACCAGCTCCGGGTCTAGCTTCGCAGGCATGTTGACGGCGTTCTTGATGACATTGTCCCTCAGGTAGGATATCACCTGCTCCGCGATCTCGGAACCCACCTCCTCCTGCGCCTCGGTGGTAGTGGCGCCCAGGTGAGGCGTCAGTATTGCGTTCTGCAGCGTGATGAGCTTGGACCCGGCCGGGGGCTCGTTCGCGAACACGTCCACCGCCGCACCCGCGATCCAGTTCTCCGCAAGCGCTTCGGCGAGCGCGTCCTCGTTTACGATTCCTCCCCGAGCGCAGTTGATGAGCATGGCGCTCTTCTTCATCTTCGCAAGCTCGTCCTTGCCGAGCATGCTCTTGGTCTGTGGCGTGAGAGGTGTGTGCAACGTGACGACGTCGGAGTCCGACAGCAGCCTGTCCAAGGTGACGAGCCTGACGTGCAGCCTGACGCCCACCTCGGGCGATACCAGCGGGTCATATGCGATTACCGTCATCCCGAGCGCGCTTGCGCGCTTAGCGACCTCGGCACCTACCCGGCCTAGCCCGATTATGCCCAGGACCTTCCCCTGGACCTGGGTGCCCTTCATCTCCTTCCTCTTCCACTCACCCTTCTTCATCGAGGCATCGGCCTGGGGGATTCTCCTGGCAAGTGCGAATATCAGTCCTATGGTGAGCTCCGCTGTCGAGATCACGTTCCCTGAGGGGGCGTTCATGACAAGCACGCCGCGCTCAGTCGCGGCATCGACATCGATGTTGTCCACGCCGATGCCCGCCCGGCCGATGACCTTGAGCTTCTTCCCGGCCTCGATGACCCTCCTCGTGGCCTTGGTGGCGCTCCTTACCAAGAGTACGTCGTAGTCCGCCATTGCCTTGGCTAGCTCGTCCTCCTTGAGCCCGGTCCTGACATCGACCACGTAGCCCTGGTCCTTCAGCATTTCCACGCCGCTCTTCGAGATCTCGTCCGCGACGAGCACCTTCATCTGGCTCACCTTGACCACACCTGACTGGTGCGGCTTAATGGGAACAGAGCAACTCGCATATCAAACTGTTGCCCACAGCTACTGGCAACGTACTCTTTTGTGCAAAGTGATGAGCGCAGCCGGACATCGTGCACGCGGATTGGTCTCCCTGATCTCTCAGGAGCATTGCTAAATACGGTTCAAGGGCGTATGTGTCAATGCCTAGCATGCCCTTATCAAAGAAGAGCCTCCCCGTAGCTTGCACGCTAGAGGACGCGTTCGAGTACGTTGCGGACTGGACGAATCTCAAGAACTTCATGCCGATGTTCCTGGACATCAAGCCTGTGAGCCTCGTCTCCTACGGGCCTGGCACGTCGCTCGAGGCGACGGTCGTCATCGCGAAGATGGAGATCGCCACGACATTGGACCTCGTCGAATTCGTGAAGAACAAGAGGATTCTCTACAAGGCGACGAGAGGTTTTCGGTCGAGGATCAGCTGGGATTTCGGCATCCTCGGGGACAAGGTTATGGTATCGTTCTTCTACGAGTACGAGATACCGCCTGGTTTCGCCAGGCGAGATGTGGAGAAAGAAGCCATTGAAAAGGACATGCAGTCGCGCGTGGACCAGTGCATGGACTTGCTCAAGTGGGTCCTCGAGTCTTCTCATATGACCAAAAAGGAATGAGCTCCTACTTCTCGGGCGGCAACATGTTCGGAATGCCGTCCTCGATCGGGTAGTCGACCTTGCACTTCGGACACCTTATCTTGCCCTCGAGGACCTCCTTGTCGTCCTCCTTCGCTGCCGTGAGTTCGAGCGGGTGGTACTTGCACACAGGGCAGGCCAAGATGTCCATCAGCTTTCTCTTCATCTGCTCCCCGGGCCCTGATGGGCCGGGCCGGTAATAAGTCTTTCAGGCATCCAGAGAACAACAATTATTAGCGCTAACTGACATTGCGCACGCATGCGAATCGGACTGGTGGGCTTGGGGTCGATGGGCCAGAACCACGCGAGGATACTTGCCGAGATGGGTGTCCTAGCGTCCGTAGCGGACACCGCCCCCGAGACGGCCAAGGCAGTCGGCGAAAAGTACTCGGTGAGAAGCTACCTGAGCTACCAGGAGCTGCTCAGGAGCGGCATCGATGCCGTCGTGATCGTCACGCCCACTAGCACGCACGAGAAGATCGCAATGGAGGCCATCCGCGAGGGTAAGCATGTGCTCCTCGAAAAGCCGATGTCTGGCAGCTCGAAGAATCTGAGAGATATCGCCGAGTTCGCCAGGAAGCAGAGAGTCACGCTGGCTGGAGGGTTCACCGAGAGGCACAATCCGGTCGTCAGTTTCGCGAAGCAGAGCCTCAAGGGAGGCGAGTTCGGCGCGCTCATAACCGCCGCCACAAGGCGCGTGTCGTCCCTGCCGACCAGGATCCGCGACATCGGCGTCGTGATGGACCTTGGGGTCCACGACATCGATGTCGTGCAGTACGTCGTCGGTGCGAGGGCCAAGTCGGTGTACGCCCTTGGCGGCCAGGGCAAGGGAATGAAGTACGAGGACCACGCGAACCTGCTTATCGACTTCGAAGGCGGCACGACAGGTTTTGTCGAGGTCAACTGGCTCACGCCGATGAAGGTGAGGAAGCTCGCGCTCACGTGCAGCAAGAACTTCGTCGAGGTGGACTACATGGACCAGAGCGCGATGGTCTGCTCTTCCACCTTCAAGCCTTTCGAGAGCGGCAACCTGTACAACGTGCCGCTCGAGTTGGACCTGAGGCGCATCTCGATCAAGAAGGAGGAACCCCTCAAGCGCGAGCTCAAGGATTTCCTCATGGCCGCCGAATCCGGCAAGGATCCTCTGGTAACGGGTGAGAGCGCGCTCGAGACACTGAAGATCGCCGAAGCGGCAATCGAGTCCATGAGGTCTGGCAAGAAGGTCGAAGTTGGATGATCGATGTGAACGATCGGGAGCTTCTGGCGTGGGAGGGCCCGACGTGAAGGTCCTGGTAACGGGAAGCTCGGGCCAGCTGGGATCGTACCTGTGCGAGCTCCTGATGAAGGAGCACGATGTCCGAGGCTTGGACATCGCCCCTCAGCCATTGGCGCCGCTCAGGAAGGCATCCACGAGGGGCGACATCTGCGATGTCGGGGATGCGAGGAAGGCCCTTCGGGGCGTCGATGCGGTCGTCCACTGCGCCGCCCAGGTGAGCGTCGTGAAGTCCCAGGAGGACCCTGTGTCTGATGCTACCACGAACGTCCTGGGAACGGTGAACATGCTCTACCTCAGCCAGGTCGCTGGCGTGTCCAAGTTCGTCTATGTCAGCAGCGCGGCCGTGTTCGGCAACCCGAAGTACATCCCAGTGGATGAGAAACACCCGACCGAGCCGATGAACAACTACGGTGCCAGCAAGCTCGCGGGGGAGAAGTTCGCGCTCGCATTCGCGAAGACGAGCAGCATGGTGGCCGTGTCAGTGCGACCTTTCAACTTCTACTCTCCGAGGGCCGACCCTCAAAGCCCTTACTCCGGCGTGATAACGAAGTTCGTGACCAGGCTGAAGGCCGGCAGAGCGCCGATCATCGAGGGGGACGGCAAGCAGACCAGGGATTTCATTCACGCTCGGGATGTCGCGGAGATGATAGCACTCATCCTCGAGAAGAAAGTCGCATCGGGAGACGTTTTCAACTGCGGCACGGGTTGCTCCACCAGCGTGCTCGAGCTCGCCGACACTGCGATCAAGGTCTCCGGGCGAAAGGTCAAGCTGGAGTTCACGGCTCCGAGGATAGGGGACATAAGGGACAGCGTGGCCGACAACAAGAAGGCGGCCAGCCAGTTGGGCTTCAGGCCGAGAACATCGCTCAAGGACGGACTGGCCGAGATGTTCACTTAGGCTTCTTGCCGACGCCCCTGTACGTGATCCCGGCCTTCCTCATGCTTTCCGCCCTGAAGATGTCCCGGCCGTCCACGACAACAGGCGTCTTCATGAGCCTCTTCAGGACCGCCGGCGTGAGCCTCGCATACTCCTTGTGCGCCACCATGAAGATGGCTAGGTCCGCTCCGGCCAGGGCCTTCCTGGAATCGCTCGTCGTCCTGATCCCGGAGATCTCAGCCAGGTACGGGTCATGGACCCGGAGCTCCTTGGCGCACTTGAGCGACTCGACCACGGGCACGGAAGGCGAGTTGCGCGGATCCCCCGTGTCCTGGAGGAACGACGCCCCCATCACGGCGACA
>Ga0315277_10008158_pt1 | contig 13505 bp, 5 predicted proteins | sample YL17G05_15_MG_FD_203695 | JGI IMG/M metagenome (GOLD analysis project Ga0315277, IMG submission 203695) | Sediment microbial communities from Yellowstone Lake, YNP, Wyoming, USA - YL17G05_15 | ecosystem: Environmental > Aquatic > Freshwater > Lake > Sediment | place: USA: Wyoming | collected...
GGCGGCATTCGGTTCATCGTTTGCGACTGGGATTACAGCAAGGAGCAGAGCGAGTGGATTCGAGATATTATCACTCGTCCGGACGACAGCTCGGCCACCGTTGTGCTGCATCACTATCACAATGTCAGCCAGGTCTCTCGGTACTTCAAGGGACTCGAAGGACGGCATAATGTCAAATTAGTCCTCATGGGCCATGACCACAGTTACGACTATGAGGTCCGCGACGGGATCACGTATGTCAGGCTGGCCGGATTCGCTCACCATGAAGGCGAATGTGATGCGCTGATTCTGAACGTTTATGAGGATTATCTGCGGCTGGACCGATATTCGATTCCGGGCGATGTTATTTATCCGGCGGTCTTGGGGCCGGAGCCGATATGGATTTGTCAAGGCCGGTTCGGCGAGTATGAACGCCCCAAGACGGCCAAACGCTCGTGGGCCTATATCGGCGATGCCGCAGTCGAGAAGGATAACCGCTACGAGCAGGCCAAGTGAGGCCGGGGGCTTTGTATGCTCCGAGAACACGGCACGGCGATCTGCAAAAGAAATGGGCTGAGGCACGGAGGAGTGTGAGAGAAGGAAGGTAGCCCCAGCCCAATCATAACGTTTCTCGAATCTTGATACGCACCCGGCAGCCAAAAGTTCCCCAAAAACAAGTCTGCCGAGATTTTCTGGTCTGCTCGGGATTACCGTACTCAGGCCCAATTGATCAAAGCCGGGCTTCCCACAGCCATGTATCGGCGAAGTAAGCGTAATCTGCGAAATCTACATTCCCATCGAGATTGAAATCGGCAATGTTGTTGTACAGGCCCGGCTCCCATTTGATATCGCAGTTACCCGAAAGTCCGCCCTGGGGAATAATGCGCCCGCCTTTCATGTGGATAGTGCCGTTGCAGATCGTTTGACCTGTAACAAGCGTAGTGCCGTCGCTTACTTCGAGCGTAGCATCAGCTTCGATTGTCACATCGCCGACAATGTTTGTCTGGCCGGTCAGCGTGATTATCGCGTTAGGATCAATTAACACATCGCCGGTGATGCTTCCGAACCCTGCAAAATCCGCATCTGCCGATTGGGTAATTGTAGTTGCGGATAAAGCGCCTCCGAGCAGTTCAATTTCTCCATTCGGGTCATTGGCAAGATTACAGTCAAACACAACTGCGCCACTGGCATTGACTTTGATCTCGCCTTGATTGCTGACGGCCGGCGCGGACACCATAATATGTAGCGTTGCACCCACGCGATTTCCCAAAGTCCCGGTATTTTCCAAGGAGCCGTCACTGTACAGCAACAGCGATCCATTGGAGGCGTAAATGGCGCCTTTGTTTCGTGTTATTGTATCGGAAGTAATTGCTCCGGACCCTGTAATGATCCCTTGACTGTTGTTATTGAATACGCGTCCGTGAGAGCCTCCATCAAACAAGAAGATATCGCCGTTATTGTCGTACTGAATTGCTTCGCCGATGCTTCCGCCGGAAGTGGCCCTTATAAAACCGTCGTTTTGCACGGTGCCGCCTTCAATGTCCGTGTCAAAATGGAAAACGTCGATAGCAGCTCCGGGAGCATTATACAAATCGCCGAATATGTTAAAGTGCCCTCCAAAGTCGAGGGATGCTCCGGGGGTATTTGTGACGTTGCCTGCGATGTCTATATCATCAATGGATAAGTCGCCATAGTTTGTCAGGCCATTTATGACCGTCAGTTGAATCCAATGCCAGGTCCAATTCTGCAATTCCGTCTTTCCATATAAGCTCAAATCGTCTATTGTCGGGCTCTCCTCCAAACCGACTTTCACGTAACCCTCTGGAATACCGCCACTGCTGATAGTAACGGAGAAGGTGTCCTTAACTGTGTTATTAGGGACAATACTGGGAGACCAATTGGTTGCAAGTCCCCACCTGTCTTGGCTGCCATTGCTCCAACCGGAGTCGTAATGAACGGCCTGCAGCTTGGAAACACCGAGAGACAATACAATTGCCGCGAAAATTAGTGTTCTTTTCGACATGATTCACCTTCCTTTCCTGTTTTTGTAAGACCGTTTTGCACGTAGGGCGAGATGCTCTGCGCTCGCGCCGCTCTGAGCTATTCTGAGACACAGCGCGTCCCATAACATCAAGGTAGCATACCATTTACGATGAAGTGTGTCAATAGTGGAGTTGCCGGATTGTGAAAAATACCTCGGCGCTGAACCGCGTTTTGGGGCCAAGAGAAGGGGTGTAATCCTCTCACTGCACAAAATCGGGCGTTGCCCGGATGCCTCGTTTCGCGGCATCCTTGAGGATGTAGTCCGTAAGCTTGGTGAAATGGAGGTCCGGGACGATTCGGCTTTGTCTCTGGCTCTTTTCCGGCCAGACGATTTTCAAGACTTTGGCCTTTGCCGCCGCGGGGGCAAGCTCGAATTTGACTTTGAAGCCGTACTTCCTGATGTCATCGAGCTTAGGGGCCGGATAAGGCTGAGGCTTGGCGCCCCGGCACTCGGTCAGGCCGGGGACCAGCCAGGGCGTGATAGAGCCGTCGTCGAAGCCCGTGTCGAAGTTTCTCGCCTTCATATCGATCCAGGCAAAGTCGCCGGCATACCATTGCCCGTGAACGCTCTTCGATGCGTGGACCGCGACTTCTCTGGGCTGAACCCCGAGCGCCTTTAGCTCTTTGTCTAAGGCGATGGTCATTGCGTCGTCGTAGCTGTGCTTTGTATCTCTGAATGCTATTCCGGCGACGTGCGTTCCGAATAGGTCGGAGAAGCTGTCCTCCCAGGCGAATGCGGATGGGAATTCGGACCAGATACCCGTGCTTTTGTAGCCGAACCAGGTGAGCATTTCATGGAACATCGTTCCCGTATATGCGCCGTACTGGGCGAGCGTGGCGGCGCAGTCCAGGATGATGGCGTCCTTTTCGGCCTGGGGGAGGCTGTCCCAGTTGGGCGGATAGGTCAGCTCGACATAATACCTGGCGGGCTCTCTGAACTTGAATGAGAACTTCGTTTCCTTCCGGTTCAATCGGTCGGAGAAGTTTCTGAAAAGGTAAGCGGCCCAGTCGGCTGATTTTCGCGCGTGGGCCAGATCGATATGGCCGGCTTTGCAGGTATAGACAATGCCTTTATTTCCGCCCGATCCACCGCTATATCTATGTTGGCCGAGGTCGTCGGGTTTCTCGAATACCGTTCCTACGGATGGGCTGGCGTAGCGCCCTATGCGGATTCGCGGCAGCGGAGTGACGCTCTTGCCGCTGATTCCCCCGCTGCCTCCGCACCCGGCAATCGTCAGGACAATGGAAATCACCATAATTGCAGCTACAACATTTCTCAAAACGCGCGAATTTGAGTTCTTCATTTACGTCACCTTTATCAAACCTGGATTTTCCATGCAACCGTCAATGTTTCTGCCGAGCTACGCCGCCCGAGCCAAGTGACCAGGATACTACCAAGTTCGTATTGATTAGTCAAAGACGCCGTGTGGTTCTCATAAGTTATTTCTCGGATGCTTTCAACTGGGAAGGAATTTCTTCGGTGAACATGACGCGTATGCAGGGGCTTTGCCGGGATGGCTGAGCGGGCTATCGGTCAGAATCGTTCGATTTGACGGGCAGGGCGTCTGGTGGTGTCACACTTTTTCACAGGATTCGTGTTTTTTGAGCGGAATTTTTCTTGGGTGGAGGCCCGATAATATGGTATAATTGAATATTAAGATATGTTCGTAACCTCTCGGCTCACCCGCCGTGCAGCGTGTGCGATTCGGCGGTTGGGGCGGGAGAGAAGGTGATGGCTCGGCGTCAACAGGCGGCAAATATCAAGGGCGTTTGCGAACCTGTCGATACCAATGGCGTGTTTGTTATGCGCTCAAAGTGTTTCACTTCTTGTTGCATCAGTAATCAAAGGAGGCGTATTATGTGCGGGAAATTGAGTTGTCTGATTTGTGTCGTTGTTGCGCTCGGCATGATAGCCGCGCCGTGCGCCGAAGCCGCCAACCCCACTCTCATCGGCTGGTGGAAATTCGAGGAGGCAAGCGGGATATTGCAGGATGAGGGCGATTACAATAATGACGGGACCGGCAACGGCGTTGTCTATCGCCAGAGCGGGATGGTTGGGTACGCGTTGGGTTTTGACGGAGTAAACGACACTGTTGTTGTAGGCGCTAATGGAAGGCCCACCAACACATTCAGTTTCGGCGGCTGGTTCAAGACTTCATCCACTCACGAAATAGAGGCCCAATCGACAACCGGCGTAGGCGGAACGTCAGGTCAGAGATATGCTTTTGAACCGGCCCACGGCGGAGATTCCAACGGCGGAGCAGGGCTTTCTATCGGGACTAACGGCATTTCCGTCTATGAGCACGGCAGCAACTACATGCCTGCAACGGCCGTGTATGCGACGGCGATAGGGGATGACTGGAACCACATAATGGTCGTCTATAGCAGCAAGCAGCCTAAGATATATCTCAACGGCGAATTGGTTCAGACCGGCCTCTCTTCCCCGCGAGCGGCAGTGATTGCGCCTGTTCAGTTGGGTGGAATGGCTTACGGCTACTTCCAGGGCCTGATGGACGAGGTCCGCATTTATAGCAAGGCGTTGACGCAGCCGGAGGTAGCCGACCTCGCCGCCGTCTTCTGGGCCACAAGGCCGATCCCGGAAGACGGCAGCAATGCCGCACCGGGCTACTGGGAAAGCAACGTCTATATGATCCTGGACTACACGCCGGGGCAGGGTGCAATCACGAAGACCGGCTACTTCAGCGACGTTAAGCAGGATGTGATCGACCGCGATGCCGAACACTGCCTCGGCAGCGCGCCGCCCTGGCCGGATGTTTACGAGAACGCATTCGTCGTCGGCTTTGACGACCCCGCTATTCCGGAATACGCAAGGGCGCCGCTGGTTGGCGGCAGGACTTATTATTGGTGCGTCGATTGCTACGACGGCGCGACCGTTTGGCCCGGAGCCGTCTGGAGCTTCACGGTCATGCCTAAGTGCGCATGGGGTCCGAGTCCGGCCGACGGCGCGACACTCGTCTCCACCGACCCGACGTGCACCTGGCGCTTGGGCGACCAGGATATAGGCAACTACACGTTAAGCTACAATGTCTATTGCGGCACAGATGAGGCCGCCGTTGCAGCCATCGCTACCGGCAACACCACTGCGCCGCTGTATAAAGGCAACGTGGCAACGGAGACAATCGTCCTTGCCGGCCTCGAATCTGAGACCGGGTATTTCTGGCGCGTCGATACGAAGCTGGCGCTGATTCGTCCTCCTTTCACCGCTACTTACACCAAGGGCGAGGTCTGGGGCTTTACAACCGGCCCTACCGGCATCGGCGGAATCCTCCGCGAATGGTGGACCGGTATCACCGGCGCGACGATACCTGATCTAACCAACAATCCGAACTATCCGGATAATCCTAACGGCAGCGAGATAGTGAGCCTCTTTGAGGGCCCGACGAACATTCCGGGAGCTGACGGAGACCACTACGGCACCCGCATTCACGGCTGGCTGTACCCCAGCACCACGGGCGACTATACATTTTGGATCGCCACCGACGACGCAGGTGAATTGTGGCTCAGCACCGATTCCAGCCCCGCCAACGCCAGCTTAATAGCGTACATAACCGGCTGGGTGGCCTCCCGCGATTTTGACGGCAATGCAGGCGTTCCCGGTCCGGGCCAGATGTCGGCTCCGATTCATCTTGTGGCCGACACTCAGTACTATATCTGCGGCTTGATGAAGGAGCACGAGGGCGGCGACAATATCGCTGTCGCCTGGCAGGGCCCGGATAGCGGCGGCATACGGGAGGTTATCCCCGGCAGCCATCTGATTGTTTACACCCCTGTAATCGCGGAGAATCCCAACCCGGCAGACGGCTCGGTCGATGCTCCGCTCAATGTAACGCTCAGGTGGGGGGCCGGCATAGACCAGGGCACCGGCAGTTACTACACCGCTCAGCGTGTCTATGTGGGCAGCAATCCCGCCGCAGTCGCCGGGGCAACTACCGCATCGCCCGAATATAAAGGCGCACCCAGCGGGCCGAACGAGTTTGGGCCGCTTAGTCTCGATTATTACGAGCGTGTTTATTGGCGCATAGACGGTGTTTCCGCCGACACAGGCACCGTCCTGTATCCAGGTTCCATCTGGACGTTTAAGGCTATCTACGACCCGGCCCAGGTATGCGATCCGAATCTGAGGCTTTGGCTCCGGTTCGAAAACAATGTGCTCGATTCATCCGGCTACGGACGCGATGGCACCACGTATGGCGGCCCGAGCTACGTTGCCGGCGCCGACGGCCAAGCGATCCGCTTCGACGGCATCAACGATTACGTCAATATCGAGGTCCCCGTAGGCATAAGCGGGGATGAGCCGAGGACGATTGCCGGCTGGGCCAAGGCCGATACAACCGCTATTCCAGACTGGGCTACCGTATTCGGATTCTGCCCCCCGTGGGAGGCCAACTACCAGTATTTCGATATAGAGAAGATAGGCGGGGGCAACCAGTACGGCATTCATATACACGGCCTGCAGTGGGGCCTGCTCGATGTCGATCTTGAGTGGCACCATCTTGCCGTAACGTATCGGCCGGGCTGGGCGGGGGCCTACGTCGATGGCGCGCTGCTTATCGGCCTTGATACGACCGGAGAATCACTGAGCACCGTTGACATCGTTAGAATGGGCTACAGGCCAAGCCAGAACGCCTACTTCCCTGGTTCTGTCGATGATGTTCGCATCTACGACGTTGCAAGGACCCCGGCCCAGATTGCGGAGATTATGCGCATTGACCTTGCCTGGGCCTGGAGTCGGTCCCCGGCAAATGGTGCTATCGGTGTGCCCCGCGACGCGATTTTGACCTGGACGCACGGAGACGGAGCTACTATGAGCACTGTCTATTTCGGTAAAGACGACCCGGCCAATATGGTCAAGGTGGCCGGCCCGCAGGTTGGCACGACGTATAATCCCGGGACTCTCGATCTGGGCGTCACCTACTACTGGCAGGTCGTCGAAAACGTCAGCAGCGAGCCCAATCCCTGCAACCCCAGCCGCGATCCTCCCATCTGGAGGTTCACGACGTCGAATTATCTCGTTGTTGACGATATGGAGAGCTACGTTCCGTGGACTCAGCCGGGCAACCACATCTTTGAGAAGTGGCGTGACGCCTTCGGCGACTGCACACCGGGCAACGGGAACAATACGGGCTCTACGTTGACGGAGAATGCCGATCCTGTTCTTGGCGGCATTCAGTCGATGAAATACGAGTTCGACAACGACGGCACGGTTTATAGCCCGTGCACAATGGGTCAGGAGAGCGGGCACTTGAGGTACTCTCGTATTGAGGCCCAGGTTGCCGGTCTGCCTTCCGGGATTGGTACGAACTGGACCGTGGGTGGCGTCAAGGCCCTGTACCTTGCGTTCCACGGGACAGCTGGCAACGCAGTAACCGAGCCGTTCTGGGTACAATTGAAGGGCGGCAGCGGTTATGGCACGAAGGTGTTCTATGGCGCGTTTGAAGGCGAGAGCCTTGATGACTTTAATGAGGCGTCGTGGCACGACTGGTATATTGATCTTGCGGACTTCGGTGTTTCGCTGAACAACGTGACAAGCATTGTCATCGGGATCGGCAACGAGGACGGCAGCGGCGCTCACGGCTCCGGCACGATTTACATTGACGATATCCGGCTGTACGCCCCCCAGTGTATGCCTCAACGGGCCAAACCGGCTGCCGACTTTGACAATAGCTGCCAGGTCGATTACCTCGATCTTGCCGTCCTGTTTGATAATTGGCTGCTTCGGGATATTCCTGAGACGGCCTGGGCCGGCGTATGGCAGTCGAGCGACATCGGCGACGTGAACGAGCCGGGCTCCTTCTCGCCGCTTGGAGGCGGGGCATATTCGATGACCGCCGGCGGCGCCGATATATGGGGTCAGGCCGACGCTTTTCGTTATGCCCATCAGGCGATCTCCGGCGATTGCCAGTTGACCGTCCGCGTGACGGATATAGGCGGACCGAGCACGAACGACTGGCGCAAGGCCGGCGTTATGATCCGCGAGACCCTGGATGCAAATTCGCCCCACGCCTTCATGTGCCTTACGCCGGTCGGCGGCGGCGGCAAGGCGCTGCAGTGGCGGCCGACAACGGGCGCAGATTCGCAGTCTTACCACGACGTCCCGCCTGTAGTTGATCCGCCGGTGTGTGTAAGGCTTGTTCGCACGGGCGATACGTTCAGGGGCTTCTACTACGACGGCGACGAATGGGTCCAGCAGGGCTCAGCGGTGGAAATCCCGATGAGCGAGAACGTGTATATCGGCATGGCCCTGACCTCGCACGATTACGCTAACGAGTGCACGGCGACGTTCGACCGGGCCTGTGCTGATGAGTTCCTGCCGATAGACCTGTCCGACGACCGTGTGGTCAATTTCAAGGATTATGCCGTATTGATGAGCCAGTGGCTCGACAAAGTCCTCTGGCCATAACGGCCTTGCAGAGAATATGAGCGGACCGTGATATTTCGCAACATTTTTTTAGGACTCAGTCGCCTAATATGGTATAATACAGAGAGCATCGTATCAAAAAAATCCTTTGTAAGGAGGACTTTCCTATGTTTGGTGGACTAAGAATTCTGACCTGTGGCGCGCTGGCGTTTGTTCTGGCCTTGGGCCTGTGCGGCGTCAGCGCGGGGGCCGACGCCAGTCTTATAGGCTGGTATCAGTTTGAAGGCAATGCAAATGATTCGTCCGGTTACGGCAACCACGGCACGGCATACGGCAGCCCCACGTGGATTGCCGGGCCGCCGAGTCGCGGCGGAGTGCTCCAGTTTGACGGCGCTAATGATTACGTCGGCATCGGCAAGATTCTGCTCGCCAATGTCTCGCAGTTCACGATGGCAGGCTGGGTGAAGGCGGGCAATGCATCCGGCAGTCGTATTGGGCTGTTTGGCCAGAACGACGTTATCGAGGCGGGATTTATGGGCGGCAATGCCGAGATATGGACCTCGGCCGCCGCGACGACCACAACGCCCTGGCCTTTTCAGACGCTTACGTGGCATCATCTTGCTTATGTTGCCAACTCGACCAGCACGAGAATCTACCTTGACGGTGTGTTAGCGGTAACCGGCGCTGGTGCGGCCAATTACGGCACTTCTACATACAACTTTAATATCGGCGGCGGCGGGATTTGGGATGCCAGCGGCAACTGGTTCTCAGGACAAATGGATGATGTTCGCGTGTATAACCGCGCGCTGACCGCAACTGAAATCCGGGAGCTTGCTGCCCGGTACGAGGCGACCGATCCGGTTCCCGCTGATGGAGCGTCCGTAGGCGCATTGGTCTATGAGGATAACGTGTATATGATGCTGAACTACACGCCCGGGCCGACCGCCACCACGCACACAGCGTATTTCAGCGACGTTGAGCAGGACGTAATCGACCGTGATGCGGCGCATTGCTTAGGCAGTGTCCCGCCCTGGCCGGAAGCCGATCCAGAGGCATTTGTCGTCGGATTTGACGACCCCGCCATCCCAGCTTATGCGAGGGCGCCGCTCGTGCTTGGCACAACCTACTATTGGTGCGTGGATGCATCCGCCGGGGCGACGGTCTGGCCGGGCGAGGTCTGGAGCTTCACAGTTATGCCCGAGGAGGCGTGGGACCCAAGTCCGCTGGACGGCGCAGTGGACGTAATCACGGACCCGAATCTCGTGCTCACTTGGCGGCTCGGCGATGTGGTTACGTCCGGATGCATAGTCAGCTACGATGTCTATTACGGAACGGACCCCGTTGCCGTCGGTGCTTCCAGCACCCCTTATACGAATGTCTCGACCACCAGTTGTGAGATCGGGCCACTCTTGGGCAGCACGGGCTACGCCTGGCGAATCGATACCGTCCTGAGAAAGACAAGCCCGCCTTTTACTGTTACGAAAGTCAAAGGCGACGTCTGGCAATTTGTGGCAATCATTGATATACCGGTTACCGACGAAAGCCTGCTGGCTTGGTACAGATTTGATGCAAACGTCTTTGACTGGTCCGGTCATCGCAACCACGGCGCCATCGGGGGCAACCCGCAATACGTCCCGGGCCATATCGGCGATGCAATGGACTTTGACGGCGCCGGCGATTGTGTTGCTATCCCACAGGTTTTGCGTGACGACTTCACAATAGCCTTTTGGGTCAACACTACGCAGACCGGCGGTACGGGCCAGTGGTGGGCGGGCGTCGGACTGGTCGATGCGGAAGTAAACGGAGGCGGAAGCGACTTCGGCACCGCACTTATCGGAAGCAATTTCGGCTTCGGAATGGGCGCCACCGCAGATACGACAATTACCTCCACGTCCGCCGTCAACGACGGACAGTGGCATCATCTCGCCGCTGTGAGGGCCAGTGCAACCGGCCTGATGGAAGTCTATGTCGATGGAGTCTCCGAGAGCACCGGCACCGGCGATACCGCAGCGAGAACGTTCGCTCCGAGGATTACGATAGGAATGATCCAGACTGTCGGGGGCTATTTCGACGGCCAGATGGACGACGTGCGGCTCTATAACCGCGTATTGTCGGGTAGGGAGCTGAGAGTAATGGCGGGCCTATTAGCCGCCGCCAATCCCAATCCCGCCGACAATGCAACCGATGTGAGCAGGACGCCCACTCTCAGTTGGTCCCCGGGGGCATATGTGGCAAGCGCCAACGGCAATAAGGTGTACTATAGCGAAGACCTCTCCGCCGTGGCCAATCGGACCGCGCCAAGCGCCACCGTTACCAACCCGACCTTTACTGTGCCCGGCACGCTCGACCTGGGCGCTACGTTCTACTGGGCCGTAGATACCGTCAACGGAGTCGATGTCTGGCCCGGAGAGCTCTGGAGCTTCACGACTATTGACTGGCTTTCTGTTGACGATATGGAGAGCTACGTTCCGTGGACCCAATCGGGGAACCACATCTTTGAGAAGTGGCGTGACGGCTTCGGCGACTGCACTCCCGGCAACGGGAATAATACGGGCTCAACGTTGACTGAGAATGCCGATCCGGTTCTTGGCGGCATTCAGTCGATGAAGTACGAATTCGACAACGACGGCACGGTCTATAGCCCCTGCACTATGGGTCAGGAGAGCGGGCATCTGAGGTACTCGCGGATCGAGGCTCAGGTTGCCGGATTGCCTTCCGGGATTGGGACCAATTGGACCATCGAAGGCGTCAAGTCGCTGGCGTTGAGTTTCCACGGCACGGCCGGGAACGCGATGACTGAGCCGCTTTGGGTGCAGATCAAAGGCGCCACCGGCTACGGCACGAAGGTCTTCTACGGGGCCTTTGAAGGCGAGAGCCTTGACGATTTCAATGAAGCCTCGTGGCACGAGTGGAATATCGATCTTGCCGAATTCGGCGTTGCGCTGAACAACGTGGTTGGCATTGTTATCGGTATCGGCAACGAGGACGGCAGCGGGGCGCACGGCTCCGGCACGCTGTACTTCGACGACATCCGGCTGTACGTTCCGAGATGTATGCCGCAGCACGCCAAGCCGGATGGCGACTTCGACAATAGCTGCCAGGTTGATTATCCGGATGTTGCGGTGCTGTTTGAGAATTGGCTGCTTCGGGATGTTCCTGAGACGGCCTGGAGCGGGGTGTGGCAGAGCGCCGATATAGGCGACGTGAACGAGCCCGGCTCGTTCTCATCACCCGGAGGCGGGGTATATTCGATGACCGCCGGCGGCGCCGATATCTGGGGTCAGGCCGACGCATTTCGTTATGCCTATCAGCAGGTTTCCGGCGATTGCCAGTTGACCGTGCGTGTGACGGATATAGGCGGTCCAAGCACTAACGACTGGAGGAAGGCCGGCGTTATGATCCGCGAAACCCTTGATGCGAACTCTCCGCACGCCTTTATGATGATTACACCCGCCGGCGGAAACGGCAAGGCATTCCAGTGGCGTGCCGCCAAAGGCGGCGGCTCATCGTCTTGGGACGGGGGCACGGCAGTTGCGCCGCCGACGTGCGTTAGGATCGTTCGCACAGGCGATACGTTCAGAGGTTTTTACTATTACGACGGCGAATGGTTCCAGCAGGGTTCGGCGGTGAATATCCCGATGAGCCAGAACGTGTATATCGGGATGGCCCTGACTTCGCACGACTATGCCAACGAGTGCACCGCGACATTCGACCGGGCCTGTTCCGATGAGTTCATTCCGATGGACCTGCTCGATGACGGCGTGATCAATTTTAAGGATTACGCCGTGCTGATGAGCCAGTGGCTCGACAAAGTCCTCTGGCCATAGCAACAATTGGCCTGCGCACCGCCGTAGAAGTGACGGGCGCAGCAGGATCAACCATATCGGGGCCTGCGCTGATTGGGTCGGCGCAGGCCCTGTTCTTTGTCTCGACCGGTGTTCTGGGGACGCCGCTGTGCTGACGCCGTGGCAACGCGGGAGATGCCCGAATAAACCAGGTCCGGCCTCGCTTCGATATGCCCCATTGCCCTGAGTCCTGCAAATTTGATTGACCGTGCGGCTCGCTTTTGCGATTATATCCGCCGATCAGGCCCGATTCCTATGTTTCGAGCGGAACTTATTCGGGCCACGTCGTTCTAACGTAAGAGAGCTCCCTGTTGGAAGCAGCAAATATCAACATTGACGATGCGACCCTCGTGGAAAAGTGCCGACAGGGCGATTCAGAGGCCATAGGGCATCTGATACTGAAATACCAGGATCGAATCTACAACGTTATCCTGAGAATTTGCGGAAATTATGATGACGCGGCGGAACTCACGCAGGAAACGTTTGTCAAAGTAATAGAGAATATAAACAGGTTCCAGGGAAGGAGCAGTTTTTACACCTGGGCCTTCAGGATAGCAGTAAACCTGACGCTGAATTATAGGAAGCGAAACATCAAGCTGGCCGTCAGGTCGCTCGAAGCCCAGGACCAAGAGGCCGGCGAGCAGAAGAAGCAGTTATTGAAGGATTTTCTGCGAGATGACAGGGCCTGCGACCCCGCCGGCCTGGCTCAGAGCAAGGAGCTGTGTGAATTTGCGGTCAAGGCGCTGATGAGACTCGATGACGCTCAAAGGACGGTTGTTGTATTGAGGGATATTGAAGGTATGAATTATGCCCAGATTGCAGGCGTGCTCAACGTTCAGATCGGGACGGTCAGAAGCAGGTTGAGCCGAGCCAGAGGTAATCTCAGGGATATTATGGAGGCCTTTTTGCAATGAAAGCGCGTCCTGAAAGTATTGAAAGGCTGCTCAACGGCCACATTGACGGCGAGCTGACCGTCAGGCAGCAGACCGAGGTCAAGCGGTTGCTTGCAAACGACTCGCAGGTTGCCGCTCGCCTCCGCCAGTTGGAGAATTGCAGGATTCTCATGAGTGCTTTGCCCATCGCCGAGGCGCCGCCCGAGATGGCCGAAGACGTCATGGCCAGGCTGGCGAGAAGGTCCCTGCTCGGCGAGGAGCCGGCGGCAGTTAACGAAAACGCCGGCACGAGAGACCTGTTCTTGCGGAAATTCGTCACCGCCGCCGCTATGATTGCGCTAATGGGGGTGCTCGCCGTCGTCGTAT
>Ga0315277_10008159_pt1 | contig 13505 bp, 9 predicted proteins | sample YL17G05_15_MG_FD_203695 | JGI IMG/M metagenome (GOLD analysis project Ga0315277, IMG submission 203695) | Sediment microbial communities from Yellowstone Lake, YNP, Wyoming, USA - YL17G05_15 | ecosystem: Environmental > Aquatic > Freshwater > Lake > Sediment | place: USA: Wyoming | collected...
ATGATCGATTTATTTGATTCGACTGGAAGCATCATCGATCAAAGCGGTATTTCCTTCAAAGTGTTCCGAGACAATCAGATGGTCTTCGAAACAAATCACACGCAGTTCTCCTTGCCTCCCGCCCACTATCACATACAGGCGTATGCTCATGGACTCCTGATTGGGACAGAAGATATCATGTTTACGAACTCTCGGCATCTCACCTTTGTAACCACATTAAGTTCCATTGTACCTACGGTTATCATGATGGCGATGATAGTTTTTCTTGGGGCAGTGCTTGTCTTTACCGTAGCGAAAAAATTCTCGCTTCGTTCAGCCCTCAAATGCGCTGCTCTTGCCCTCGTCATCATTGCGCTCTTACAACCATGGTGGGTGTTCTCTGGTTCAAGCCCAGCTCCTCTTGCACAACGAGACACCGCACTGTACGTCAACCCAGGCGTGATGGTTGAATCAACGACGTTCAAAGGTGGAACATCGCTTGCGCTCGCAGAGATGCCTGATGTTTTTATTACATTCCTCGGGGTGATAATGCCGGTTATTGTGTTGCTTTGTGTGGTTCTTATCTCGAGTGTAATCTTGAAAAAAATAAAGAAGCGGAATTATTCGTTCCTTCTTAGCTTGACAAGCGTGGTCATCTTTAGTACTGTACTGTACGCCTTTTACATCGGAACCCAAAAATTATGTGAGACAAGCATCGGCCCTGTGCAGGGTCAAGGAGATATTCTCGTTATCATTCAAGGCGTAGAGGTCCACCTGCAGTCAATGTGGGGTTTTGGTCCCGGGTATTATTGCATGATCATTGCGGCTATCCTTGCAGTCTCTGCTGTGATTCTCGAGGTTTGGCTGATTCTTAAGATGAAAAAACGATCGTAATCATTGCAAAGCCGAGGGCAAAAAGAAAATACGTTGCATACATCAACGTCCAAGCTGAGGTGTTCTCACAGGTTTGGTTGTGATGGGTATGAAGCATGGACCATCCGATGACACCACTGAGGATAAGAAGGAGGGCGAGCGGGAGAAACATGCTTTCAAGGACACGGAGGTACACAAAAGGGAGTATCAAGAGAAACGCGGCGATCATAAAAAACAGGGAGATGACAACGGTTTTTTTCACTCCGAGCACATTGATCATTGTTTTTGTCCCAACGTTTTTGTCCGCCTCGGCATCGAGGATATCCTTCGTCGCGGTTCCGCCAAAAAGGAACAAGGCTGCGATGCTGCCCATCGCAAGTGGAAGGGGTTGAAGTGGGTCCCCAAAGACGCTCCAGGATCCGATGATCCCAAGAAAACCCCGTGGGAGGGCGACCCATGCCTGGTTGAGGAACAGGATTTTTTTCATACGTGGTGGTACTGAATAGGTGATTGAAAAGATAGTAATCAAGGAGACAATAAGGGTAAATGTGCTGTTGATTGTGAAGGCGAGGAAGAGCGCGATACCATAAAGGACACTGGAGGTCAGGTACGCTTCTTTTCTGGAGATGATTCCCTTGGGGATCGGGCGATACGGCTTAGAGATTGTATCTTCCTTCCAGTCTGTCGCCTGGTTTAACGCATTCGATGCTGCATTTAGAAGGGCAAAACTCACGCTTGCTGGAATCAGAATCGGAAGTAGCGCAAGGACATTAAGAGAAGCTGTTTTCGTATACACAAGGCTCGCAATCATGACGCAGAGGGACACAATGAGAGGGGCAAGAAGCGTGAAAGGCCTGAGAAGTTCGATATACCCAGCTAGTTTCATAGTCAAAGAGTTCACCCGTCCTCATCCATGGTACCACCTCTGTGTTTTTTCTATATAAATATGTCTGTACAATTGTTATCAAAACGAAAAAAAATGGTGTTATTTCTTCATCGTACTTCGGGTGATTTTTTTTACCCGCTGCACTCCACCGATGTCCTCTATGATCCTGCAGACTGCGACAGGCACCAGGTCGCCCCAGGGTTGATCATGAAGCATACGCCTGCGGATTTCCTTCCCTGAGAACATCGAACGTCGAAAATATGGGGTGCCTTCCACGGGATAACCCTTGTCGATGAACAACGACCTAGTGAAGGGGTTGTTGGTAATGACCACGTCAAAATCTGGGACAATCGCCCGAACATGAGACACCCACTGCGGCGGGTTATGAATATCAGGGATAGCAACAACACGATAATTATGGATTCCCACCGCATCCAAGGATCGAGTGATCATCTGCACCCGTTCCTCCTCAGAAAACGGGTTTTCAGAGGTATCCCTGTCCTGGGAGGAACCAATACCAACGATGATTTCATCATACTTGGTGCTCAACGATTGTACGACCAATAAATGACCATTGTGGAACGGCTGAAAACGGCCGATATAGAGCGTCTTCATAGGTAGGACACTAGATAGAATAACGAGGGATTACTATTACTTTTTCTTTTGCTCGTCAGGACTGAGTTGCTTCTTAGCCTTTTTTTCCTCTGATTTGACAGGGGTCCGTATCTTATGGTTCGTTTCCGTTTCCAGTTTCCCAATAATCTTCGGTGGGCGCATCTCCTTTAATTTCCGTAACAGATCCTCTTTCCCTTCACCGACCAGCGCATTTTGCAGGACATCAGTGAGCGTCTCAACAGGGATGATCTCGATTTTATCCTTGTACTTATCCTCGATGAGCACGTCATTGAGGTTCGCCTTCGGGATGAGAACCGTTTTCATGCCTGCCTCGGCGGCCGCCTCGATCTTTGCGGTGACGCCACCGATAGGAAGCACGGTTCCCCTTATGCTAATAGAACCGGTCATCGCAACATCCTGGCGAACCGGGACGTTTTCCATGGCTGAAATAACTGCGGTGATCAGCGAGATGCTTGCAGAATCACCCTCGACGCCTTCATAGGTACCGATGAACTGAATATGGATATCATGTTTCGAGATATCCCGCCCCATGTACTTCTTGATAATCGCTGAGATGTTTTGCACAGATTCTTTCGCGATGTCCCCGAGCTTCCCGGTCGCAATCACTTTCCCCTCAGATTGTGACCCTGCTGGTGTCACCTCTGCGACAATTGGCAGCACAAGTCCAGAGAACTCACTCATGGACGGGTCAGCGGAATGCACGGCAAGGCCGTTGACCACACCGACTTCTTCGCCAAGGGTTCGGAACGACCTATAGCTTTTTTGTGATTCCAACGCGCGGTCTGCCACCTGTTGTTCCAATGATCGGGCTATCTGTTTTGCTGCGAGCACATGCTGCTGGGTCACCGGTTTTTCTTTCCGTTCATAGGCGATATCACCGGCAACTCGGATCAATCCACCAAGTTCCCGTAAACGTAATGAAAGTTTTCCTTTTCGTCCTGCTCGTCGTTGGTCTTCATGGATGATTTCTGCGACTGCTGCTTTATCGAAGTGTGCGATTTTCCCGTCTTTTTTCACTTCTTGGGCGACAAAACGAATCAATTTCTCCCGGTTCTCTTGGGTATCGTCCATGACACTGTTTAGGTAGCTTTCATAACCATATCCTCTGATACGTGATCGTAATGCAGGATGCATTCCGTTTAATGCATCAAGGTTTCCTGCTGATACCAATATGAAATCACAGGGTGCAGGCTCGGTTTTCACCATCGCACCGAAGCTTCGCTCTGATTGCCCGGTAATCTGGAATTTTTTCTCCTGGATAGCGGTAAGAAGATGTTGCTGTGAAGGTAAGCTTAAGGTATTGATCTCATCGATGTACAAGACGCCTTTATGAGCCCGGTGAATCGCACCAGCCTCGACGAGTTGATGCGGCGGTGTTTCTAAGCCAGCTGATTGAAAGGGATCATGACGAACATCTCCAAGTAATGCCCCTGAGTGTGCTGCGGTCGCATCGATAAAGGGGGGTACATCGTTTTTTTCATGAGCAACAAGGATTTTAGGAATCATCTGTAATTCTTTTCTCTGTGAAAACCCGCCTCGTGCGACAATGAGATACACGAGGACCGCGGCGATGAATCCAAAAATCGCGTACTCGTAATGTCCGGTTGTTATTGCCCCAATAAGAGAGAAAATGACAATCATGAGAACGATACCAAGAATCATAGTATTTTGCTGTTCGACTTTTCGACGTGCGTCTTCCCGCTGTGCTTTGACTATCTCATGTGCTTTTCCCGCGGGAACAACACGGATGGTCGGTGTATTGGTATCCTCATTGTTGGGATAGACAATGATGTCTTCAAGTTCGCCTTTGGGTAAAAACTCGGTCATGGCTCGGGCAACCATGGATTTCCCGGTACCAGGGTCACCGATGAGCATGACGTGTCGCTTCTGTTCTGCAGCCTTTTTTACAATAGCCACGGTCTGATCCTGACCGATAACCTGATCAAGAAGGCTCTCTGGTACCTTGATTTCTTCTGTTGTTTTGAATTTAATGGATTCTATCCACTTGTCTATGGGTGGTAATTCCTCTTGATGTTGTTGTGGTTGTTCAGGTTGTTCTTCTGTTTTTTTTGTAGCCATGTACAAAACTCCCCGCGTACGATTTCACCATTGCGTGCATTCGTCGCAGTTTTATCGGGATATACACATGACGTATATCTATTTTTTTCTTTTCATCTAGAATATCTTACCTGTTGTCTTGACGACTCACGATCGATTAGACATTCCTTGGAAAGAGGCATTTCTTCCCTTGAATTTAAAGGAAGAAGAGGCGACTGAAAGGCTTAAACACTGTAAATCAGATGCGGATGTGGTCGACAACGAACTAGAACCAATGGAGAAGGCTTTATGCAACTTGGGATTGTTGGAAAACCAAACGTAGGAAAATCCACGTTTTTTAATGCTGCAACAAAGGCACATGCAGAGATCGCGAACTACCCGTTCACCACGATTGAGGCGAATCGCGGGGTCATGTTCATCAGAAAACCGTGCCCTTGCCAGGATTTCCATCTCACCTGTACCCCGAGAAACTCACGATGCGTCCAGGGCGTCCGATTCGTCCCCATAGAAGCGATTGATGTCGCAGGTCTTGTCCCTGACGCCCATAAAGGAAAAGGACTCGGCAATAAATTTCTGGATGACCTTAGGCAGGCACACGCGCTCATCCATATCGTTGACGCCTCAGGCAGCACTGACGCCGAAGGCAACCCTGTCGGTATCGGGATGCATGATCCATTGCTCGATGTTGAATTCCTTGAAAAGGAAATCAACTACTGGCTGTTTGGCATCATTAAGAAAAGCTGGGAGATTATCGGACGAAAATGCGAGCTGGAAGGAAAAAAAATAGAAAAGATGCTCACGGAGCAACTCACAGGGCTTGGCATCAAAGAAGACCATATCACAGGTGCAATAAGAAAAATCAATCTTGATCGAGAACATCCCGCGCAATGGACCGAGGAACAACTCTTCAAATTAACAGACTATGTGCGGGCGATCAGCAAACCGATGATCATCGCGTTCAACAAATGCGACAAAGCACCTGAGAATCTCATGGCTAAAAGGGCGGAGCTGAAAAACTATTGTGTCGTGCCAACAAGCGCTGAAAGTGAGCTTGCCCTCAACAACGCTACTGAGAAAGGAATCATCGCGTACACCCCAGGGGCGAACGATTTTACCCTTTTGAAAAAAGAAGAGATCACTGAAAAACAACTCAATGCGCTCGAGTACATAAGAACGCACGTGCTTGCGAAATACGGTTCCACCGGTGTGCAGAAATGCATTGACGAGGCGGTGCGCATGCTTGATCTCATCGTCGTGTACCCTGTCGAGGATGAGCATCATCTCACCGACAAGGAAGGACGTATCCTGCCTGATGCCTTTTTAGTCCCACGAGGATCCACGGCAAAGGACCTCGCGTATAAGGTTCACACCGACCTCGGGGAACATTTTATCAGGGCGATTGACGCACGATTGCATCGAGTCGTCGGGGCTGATCATCAACTCAAAGATGGTGACATCATCAGCATCATAGCTGACGTGTGATCCTCTTCCACCTATGATTTCTGGCGTATGCATAAAAGGTTGCATGCGAGACGGATAACGGGCTGCATCCTATTTGCATAAGTATCTACAAAACAAGTTTTTATAGGCCTCTGTCGTTGCATTGCATGGGATCACTCATTAAAAAGCTTCATTAGGAGGAAGAACGGTGTCAATAAGAAAAATCAACAAGAAAAGACTCTCGCGAAATTTTCGATTGAAACACGCGCCTCTCAAGGTGCTTCCGCTGACAACGCCTGTTGGTCGACGACGTATTCTGAAAAAAGACAATAAAGAGCAGGTAATTCAGACGAAACAGCTTCTTTCATCACCTACAGTACCCCCGCAACGATCATCGATTCAATGCTCTATCGAAGAGGTAGCGTCTGCCACCTCACGACATGCGAAAAAACAAGGACGACGAAAAGCACCTCTCACGTTCCATCCCTTTGTTTCTGCCCGGATGAAAATGAACGCCTTACGATGGATCTTTCTTTCTGCAATCATCGTCCTTGCAGTTGGTGTTCTCTTCATCATGCTCCAAGATGGCTTTAGCTCAATGAAGAACATCATCATTTATGGCACTATGGGATTTTTCACTTTCTTCATGGGCTACTTCGGGACACTCTTTGCAAAAGATGTCATCGACCTCATTATGGAAAAAAAGGACTCACGCAATGATGCGGACATTGATGCATAGAGCGACTCGCGTGTTCCAATATCTTTTTATTTCTCCTTTCTTTTAATCCTCTGAGGTATCAAGGGTGATTCTCTTCGATAACCATCTTCATCTGAGAAGGGACGGCAGGTTTCTTGATGCGATTCGAGAGTTTCAACACGCAGGGGGCACCCATTTCATCCTCTGCCAATACCCGATGCCGTCGAAGGTCATCCAAGAAAAAAGCTACAAATCATGCTACGCAGAGACCCTTGCTATGGCAGATGAGATCAGGCATACTCTTCACATTGATCTTTTTGTCGTCGTCGGACCATACCCGGTTGATATCCTTCCTTTGACAGAAAAGTTCGGCAGAGAGACCGCCATCGCAATCATGAAGAAAGGCATGGATGAGGCATCCGTGCTTTGTGAGGAAAACAAATGCGTCGCCATAGGGGAAATAGGGCGACCGCATTTCCCTGTTGATGCCCAGGTCCTCATCGACTCGAATGAAATACTCCAGTACGGGATGAGCCGTGCAAGAGACGTGGGAGTCCCAGTGGTGTTGCACACGGAAAGCACAACGCCCTCACAGTGCCAAGAACTCGCGATGCTGGGGAAAAAGGTTGGGTTGCCACCAGAAAGAATCGTGAAGCATTTCGCACCACCCCTCATCACCAAGGAGGAGAATGCTGGTCTGATGCCGTCTGTTCTTGCGAGTAAAAAAAACATCGTCGAAGCGCTCACAAAAGGACACCGGTTTATGATGGAGACCGACTATATTGACGATCCGAGACGCCCAGGCGCGGTTCTTGGGCCTAAGACTGTACCGAGGCTTACAAGAGCACTCCTCGATGCTGGTGTGATGACTGTGGAGCAGGCAATACAGATTCATCAAGAGAACCCTAAGAAGACGTACAACATCGACTTCACTGCTTGAATCATGAGGCAAATATCTTCGAAAACTCTCTATCTGCAACTAATAAAAATGTTTATGTAAAGAAAAAAGATAAACAACAGCCATGGCAATATTTCGAGGATTCATCGCGGTTGAGATTCCAGCAGCTCCTTCGATCATCGACCTTGAAAAAGCGATCTCTAAAACCGGTGCTGACGTGAAACTTGTGGAACCTGAGAACATCCACCTTACCCTGAAGTTTCTGGGGGATACCGATGAAAGCAAGATTGATGCCATCGAGCAGATCATCAGAGAATCCGTGAAGGGCATCACCCCGTTTCCTTTGACGCTGAGAGGAACGGGTGTGTTCCCCAATGAAAGGTATCTGAAGGTGCTGTGGATCGGTATCATCGACGGAGACATCTTGGCAAGGATAGCGCAGTCCATTGACGAAAAACTCGTTCCTCTTGGATTTACAAAAGAACAACGGGGGTACTCAGCCCATCTCACGATAGGCCGGGTGAGAACCGCAAAGAACAAAGACCAACTCCTCACCGTGATACACAACTTCAAGGAGAAAGAATTCCTCCGACAGGAGATCAACGCCGTGACCCTAAAAAAAAGCGATCTTACCCCCAAAGGACCAATCTACACGACCCTACGGGAAATACCCCTCTAAGGCGGTGATGAAACCATACTCTCATGGATGCTTGTGTTAGGAGTACTCAACCTTCTCTTGTTCCTCCTCAGTCTTGCTCTGCTTGTTCCAAAAAACGTCTGGAAAACCTCACTAAGAGAGTACAAAAAAATAGTAGTATATCACGCCGTCTACCTTTGCATCATCGGGGGTGTGGTCGCGTTCCATCTCCTCGAGGTCAACATAATCGATCCGTCTGCTACACGACTCGTCGGAACAAACTTCGCACCAACGGTCCACGCCCTTGAGGACAGTGCCGTCTACTGGTTTACGCAGCATTGGATACCGGTGCTTGTCTATTTCTTCGTTTTCATTTACATCATCTTCTACCCGTTCACCCTCTGGTTTTCCTTGATGTACTTCCTCCTCACAGACCAAAGAAAAGCGATGAGGACATTCGCGTATGGATTTGTCCTCATCTATGCATTCACCGTACCATTTTACCTGTTTCTCCCGATCACGAACGTGTACACCTATTTCGGGTCAACCTCTGCGTTAAACACGGTCATCCCTGGCGTGGAGCAATTTTTCTATGCTACGACCACCAATAACAACAGCTTCCCTTCCCTCCACGTCGCCATGGCGTTTCTCATTGCCAATACGGTAGCGCTCACAAACAATAGACGCTATACGTACCTCGCGTACTTTTCCGCAATCTGCGTTCTCTGCTCGGTCATCTACCTTGGCATCCACTGGATCATCGATGTCCTCGGCGGAATCCTTATTTCATTCGGAGCGTTCTACCTCGCTAAACGGTTCACAAAGGAGACATAAATGATCCCTGGCTCAGTAGCAATAGAAAAGGTGGTTCTCAAAAAGATCACACCGACGTTGCAACAAAGAAAAGAAATCGAGCACGCCATCAATGCATTACAAAAACAGGTTTCAAAAGAGATTAGAAAAACTGGGCTACCTATCACCATAGAGCTTGTTGGCTCCACCGCAAAAGACACTTACATCCGAACCGCAGTCGATATCGACCTGTTTCTGGTGTTCCCTGCCACGGTCTCCCGCGAGCAACTCCAAGAGAACGGACTGGCTATCGGCCGGGCGATCCTTACCCACCAAGAGGAATGCTTTGCAGAACACCCATACGTTCGAGGGATGTACCATGGGTATAAAACAGAGATCGTGCCCTGCTACAAAATCGAGTCAGCATCACAGAAACTCTCAGCAGTGGACCGCACACCACTTCATACGGACTATGTTCGAAAGCATTTGAAAGAAGCACACAAAAAAGACGTCAGGCTCTTCAAACAATTCCTCCGTGGAATCGGCTGCTACGGTGCAGAGGCGGAAATCGAAGGATTCTCCGGGTACCTCTGCGAGATCCTCATTATAAAATTCAAGACGTTTCAGCATCTTATTTCCATTGCGCGACACTGGCACCCTGGTGAGAATCTCACCCTAACAAAAACGCCTATTCCTCGGTTTGAGACACCGTTGATTTTCATCGACCCGGTGGACCCTGAACGAAACGTCGCTTCAGCGCTCTCGAACGACAAATTCGATTTGTTTCAGACAGCATGCAAGGCGTACGCAGAACAACCACGACTCACTTTTTTCTTTCCAAAAACACTGTCACCATGGCCGCTGGAAAAAATAAAAAAAGAAATCGGGACCAAAGAGTATGTCGGTGTAAAACTCCCAAAACCTGATATTATCCCTGAAAACCTTTACCCCCAGGTCCGAAAAGCAGTCAGATCTATTACTGAGTTATGCACGCACTATGGGTTTCAGATTCTTGATACTCATTTTTACATCGATAAAAAAGAGGTGTACATCCTGCTCCATCCAAAGTCGATTCTTCTTCCCAAGACAGTCGTTCACCCTGGGCCACCGATCATTCTGAAAAAGAATATCGATGAATTTCTCGAAAAATGGAAGGACAACCCGCGCGTGAGAAAAGGACCGTATCAAAAAAACAACCGCATCTATATTGATATCGAACGTGACCATACCGACATCCATGATCTTTTACAAAAACAGGTGAAGGAACTCAGCCTCGGGAAACATATTAACCATCTGGCTCGAAAAGAATATTCTGTCGTTAATCAAGAGGATCTTGTTACGAAAAAATTCCGTTTGTTCTGGTCGACAGTCCTTGATTCAAGGATGCCGTGGGAACGATAACGCAGTGCGTATTAGCTGGAAAGGGTTCTGATACCTTTCCTATAAAGAAAAGTAGTATAATTGCGGTCCTATTGTCTGTGTATGTTGCTCCTTCTTCACAGGTTTCTATCGTTACAATATTTGTTCTCCCAAATCCAAGGATAAGACCTGTTTTAATCTTCGTCCGTCAATTGGAATGAATGGTCTGATAGTAATATCCAAAAACCGGAGTTTTCACCAGGTAGAAAGAGAGAATTACCACTAAGTTTTTATGATAAAGGCAGATATGCATATGCAAGTACATATGCATCAGGATGGGATGAACCGCCGTAAGTTATTCATAGTGTTAATTGTAATGCTGCTGAGCATCAGCGTGGTGCACCTTTTCGAGCCCTTCGACACGTGTAAAGCAGACACACCACCAACACTGTACGTCGGCAAAGGCGAGACATATGCGCACATCCAGGATGCACTCGATAATGTGACGGCGGATGGTTACAGGATCTTTGTCTACAACGGAACCTACATCGAGAATCTTACCATCAATTATTCGATTGACCTGTTTGGTGAAGACCGTGGCATCACGATTATCGACGGTAATGGAACGGACACTGTTATCACCGTGAATGCAGACCATGTCAACATCAGCCATTTCACCATCACCGACGGAGGACAGACCTCGAAGGATAGCCTCATCCAAGTGAATCAAGGAACTTCGATCATCACTGATAACATCATTTCCGATGGATACACAGGCATTTATCTCAATAACTCGGACGGTCACCTTATCTACGATAATATCATTCAGAACAACAGAGGGGTCGGACTCAAACTCAACCAATCAGATAACAACGTCAATATTACATATAACACAATCATAGCCAACGACAACGGAATCTACTTCCATTCATCAAACGGAAATAAAATTTACAACAATATCATTCAATACAATAAGGCCAACGGTGTTTTTATCAACAGAACGTGCAATGGGAATTATGTGGTGAATAATAACTGTTCGTACAATAATCATTCAGGCATCTATGTGAACGATTATAGTGATTATTCAACTATACTCAACAATCAAATCTACCTTAACAACGACTCTGGGATAAAAGTGGAGAACTGCAGTCGATGCATTATCGCCAACGGCAATATCATCCGAAAAAACACTAATTATGGGGTGATGATGATTGGATCCTACAACTCTGTCCAAAACAATGTCATTACCTATAATCGGCAAGACGGGATGTACTGCAGTGTCGATCAGAATAACACCGTGTCTAGTAATATTATCGCCTACAATCTTTTCAAAGGAATCCGCCTCGACAATTCCACCAATGATTACATTTACACCAACGAGATTTTTGAAAACGACCAATACGGGATCTACCTTGACTTCTACACCCTCAGGAATTACATCTACAACAATTATTTCCATGACAATGCGGTGAATGCCATGGATAAAAGCTTCCATAGGAACATCTGGAACACTACGAAACATGCAGGGACGACGATCGTTGGCGGTAGTTATATATGCGGAAATTACTGGGATACGTTTGATGAAACAACAGAAGGAGCGTACGACATCAATACTGACGGTATCGCAGATGCGCCCTACACGATTTATGCACAAAATAAGGACTACGGAGTACTGCTGGATACAATAAAACCCACAATGGGGACACCACAGATCTCACCCTCATCCCAGACGCTCGGAGGATATACCAACATCTCCGTCACCGTGACCGATAACACGAAAGTCCACCAAGTGTTCCTTCAGCTAATCAATCCATTGGGTCAAACAAGTAATTTCTCGATCTTTCAAAACAAAACAGGGAACATCTATTTCTGCAGGAAACAGTACACCGTCGTAGGGAATTACACCTTTTATATAACCGCAAAGGACCCACGAAACTGGGTTCAGACAACCAACCTCACGTTTTCGATCAAACCAGGAATCCCACCGGTCATCAAGGATAATTCCCCGAGTACTGGCTCCCCAGCGGCCAAATTCACCTTTAATACTTCCGTCACATCATCAAATACCAATCCATCGAATCTACATGTCTACGTCATATGGAGCCATGGCACCAACGGAGACAATCAAACACTCAATAACACCGCAGCCAACTATTTCGTGAAAACCATCACCCTGAGCCATAGCATCACTAATTTGACATACTATTTCTACGCTACTGATCAGTGGGGTAACGCAATCAGCACACAACTAAAGAAGGTAAGAGTCATTGACACCTCCCCGCCTCAGATACGAATCATCAGGCACGGTCCTTCCTTTGAGGATATCCCAAATAGTTACACTTTAAATGTCACCGTGACCGATAACTCGGTTGTCTCTAATGTCACCATTAAGTATTGGTACACAAACACAACAAAAATGACCGCACAAATGGACAGCACAGGCCAGAATTTCTATCAGAAGGTGATCATCCCCCCAGGAACCGCTCAGAATGTCTTCTGCGTGATCTACGCGATAGATATTGCAGGCAACAAGATCAACACAACAAGGCCGTATGCGAGCCCAGGTGGACCATACAATGGGTTTGTCCTGCAGAAAATCACGATGGACGGGACGCACAGCTACGATCTCGACGGAACCATCGTCAGCTACCACTGGGATTTCGGTGACGGTACCACAGGAAACACCAGTACCCCAACTCATATCTACTACGCAAATGGCACGTACACAATTAGGTTAACCGTTGTTGATAATGACGGAAACAATGGGACTAATACAACAACAATCCGTATCGGCGAACTATCCAGACATAATATACCGGCGAATCAACTTGCGTTCATTAGTGCACGCTATGAGGTAGCACTGACAGAACCTTTCTACTGCTATGATTTAAGCGGTGACGGCATATTAGACACGTTTTTTGATCCAAACGAGCGCATCACTGCCATACCTGCGGATCCATTGATGTTAGATAATCATGCTTGCTTTCTTCTATCCCTTGATCATACAAGGATCCCAGGCTTTTTTTGGGACACCACAACAGATAGTATTGTTCAAATCACGCACACCGTGGGGACTTTTTTAAATAAAACAATCGATGAGGCATTGGAACGAGCAACCATTCGAGTATTGGTTGAAAAAGCAGGGTGGATCTATCTCGAAACGACGGATGCATACCCGCAAGCATCCCTCACGGTGCTGACAGGAGATCGTACCATTGCTTCGAACCTCACTTGGCGAGACAACGGAACG
>Ga0315277_10008160_pt1 | contig 13504 bp, 20 predicted proteins | sample YL17G05_15_MG_FD_203695 | JGI IMG/M metagenome (GOLD analysis project Ga0315277, IMG submission 203695) | Sediment microbial communities from Yellowstone Lake, YNP, Wyoming, USA - YL17G05_15 | ecosystem: Environmental > Aquatic > Freshwater > Lake > Sediment | place: USA: Wyoming | collected...
GGACCATCACGTCCTACGCGTTGCTGGACGCCCCTGTTGCGGGGAACATTCTCTACTTCGCTGACTTGAACGCCCCTCGGCTGGTTCAGATCAACGACCAGGTCAAGTTTCCCACGGGCCAACTCCAGGTCATCGAGGATTAAGTGGCGAACGCACTCTACGACTTTGGACGCCAAGGGTACCTGGACGGGTCGCTCAACTGGCTTACGGATGATGTCCGGGCGATCCTCGTCGACACCGGGTTGTACACGCCCAACCTCGCGGCGGACCAGTTCTTGGTCACCATCTCGGTTGGGGCTCGCATCTCCGTATCGGGATCGCTCACGACCAAGACGGCCACGGCAGGTGTTGCCGACGCTGATGACGTTTCCTTCACGGCCGTTGCAGGGCCGACAGTCGAAGCCATCGTGCTCTACAGGCACACGGGAGTGGACGCCACGGCCCGCCTCATCGCCTACATCGACGCGGCTACGGGCCTCCCGTTCCTTCCCTCCGGCGGCAACGTCGCCATCCAATGGGACAACGGGGCGAACAAGATTTTCAAGTTGTGATCAATCTATAAGCCCACTCGGGTGTGAACCCGGACGGCCATCTCACTCAACAAATACCATGTCCTGTCTGCACCACACCCTTCCCGCAACGAATCCACGATGCACGTCCCAAGACGTGTTCGCGTCGATGCGCTCGGAAGAAGGAATGGGAATCCAGAGAACGCCAGGATCGGAGTCCGGGTCCGAACGGGTATGTCTGGAGACGAGTCCCAGACGATCACCCACACGGACACTTGCTCGGTCCACGGTCAGTTTCCAAAGTCATCTTGGAGCATCGTTTCGAGATGGAGCAGGCACTTGGTCGCTTCCTCGAACCTCACGAACGAGTCCACCACAAGAACGGCAACCGGTCCGACAACCGCGTAAAGCCGGGACACGAGTTTGGAGGGTGCCTTCCAAAATGCTGCAACCTCGAACTCTGGAAAGTTGGGACAAAGGATCCCCCAGGCGTTCGAGCCAGAGATTATCATTGCTCAGGTTGTCTCTGCCACAACCGGTGAACTTCGAGAGGAACTCCCATGTCTGGTGACCAAATCAACACGAACGGAACTCTCGGCGCCGATGCGAAGGTCGAGGCCAACAGTGCAGAGCATCTTGGTCAGCGCATCCGGCACTTCTACGCGGTCGAGTGCTACGGCCCGGACGGGTCGCTCAAGTGGCAGGACAACTTCGAGAACCTCGTTACGACGGCGGGTCTCAACAAGTACCTCGATGCGACCCTGAAGACCGGCCTCACGACTCCGGCCTGGTTCGTCGGGCTCATCACCGGCCCTGGGGGTGGCAACACCTACGCGGCTGCGGACATCATGTCCTCGCACGCGGGCTGGGCCGAGAACGTCACCTACTCGAACGGCACTCGTCCGGCGTGGACCCCTGGCACGATCGCTACGGGATCGGTGGACAACTCAGCCTCGAAGGCGATCTTCAACGTCAACGGCACTGCCACCATCGCGGGCTGCTTCATGGTCGACAACTCGACCAAGAGCGGCACCACGGGCACCCTTCTTGGGGAGGGCAACTTCACCGGCGGCGATCGTCTCGTCCAGTCGGGCGACACCCTCAACGTGACGGTGACGGCAACGCAGAGCTGATCGTCGATGTCCTTCTATTCTTTGGCTCAGCGCACTACGGCCACGACGGTCAACACACCGTCGTGGGAGATCCGTAGTGCTGCGACCAACAAGCCTCGCGTCATCGAGGTGGGACTCTCGCAAAACACCGCCGTGGCAGGTGTTTATGGGTTGGGTCGTCCGGGGTCTATTGGGGTCACTCCGACAACACCCCAAACATTCGTCAGAGAGGGTGATGCAGGTGCTCCCACGGGACTGACGACGGCAGCAGTGGCATGGGGCACCGCTCCGACGTCACCGACGAACTTCGACCGTCGTGCATCGCCCGCTGGCACGATCGGGGCCGGGGTCATCTGGACGTTCCCCCGTGGATTCGAGATGGCTGTCAGCAGCTCGATTGTCATTTGGCTTCTACAGACCTCCCCCGTCTTGGACGTGTGGGCTGTCCTCGACGAGTGAAGGAAAGAAGTTATGTCCCTCTACGGCCTCTCTCAACGCACCACTGCCACGGCGGCTGCTTCCGCATCGTGGGAGGTCCGCTCCGCTGCGACCAACAAGCCGAAGATCATGGAGGTAGGGATCTCGCAGAACGCCGCCACGGCGGGCGTCTTCGGATTCGGCCGACCCGCCGCGATCGGCGTCACACCCACGGCCCCTCAGAACTTCGTGGCTGAGGGTGATGCAGGCGCACCTACGTCGCTCTCCACGGCAGCGGTGGCTTGGGGTACGGGTCCAACGGTCCCCACGAACTTCAACCGCCGCGTGTCGTGCCCCGCCTCCATCGGAGCTGGGGTCATCTGGACATTCCCTCGTGGGTTCGACCTCGCGGTCACCAACAGCTCCGTCGTCTGGATTCTCGCAACCGCCCCCGTCTGTGACGTGTGGGCTGTCGTGGATGAGTGAGAGGTAGTGAATGGCGAAGCTCGACGGAGGCGACGGTAGGCAGATCACGGCGTGTATCACCATCAAGGTGTGGTCGGACGGTGCTATGTCCGTTGAAGGCCCCATCGAGGACACGGCTTGGTGTATCGCGGCTCTCGACAACGCCAAAGACTCCGTACGCAACCACAAGATGCGTCGGGACGCTGCGATCATCGTTCCTTCGTACGACCTCTCGATCCCCGATCCCCTTCACCCGTTGAATGGGACGAACGGATCCAAGTCATGAGCAGCTTTCAAGGTGGGGCCTCTTGGGGAGGTCTTGGTAACGGAGTTCTCGCTTCAACCGTGGACACCGCCATGCCTCCAGATTATTGCTGGAATTTCCGGGGGCGCCAAGCCTCCACTCCGTGGCAAGAGGGCCTTCTGTGGTCAGCTCCGCGCTTTAACGGTGGCACCAGTGTCCTGTTTGGCCAAGACGCTTCGGACGCCGGGGTTTGGAGCAGCGTCGATCGTGATTTCGGTTACGACGAAAGCGGCGGCCAGCAGCGCAAGAAGATCATCGGCACTTGCCGTGATGATACAGGTGCCGCACTTGGGAGTTGTTTGGTTCAGGGCTTCCGAACAAGCGACGACGCGGACGCGGGCACGATGACATGTGACTCCGGCGGTTACTTCGAGTTCTGCACTCAGTACACACAAGCGCACTACCTTGTGGCCTACAAGGCGGGTTCCCCTGATGTTGCAGGGACAACGGTGAACACTCTCGTTGGGGTGTGAGCTATGGTAGCGGCCGATGTCACCCTGAGACAAACAGGGCTAGACGGGCCGAATGATGTTCGGCTCTATCCTCTTGCTCAAGATGATGCGGGTGTCCTGAGTATCGTTCTGTTCTCGACGGCCACGCCGTTCGGACCGAACGATGTGTTGCTCTCGATTGTAACCCCATCAAAAATCAACCTCATCCCCACGCAGACCTTGGTGGGGACGTCGGCCTTGGTTCTTACCAATACGGCCGATGCGGTCGCCGATCAGCTCTTCGCGCAGACGGCTGCCGTTGCCCTAACGAACGCTCTCGACATCCCCGCGTCCCAGACGTTGGCGGTAACGGCTGCGGTTATCCTAGACGGGCAACGGGGTCTCTTTTACGACTTGACCTTTGGGGGTACGGCGGGCTGGACTACCTCGAACACGCTCGATGCGCTGGGGAGCCTCTCGCTACCCACGACGGCCGCCCTTGTCCAGACGAACCTTCTCGACGCTGCGGCATCCCAGGCCCTTGGGGTTACTGCGGACTGGACTACTTCGGACACGCTCGACGCTCAGGCCACCCAAACGTTGGCGGGGACGAGCGCTTTCGTTCCGACGAATGTTCTCGACGCTCAGGCGTCTCAAACTCTCGCTCAGACGGCTGCGGTCATCCTAGACGGGCAACGCGGCCTCTTCTACAGCGTGTCCTTTGGGAGCACTGCGGGCTGGACTACTTCGGACACGCTCGATGCGGCGGCGAACACAGCGTTCGCTTCACATCCTGATGCCATTGAAGGGGACACTTCAACCTTCAACCTCCTGAATTCTTTCAACGCGACGGCTGTTTGGTTCGCTACAAATACGGTCGACGCGCAAGGGGCTTTCACGCTCCCTTCAACGGGCGCCTTCGTTCCCTCGGACACCCTCACCGCGCAAGGGGCTTTCACGCTCCCCTCGACGGCTGCCTTCGTCACTTCGGACACGCTCGATGTTCAGGCCACCCAGACGTTGGCAGGGACGGCTGCCTTCGTCACTTCGGACACGCTCGACGCTCAGGCGTCTCAGACGTTGGCGGCAACGGCTGCGGTCATCCTAGACGGACAACGCGGCCTCTTCTACAGCGTCTCCTTTGGGGGTACTGCGGGTTGGACGGGGTCCGGTCAACTCGATGCGTTAGGCAGTCTCTCGCTACCCACGACGAGCGCTTTCGTCACCTCGGACACCCTCACCGCCCAAGCGTCTCAGACGTTGGGGGTGGTTGCTGGGTTCGTGTCTACCACACAATTGGACGCAGCAGCATCCACGCTGTTGAGCGCTCTGTCGACCGTAACTTCTACGGGGGGTCTCGTTTTCCAGGCAGCTTTCGTCTTCACTTCGGCGGCGGGCTTTGTTGCAGCTCGGTCGCTGAGCTTCGATAGCGCGTTGACCTTTGGTTCAACAGGGGTGTTGTCTCCGGCCTCCCAACTTGATGCTGCGGCGGCCACGGCATTTGCTTCGCACCCTGATGCCATTGAAGGGCAGACCTCAACCTTCAATCTCCTGAACTCGTTCGCGACGACGGCGGTTTGGTTCACAGACATCACGGTCGGCGTGTTCGCGTCGATCACGTTGAACCAGACGGGCGCCTTCGTTCCGACGGGCCAGCTCGACGCGCTCGGGAGCACCTTGTTGACCTCGGCGGGCGCTCTTGGGCTAACAAATAAGCTCGACGCGCTCGGTAACATCACGCTGAGCCAAACGAGTGCATGGGCGGGGGATACCGTAACCCCCCACCAGGTTTCGATGGCTCTAGGAGCCATCGGAGGGTTTACTGCGGCGGCAACTCTAGGGGCTCAGGGCCAAACGACCCTGCTAGCGAGCGCGGGGTACGCAACGGCCGTTCAAGCTGACGTGCCTGTGTTCCTAGGGCTGCACCAGACAAGTACCTGGAGTGCGGGGCGGACGTTGGATATTTCCCCCGTCACGTCTTTCTCGGCCTCACCGGCGGTCTATTTTGACCTCGACACGCTCATCATCCCGGTCTCGATCATTTCGGGAGAGGTGTTCGGATCAGCTACTTTCTCGATGCTAATGTTTCCGTTGGGGGTGGTTTCCGCTCAAGCGTTCGGACAAGCCACACAGGAGTTCAACCTTACAGCCGCTCTGGTCTCACCCACGGGGATCCCGTCTGGCGAATCGTTTGGTACACCCTCTCAAGCACGCATTCTGACGCACTAGAAGGATTACGTCCGTGTCCACCTGGATTCCCTCAGCCGAGGCCTTTGGTAACCCCTCCCAGGTTTTGATCCTGGGGGCTACCGGCGTTCCTTCTGCGGGGGCGTTCGGGTCGGCGACCGTCACACACACGGATGTTACGTACGTTCTGCCGACAGGAGTGCCCAGTGGAGAGGCCTTCGGCACTCTCCACACGGCGTTTCTGCTCAAGCCTACGGGTGTCCTGACCCGAGAAGCCTTCGGCACGCCGGTCCTGAATACGACCGTCAACGTCATCCTTGCGTCAGGAACGACCTACGGGCACGGGCAGATCACCCTAGGCGAAGTTCTCTTGGCAGGCACGGTTACCAGCACCGGTAACCTCAATTCACCGTCGCCCACGATCATTCTCAACTTTGACCCCGTTATCTTCGGGCGCGGGCAGCTCATCTGGAACGGTCCAGATCAAGCCCGAGGGTTCGGCACCCTCGCCGCGTTCATGGAGATCATCCATATCCCGGCCCCCGCGTGCGCGACCTGCACGTGCCCGAAAACAGCCTTCCATTGGATGCAGGACTTCCAGAAGGGTGACCTAGGCATCTGCCTCACGGACAACTTCGGCAACCCGATCGGTCCGGTTATGGTCCAGTACACACTCTTCTGGGTCCAGAAGGGCTGTGTGCCGCATCAAGTGGGGTGTTGCGGTCGAAAACCCGTCTCAGCCGGGCTCGGTAAGTACTACATCACCGGAACTGCCGGGGAGGGTGGGCAGCCAGGCCTTTGGATTGCCCGCTGGCAGTTTCAAAAAAGCTTTGGTGCTCCGATCCAGGAGAGGGACGTGTGCTTCTTCGTCCAGGACGCGATTGCGGCTGGAGACAAGACCTTTAGGGTCTGCAAGTATGGGTGGGATTGACCATGGACTTGGCTCTCAAGGTGGCTCGGAGGTTTATCGCGGGGTGCTCATGCGAGCACACGGCTGTTGCCCCTGAGGGTTGGGAGGGTCCCATCAAGAAGATGAAGAAGGACGACGAGATCGACAACCCGTTCGCCCTCGCGTGGTGGATGAAGGGGGAGGGGTACAAACCTCACAAGGAATCGACTCTCATCCAACGTGTGACCCGGCGACACCTTACGGGTGGAAAGTGAGCGTCTCTTTCTTCCGTGGGCAGCAACTCGGGAGGAACGACCTCAACATCTTCCTCGTCAACGTCAATAGCACCCCATCCAACGCGTCGGAGATCAGCTACGGGCTCTTCGATTTCACGACGGGAGCAGAGGTCCTTGTTGGTCCTCCAAACAGGGTCCCTTCGAATCCAAGCGTAGGGGAGTACTTCGCGAGCGTCATCGTCCCGCTCGATGCCAATTTGGGTACCTACCGGGTTCGATGGACCTTCCGCGAAGTCGTCGGCGGCAACATTCAGCAGGTCGTTCAGGAGTTCGCTGTCATCGACAAGGTGAACCTGGCTACAGCCAGTGCCAGCTCCATCACGGGCGGGGCGTTGAACGCGACCCACATGGAGTTGGACCTCATGGCCCGACTCCGGATCCTACTTCGGGACAACAACCCGGACAGGAACTACCACTTCCGCCCGCCCACACACGAGGAGACCATCCAGCAATTTAGCCGGGTATTCGGCTACATCTGGGAGGACATCGAGCTACAGGAGTACCTCGAACGCTCTCTCGACATGATCATCGCGTCGCCTCCGCGAACGCCGTTCGGAAGCATCGACCAGATGGTGCAGTCGATGCCAGAGTGGCGCACGATGCTCCTCACCGGGGCGATGTCCCATGCCCTCCGAGCGCTCCAAATCAACTGGATTGCTGACGAGTTCGATTACTCGATCGGCGGGGTGTCACTCAGCATCGACAAGGCCAGCAAGTACGAGTCCGTGGCCAGCGCCCAGTCCGACCAGTTCGACAAGCAACTGGAGAAGGCCAAGCAGACGATCAACTTCGTGAAGGGCCTTCAGCAGCCCCGATTTGGGACTGGTATCCGTTCTGCCTTCGGTCCTTACGCGGGCCGAGGTGTGTTGAGTCCGCGTAAGTTCGTTGGCTTCTAACGGCTCGGTTCGCCGAGGAGGGTATACCATGTCGACAACATTGCCTCTGTTCGCCGCTATCCTCCCGCTCGAACCCGAGCCGGAGAAGATCAGCTTTGCCTTGGCCTTCGATTACGCGTCGACCCCAAGGGAGGGGGACCTCCCCCTTGTGAACGTGCTTCCGCGCGTCCTCATCAACGGCAAGCAAGTGGGTCTGATTTCCTCCCTGGAGATCAAGCTGAACGCAAACGAAGCGTTCCCTCAGGTCATCGTTCGCATCGGAGAGGACCTCACCAAAGAGATGGCCTCGGAATGTTCGGTGGACCTCAAGACCGCTGCGAAGAAGTACATTGCTGAGCTTCGTCGATTCCCCTTCATCCAGGTGGAGTCCCCGTTCCTCGAAGAGACAGATTCATCTGAGATGTCAACTATTTAGAACAAGCGCCATGACGAATTGAGAATCCTTCGGTGTGGCAGCTCCATCGGACGTGTCAGATGTCTCCTCGTATCCACCCGTGCGTGTGCAGCTTCACTTGCGAGACCTACCCGCAAATGAAGCACCATCGGAAGCAGTGCGTCCTCTGGCAGATGAGGGCGGCTCCGATGGATCTCATGATCGCCCGTCGTCGCAAAACGCGGCAGTCCCGTTCGGACGAGATGAGGTCCTTCGATCGGTGCCCGGTATGCGAGAAGCGCTCGGATCACCATGAGGCGGACTGTCCCAATTCTGCCTGTGAGGCTGTACGTCGGGAGAGCATCGCGAAGCACAAGATCGATCCGGTGCTATGGGAGACCTTCCTCCGCCTCCTGGCAAAGAAGTACGAGGGTCGAGAATGAGAGACATCACATCGAGGGTGGTTGCTCGCTTCCTACGGCGGTCCGTTGGCCTTCCCGACGGTGCCCCGCCAGAGCGACTCCTCCACGACACGAAGAGGCTCTTAAGGGCGCTGAAGGCGGGGATTGTAAAACGCCTTCATGGAGCATCGGCGCACGAGCAACAAGTCCTGACGGAGCTACTCAAGGCTCTGGGGCAGTACGACCCCTCGAAGTCGCCCTCGGTCGCCTTTGAGAAAGAGTTCCAGTTCATCCTTGTCTTGGCGGCCAAGGAGTTGGACGCAGAGTTCGTGGACGATGCTGATGTTAGCGATCTCACCAAGCGTCTGAAAAGGCACCTCGGTGTAGGGTAGTCCATTTGTGAGGGCGCCCTTTTGGACAACGGCGTCAACGAGACTGCCTTTGGAGGATGAAAATGAGCACTGAATCGACACAGAAGAAGCTGACGCGTGAAGACCCGGTTGAGCCGGAGATCCTGGGCAGGCTCGGCGAGCTGGAGCAGGCTCGGAACCAAATCGGTGCGGAATTGCTCGACATCGAGCAAGCAAAGGTCCGATGCCTCGCGGCTGCGCACAAGGTTGACGAGCAGCGTCATCGCCTCTTCGAGAAGGTCCTCATGGATCGCGGTCTTCCTCCGAACTCGGTCGCCGAGGTCGATGCGCAGTCCGGCAGGCTCATCATTCATCGCGAAGGTGGTCCGCCCGGCTTCCCGGTTCAGCCGAACGGGACGGCTCAGGCAGCCCCGCAACCCCCGGCAGCAGCTCCGGCGGCAGCAGCTCCGACATCGTAGCCTGAAACTTCCCCTTATCCCTTTGCTGAAGGGGGAGCAGCTCGATGCCCTACGCCACGAACCGAGATCGTACCGTCTCTGAGCTGGAGATCACAAGGGCCCCTTGGCCCTTGCCTCCGCTCAACGTGTTTCTGACGAGCGGGTTTGAGCCGGGCGTCTTCGACATCACGTGGGATGACCCGGCCATTCTCGGACCGAACGGGCGTTTCTGCGTTCTCGGCGTCAACATCTATCGCTCGTTCGACTCAGAGTTCGGCCCGTTCGAGCGGATCACGGAGCTGCTCTTGGGCTCCACGTTCTGGCGTGATCGCACCGACAACGAGCTGATCGTTGATGAGGATGTGACGACCCAGTTCGTCCTCAAGGGTGAATCCGGGGCGGCGGCCGGACAGGACACTCCTCGGTGGGTCTTCAAGACGCAACATTTTCCCATCGTCAAGGAGGGGTCCCAAGCGGTGAACGCGGATACCCCGGACGATGTGCGGGTTTACATCGACGGTGTTGAAGTCAAAGTTCTACGGGTCTACGGCTTCACGGGTGAGGTCGAGATCGATCCGTTCATCTACGCCAACATCGCGACCCAGAAGCTCGACCCCTCCCTAGTTCCGGGGCCTGATAGCCAGGTCACGTGCACGTATCGTCGCAACCGCTCGCTCCTCAAGACGGACCTCGTACAGCGCGTGTTCTATCGCTTGACGACGGTGGGCGTCCCCAAGGATGCTGACCTCTCCGTCGTCCAGTGTCAGGACTTTGTTGAGACCCCCCTCGAACGAGCGACCGCATGCCATTCGTATGAAGTCGAGAAACTCGACTTCATGTGGCGGGAGGCAGTCCGTCGTAACCGTTGGATCTTGGAGCAAGGCGGGGAACGGGTGCGCCTGTTCCTGAAGAAGCACGTGGGTCTCCCCTGCCCGTGCGTTCCGGACGATTATCACAAGCAGAGCATCAACGATTGCACCATCTGCTTCGGGACAAGCATCATCGGTGGCTACGAGGGCCCCTACGAAGCCATTGTGGCCCCTGACGATGCCGAGAAGCGGATCACCCAGAAGGACATCGGGCGGACGGTCGAGCACACGTACGAGGTCTGGACGGGCCCTGCGCCCATCCTTTCCCACCGGGACTTCCTCGTGAAGCTGAATGGGGACCGCTATTCGGTTGGCGCGGTCAGGTTCCCAAGTAACCGGGGTATGGTGCTCCAGCAGCACTTCAACATCGGTCACATCGACGAGAAGGATATCCGGTACAAGGTCCCTGTCACGAACCCCACGAAGTTCGCGGCTGACCAGTTCGGCCCGCTAGGTCCCGAGCAGGAGGCTGAGGCGAACCCCACGGACAAGCCCAACATCCCTGAGGAACGCCAGCTCAGGGGCCGCTCGAAGGTCTGGGAGAACATCGAGTACTAAAATGCCCGCTATGATCGCCACTTCAATTTACTTGAAGCCTCTCATTCCGACAGCTCTCGCGGGGATGAGCTTCGATCGTGTCCTCCGTAGGCTACAGCGTGACCTCCTCAAGCGCCTCAAGGCCAAGCTTCAGCAGACGACGTTCTCGGATCGGGCCAAGAAGGCTCTCGCGAGGGCGATGAAGATCGAGGTGATGCCTTCGAGCCTTCGTGTGACTACCAACCATCCGGCCTTTTTCCCCCTCGTCGATGGGCAGGCCAAGGGGCAGATGACGTGGCTCACGAAGGCCAAACGACCCATCCCCATCATCACGGATACGGGAAAGCTCATTTTCCGCAATGCGACCGCCAAGTCCATGGCGAACGGCTCGTGGATCCACCCAGGACGTAAGCCCTCGGACTTCGTTTCTAAGGCGAAGTCTGAAGCGCGTAAGTTCTTGAAGGGCAAGCTCGTGGCCGAAGTCCGTAAGCAGATCCGAGCGGGAATTCAACGTGCGGCGAGGTCCCAGTGAGCGGGGATGTGAGGGTGCTCGGGCTCGTTGCCGGTACGCATGTCCTCGAAGACATTGGGATGGACGTGCCGTACGGGGTGACAGTTTCGATCTCTGCTGAGAAGGCGGCCCGGTCGAAGGATCTCCACCGGGCCATCAGCCAACGGTGCATCTTTGCGCTCCCTAGCCACCCCTCAGGTCCGGCGGTTTTCCAGCAAAACCAGCCTCAACAGGTCGGGGACGGCGTTCTGTTGGAGCGGATCCGAGCGCTGGAGGAAGAGAAGCGCCTGCTTCAGATGGCAATCCTCCAGTCGAATGAGGCTCAACAGCAGAAGTTCGACGCGATCCTCGCGGCTATCCAGGCTCAGGCGACGGTTCAACGGGTTGTCCACGTCAATGGCAACGGCGGCAACGTGACGCCTTCTCGCCATGAGGTGGCAGACGGGGAAGCCCCCACGTTCATCCCTTCGGAAATCCACCCGAAAGACGCCGAATCCCGCATCGAGTCACAGAAGGACTCGGCCGGTGCCTCAGGTGTTTCGGACGCTGCGGAACGGCTGCGTAAAATGCGTCAGGGCAGCGGCTCCCAATAAAGTTCTTGCGTGGCGCTCGTGTGAGAGAAGGAGAACGTCGAACATGCACCCCCGCCAAATCGAACTCTTGGGAGCAGCTCAGAGTCTCACCGAGAAGACCGCTGCGAAGAAGCAAACCGAGGAGAAGAAGCGGTCAGGTCCCGTGCTTCTGTGGAAATACACGGATCCCGACGGCAACAACTTCTACCTCGAAGCCAAGAAGACGACAGTGAAGTCACCCTTCAGCGGAAAGTCCTTCACTGCACGTCCCGAGCGACACACGCCCGCTCAGGTCGGCAAGGAAATGAAGGACGAGCAGAAAACGAAGACGGCAACCGAGCACGATCCCTGGAAGGCGTGAGTCCCCCATGCCCAACGAGCGCAAATCGGAGGAGCTACAGCCCCTTCCAGTGAAGGACCCGTACTCGGGGCTCCACTCCGAATCAGTCTACGCCATGTGGCATGATCCCATGACGTACGACCACATGAAGATGGGTCCCCCGTACTTGCCCGAACTTAAGGTTCGTATGGCGAGCACGGACCGGGATTCCGTTCGTGCGCTCGTCAAGCGAGAGGCGCAAACCTCGCCCGTTGATCAGATTCTCTCTCATCTGATCGGGGAGTACCAAGGGCTCCCGATGGCCGAGCTGGGGGCCCTCCTCGCGTGCCTTCGGGCAGCGGCGATGGTCCACCAGACGCACCACTGGCAAACACGTGGGCTCACGTTTTACGGCGACCACCTCCTCTACATGCGGCTCTACGAGGAGTCGTCTTCGTTCGTCGATCAAGTCGCGGAGCGTGCCGTGGGCGCAGGCAGCCACCTTCTCGTTCACCCCGTCATCCAGACGGCGCAGATCCAGGCTCTCGTGAAGCACTTCTGCGGGGACATCCTCACGGATCCCAGCCCCGACGCTTACGCCCTCGTGAGTCTCACGTGCGAGGCACGCCTCCTCACGGCACTCAACGGCGTGTACGGGATGTTGGAACAGAAGGGTCAGCTCTCGAACGGCACGGACAACCTCCTTCAAGGGGTGGCCGACAAGCACGAGGAGTTCGTCTACCTGCTCAAGCAGCGCTGTCTCACGAAGGTCAGCTACGATCGCCGTTCATCGGCCAAATGAAACCCAAATCAGATGTGGAGGGTCCCGTTGGGACCCAAGATGAAGAGAGGATGAAAATGGCCAAGTCAGATCGTGCTGCGTACAAGTCGGGGGTGGGTCTCGACATCGGGACTATGAATATTGTTTCGGCTCGCCAGATCGGCGACAAGATCGAAACGAACCGCATCCGGGATGCGTTTCTCGACCTCGACTCAGATGCCAAGAAGACGCTCCGTCTCTCGAAGGTGGACTACATCGAGAAGGACGGGAACCTGATTGTCATCGGGGACTCGGCCCTCAACATGGCGAACCTCTTCAAGCGAGAGGTGCGTCGGCCACTCTCACGAGGCGTGATCTCGGCGGGTGAAATCGACGCCCAGCAGATCCTCAGCTTGCTCGTCAAGCACGTTCTAGGGGACCCTGGCACCCCAGGTGAGCACTGCTTCTACAGCGTGCCGGCAGCTCCCATCGACGACGAGAACCAGGACATCATCTACCACACCGAGGTCTTCCGCAAGATCCTCACCGAACACAACTACGCGGCCCACCCTCAAAACGAGGCGATGGCGATCATCTACAGCCAGTGCGCCAAGGAGAACTTCTCCGGGCTCGCCGTGAGCTTTGGCTCCGGTATGTGCAACATCGCTCTCGCCTATCAGACGGTGAAGGGGATGGACTTCTCGGTGGCTCGTGGTGGTGATTGGATTGACTCCCATGCGGCGAAGGCCACGGGGTCCACGGCATCTCGCATGTGCTCCCTCAAGGAGAAGGGTGTCGACCTCGCGAACACGGCGGGAGATCGCGATGCAGAAGCCATCGCGCTCTAC
>Ga0315277_10008162_pt1 | contig 13503 bp, 12 predicted proteins | sample YL17G05_15_MG_FD_203695 | JGI IMG/M metagenome (GOLD analysis project Ga0315277, IMG submission 203695) | Sediment microbial communities from Yellowstone Lake, YNP, Wyoming, USA - YL17G05_15 | ecosystem: Environmental > Aquatic > Freshwater > Lake > Sediment | place: USA: Wyoming | collected...
CCGCATGGAACTGGTACCTCATGGACGTCGCCTCCACAGGCTGGAGACAACACTTAGTCTCCTATATGAACAGTAAAATAAATAATGCGCAGTATGACGGGATATTTGCGGATGATGTCTGGAACACGATAAGTAGCTATGTTTTACCAGACTTTGACGGGACTATTCCGGCTTCTGTAATTTCGAACTGGCACAGTAACACTATAGGAATGTTGCAATACATCAAGGCTAACTTGCTTCCTGACAAGATCTTGATTGTGAACTCAGATGAGCGGCATACAAACGATTACATCAATATTGTTGATGGGCAGATGCTTGAGGGGTATGAACATGCCTCTTTTAGTTCAATTAACACTTTAGGCAATAGACCGTCGATAGATGTTCTGGCAAACAAATGCGCCACTGGAAAAATAGTGTGGGCGTGTTCTGGAACCGACCCGGCTGGGGCATCTCAGACGCAGATAGACGCGATGGCGAAGTACTGCTATGCCAGCTTTTTAATTGGCATGACGGGTCCGCAAGCATACTTTCAATGGGAATATGGTGACTTCAACGATTGCTATCAAACGATAATGGATACAGACATTGGACAACCGATAGGCGCGTACTATTCAAGCCAGAGTCTTTACGTGAGGGACTTCACAAGCGGGAAAGTCTTGTTCAACCCCTCGGCAAATTTCCACACTGTCAGTCTCGGAGGCAATTATCAATTGTTGAATGGCACCGCCCTCTCAAGCATCGTTCTGGCTCCTTGGAGCGGAGAGATTCTTTTGTCTCTCACCTAAAATTCGCGCGCGCTCTTGCAGGCTGATTCCACAGGCGCCCTCGTCGCATCGAGAACGCTCAAGCCAGTTTTTATCAGCATAAGGTTTGGCTCTCTCAACCAGTCGCGCGTGCGTGCTGTCTCTACGTGAGGTCTGTGGTTTTGCCGAAGTCTCGGCTGACGATGGCTATGTCGAACATGTTTATTTTTCCGTCGTTGTTCATGTCATATCTTGGGTCGTTGCTTGTGACGCCGAAGAGTTTTGCTTCGGCCGCAATGTCTCTCATGTTAACTTTTCCGTCGGGGCTGCCGTTTGGTCCGGTTATGTCGGTGAGGAGCATGCCGCCGATTTCAACGTGTTGCGTTCCTCTGTCGAGGTTGAACAGCAGGTATGAGTTGCCTGTGCTTTGGGCGAGTTTGTAGGGGATGGGGGTGTTGTCTGCTTGGACGGTGAAGTTGTTGGTCAGGAGTCTCTTGGGGATCGTGACGTATGTCATGGTGATGGTTTGACTGTTTGGTTCAAGGTCGATATAGATTCTTTTCGTGGTCTGGTTTAAGCCTGTTTGTTGGATGGTGCTGTTGGCTAGAATTGTTATAGTTTGTGTGTTTACCCACGTTACGTTGAGGTTCGTGTACGGTGGTTGGGTTTGGGGCAGTTGGGGGGAAGCTGGGTTGTTTGCTGTGTCTGAGAAGCCTTGGCTTTCGTATGTCCCTTTGTAGTCGTAGTCTACGAGTTCTATCTCGTCTATTTGTCCGACCCATTTGTAGCCGTACTTGCCTGGCAGTACGATTCTGTAAGGGTATCCTGCTGCGTAGCCAGGGTAGCTGGGGGCGCCTTCGGTCAGTGCTGTGCCGTTCGCTTTAAGAGCGAGTATTGTTGTTGGGTGCATTGCAACTTCCAGTGGTATGCTGCTGCTGAAGCCGTCTTGTGCGTGGAATACTACTTTCCAGGCGCCTTTTTGGACGCCTGCTTGGCTGAGTAGGTAGAAGAGTGGGACGCCGGTCCAGTTGAAGGTTTGTCCTTGTGGGTCGTCGACGCATTGGATGAGGGCTGTTTCGGTGATGATTGGCAGGGCTTCTACTTGGGTGTAATTCAGGCTGAGGGGGTTGGTGACGAGGCCGTTGATTTCGAGGTTGTCAGCGGGAGCTTGGTGGGCGTACACATTCATGTGGTCTTGGCCGTTCACGGCATAGACGTCTGACGCTGGAGAAACCTTGGCGCTCCTGGATTCGAGTGCAAGGCTAACTTCGTGATTAGGGTTCACTGTCGTGCTTGTTGGTGTGGAACAGGCGTAGAACTGGGCGACGTTCACGGCTGCCATAGCCAGTACGACTAGGAGTGCTAGGGCTGTTGCGTTCTTGGAGACAAACTTTTCCGTTTTGGTCATGGCGGATCTTACGGCCAGCGGGATGGAGATGCTGAAGAGGATGGAAACATTGGCTAGGGCGGTTTGCTGACACGGATACGTGACTCTCGAGGCCTTGGTTCCGTTGCGGAACAAGAGCCACAGAAAATCAGCAATAGTGAAGAGTATTAAGCCTTTCTTCGACCTGCTCTTGTCTCTGGTCTTATGAGGGCATTCTTTCATTTGCGGTCAATCTCAACCATTTCGCATTCAGGTCTTCTTGGATCATGACTGGGTAATGCCTCGCTATTTACTCTTGTGCTGCATAACGGCCGCGCGCGCTCAGAATCGCCTGCATGAAATCCAGCGTCCGCAAGAGTTTAGGCGGGGTCAGGGTTTCTTTCGTTTTGCTGTGTAGTGTTCTATTAGGTCCATGATGCCTTCTCCTATGGAGAATTTTGGGCTGTAGCCCATGAGCTTTCTGGCTTTCTCTATGTCTGCATAGCCGCCGCGTGCGTCTGGCGGCCTGGGAGGCGCGTGGATGTCTTGTACATCCATCTTTTTCATTAGTTCTTTCAGAGTTTTTGAGACTTGATTTATGCTTACTTCTGTTCCTGTTCCTATGTTGAATACTTGGCCTGTTGCGTTCTTGCTGTGCAATGCGAGCATGCTTGCTGCTATGATGTCTTGTATGTAGACGAAGTCTCTCTTCTGTTCTCCGTCTCCGAAGATCAGGGGGGGCATGTTCTTCAGGAGCCTGTTAAGGAAGAGAAGAATAACGCTTCCGTATGCGGTTGATATGTCGAACCGTTGTCTGGGTCCGTAAATGTTGAAGTAGCGGAGCGAGACTGCTTCGAGGCCGTAGAGGTTGTTGAAGACGGTTACGTAGTTTTCGGCGGCGAGTTTTGAGGCTGCGTAGGGAGAGCCCGTCGCGTCGAGAGGCATGTCTTCCTTCTTTTTTTGTTTCTCTGGGTTGCCGTACACTGCTGATGAGGAGGCGAAGATGAATCGTTTCACGCCGAGGTCTATAGAGGCTTTCAGAAGATTCAGTGTTCCTGTGACGTTGACCTCGTGCGTGAGAAACGGGTTCTGAACTGAGACTATTATGCCAACCAGGCTGGCTTCGTGAAACACAACGTCTACGTCTCTAACCGCTTTTTTTACGTCTTCAAGTTTTCGGACGTCACCTTTGATGAAGCGAAAGTTCTTGTTATTTGTGTGATGTGCAAGGTTCTCCATGAGACCATAGCTCAAATCGTCAATAACGTTGACTTCATAGCCGTCTTTCAGGAGCTTGTCCACGATGTGGCTTCCGACGAAGCCTGCTCCACCCGTAACGAGTATTCTCGAGTAATCCATACTTTCAACGCTCGGGTTAGATTCAATCGCAACTCCGATATATGGCCTGCGGAAGGGTTGAAGCGTACGCTTGCTCAGTGTGACGGGCGAGGAGCGTGAGGTTTTGGGCTGAGAGTAATATTCATATAGTTGGTGGAAGTTTGTATGATTGTTCTAGAAAAGTTGGCTAGGTGTTTCATCCTGCGCAGTTTAAATATTGGACTGTGGGACAACGTGTGAATAGAAGAGGGATTGGAGACCGTGATATGATGCCCCTGTGGCTTCTCATCCGCTCCTGGTAGGGAGGGACTGTCCAATGGGGAATCTGGTTGAAGAGCCGCTCATCACGGAAGTAAAAAGTCAATGGAAGCGCATGTGGAGGGAACGGATTGACGACCGCGAACGAGCAGAAAGCGTTGCAGGCACGGATTTTGACAAGTTGTTCGTGGAGCGGGGCACGGTTGTGTTGGCAACGCGTTCGTTTAAGCTTGTGACTTTGCGGGAAATTCTGGAGCGGCACGAGGTCGCTGATGCGGAGAGGCATGTGCCTCCGTGCAAGCAAGTGGGCGGTTGGGGCGCGCGCGGCGCAAGAAACGTCGCTTCCTACGCGCTCTACAGCCTGCTGCGCCTGTTTCTGAGCAGAGACGCAGCAGAAAACATCAATAGAGCAGACAAAGCACTCTCACCAACCTACTTCAACACATAATAAAGGGACAAGGCAGCGCGCGTGCAGGAAGGAGGTTTCCTTATTTGGTGAGATATAGACGTAGGTTTGATATTCTGGCTGATATCGTGAGCGTGGCCGGGCAGGGCACGCGGAAGACGAAGATTATGTATTTTGCCAATCTGAGTTATTTGTTGTTGACTAAGTATTTGGAGGATGGCTTGCGGGTGGGATTTCTGCGGTCGGCTGGTGAGGAGTTTTCGGTTACGAGGAAGGGAGAGGAGTTTCTGCAAAGGTATCGGCAGTTTAGCAGCAGGTATGCGCGTGTAGAGCAGAATGTGAAGGCGTTGCAGAGTGAGGCGGAAGAGCTGGAGAAGATGTGCCAGCCGCGGAAAGCTAACGGGCGGAATTTTAGGAGGAGGAGCAAGCTTGCGATGCTGGGTTAGTTTTCTTGCTGTTTTGCTTGTTGCGGTCTTGATGCTTAGCGTGCCATGGGCTCGTGCGGTCAGCCCTGAGGAAGCTTCTGCGGCGGTTGCTGATGCCGAGCAGAGTCTACATATTGCTTTCAGGACGGCTTCTGATGCTGAAGGTGCTGGGGCGAACGTTTCGGCGTTAATGGAAAGGTTGAATCAGGCCGGCGATGCGCTCACGGAGGCTGGTGTTGCTTTGGCGGCTGGGAATTATTCGGATGCGGTTGAAAAGGCAGGGGCTAGTAGAGGTTTGGCTGATGGTGTTTCCGGCGATGCGGGCGTCTTGAAGAGCGACGCGGTTTCAAGGGCCTCTGGCTGGTGGGTGACAGTGTCCTTCAGTGTTGTTGACGCCGCAGCGTTCGTTGTAGTGCTCTTTCTAGTTTGGCGTGGGTTAAGGCGAGGTTATGAGGGGAAGGTTATCGAGAGCAGGCCGGAGGTTGTGAGCTGATGTGGAGTCTGGATGATTATAGGCGTGTTTTCATGGCCGTCGGTTTGATTGCGGTCATAATATTCAGTGTGCCCAGTGCGATGATGTTTGTTCATTTGCCAGGCGGGGAACGGTTTTCAGAATTGTATGTTCTAGGACCTTCGCATATGGCGGATGGGTACCCGTCTAGCGTTTCCGCAGGTGTGGAGTACTCGGTGTATTTGGGCGTAGTGAATCACATGGGTAACAGTGCGTATTATGGGGTTTATGTGAAGTTCAGGAATGCTTCGGAGTCTCTGCCCAACACGCGCGCGGGGCTGTACAATTACAGCGTGTTCCTGAGTGATGGGCAAACGTGGGAGAGACCTTTGAACTTTTCGTTCGGTGATGTGCACGCGCGTGGCGCCTCTGTGGGCTTTATGGATATTAATGGTGCTCCGGTCAACGTGAACAAGACTGCAGTGTGGGATAATGTGAATAGTGGGTTTTTCTATCAGGTTTTCGTGGAGTTGTGGATATTCAATGCAACGAGTAATAGTTTTGGTTTTCATAACAGGTTTGTGAGCCTCCTGTTGAATATGACTGCACCTTCTTAAGGTGGAAATAGAAGATTCTTATAGAAGAAATTTCCTTCATCTCTTAAATGAGTCCTTGAGAAGACTAGATCTAGAAGTTGAGCAGACACGTAATTGTCGGTGAATTGAATGGTTGAGAAAGGCCATCCGAGTCCTGTGCTAGCGATCGTTGCCGCCCTAAATGAGGAGAAGGGCATCGGGCTAACGATATCAGAGCTTCGGCAGTACTTGGAGAACGCCCGGATTCTTGTTGTTGATGGGAACAGTCATGACAAGACGGTCGAAATTGCCAAGAACTTGAACGCCGATGTGATACTTCAAGAAGGAATGGGCAAGGGCAACGCGGTTGCCCAGGCGATTGGAGAGATTGATGTTGGCGCGGACTACGTTGTTTTCACAGATGCAGATTACACTTATCCAGCGGAGTTTTTGCCTAGAATGATTAGGATTTTGGAGGAAAACCCGAAGGTTGGTATGGTCTGCGGGAACAGGTTTAACTCGCATTTCCAAATGAAAGGAATGTCTGACATTTTCTATCTTGGAAACAGGCTCTTGGCGTTCACGCATAACATGCTCAACGGAATAAACCTGCGCGATCCCCTGACTGGCCTCAGAGTCGTGCGAGCAGATATTCTGAAGGGTTGGACACCGAAATCGCAAGGATTCGACATAGAAGTCGAGCTGAACCACCAAGTCGAAAGAAGAGGCTACGGCACAATCGAAATCTCGATTCCGTACAGGCCCCGGCTCGGAGAGAAAAAGCTGAAGCTGAAACACGGAGCCACAATTCTCAGAAGAATAATACTGGAGACTGGACATTGATAGCGCGCGTTACGGACCTTCGATAATGTGGGGTGTTTGTCGGTGAGAACCGTTTTGGCTGTTGGTGCGCATCCTGATGATATGGAGTTGGGATGTGCAGGGACTTTGGCGTTGCATTCGCGCCGAGGAGACCTAGTGCATCTTCTGGTTTTGACAAGAGGGGAAGCTTCCGGCGACCCTATGGTTAGAGAGAGAGAATGCGAAGAATCTGCCCGAGTATTAGGCGCAGGTGAATTGCTCATGGGGGGTTTGCCCGACACAATGGTTAGCCATGGAAGAGAAACGATAGATGTCATCGAAAACATCTTGACCAAAATTAAGCCTGACATTGTCTACGCTCCATCAAATAAGGACACACATCAGGATCACCGAAATTCTGGTCATGCGGTATTGTCTGCATGTCGACGATGCCGGATCATCCTTCTGTACGAAGGGGCCAGTACGCAAAGAGACTTCAATCCCCAAGTCTTTGTAGACATAGGGGACACGTTTCAGACGAAGCTCGACGCGACACGTGTTTTCGGTTCTCGAGTCGGAAACCATGGGATATATTCCAAGGCTATGAAAGCAGTTGAAGGACTTGCCAAGTTCAGAGGCTATCAAGCCGGAGTGGAAGTAGCAGAAGCATTCGAGGTTGGAAAATTCATTTTCAAGATTTGAGGAGACCTTATGGCTGAGACATGTGCTGCTTTCCCAGCTAGTATTGGGGAGCTTCTGGAAGCATGTGTTTCTTTTCATAGGCAACGCAAGAGTGAGGCGAGCGTGGAACGTGCAAGAGAACGGAGAACTGAACTTGCCAGCTTTGCGAGACTTTTCCATGATGAGTGTGGAACGTTAACGCCCTCCGTTCAAAGGAGAATGGAAGACCTTGAAAACGGAAATTGCATCGTACTCATGACGGCTCATCAACCCAACTTTTTCGCTTACAGCGGTGTCTTGCGTAAGGCGACTCTGAACTTTGTCTTGGCAAAGAAGCTGGAAAGTGTTTTGAAGGTTCCAGTTACAAGTTTTTTCGGTATTGCGGACCAGGATTTCACGGATGACCGTTGGGTCAGGTCTTGTGAGCTTCCCGCCGTTCAGAGAAGCGGTGGACTGCTGTCTGTAGAAGTGAAGCTTCCCGAAAAGTTTATGTTGAACAAGGTGCCGAAGCCCTCGCGCGACCTGCTGTTAGAGTGGAAGTCTGAGCTTGAAAAGTGGCTCAACGAGGCGGTTGGCTCGGTAGGGAGGTTCTGCAGGAAGTTGGGTCTTCAGGAATCCTGTCCAGGTTCTACAGTGTCGATGTTGCATGAGAATTTGTCTTCTTTTTGGAAGACTGCTGAAGATTGTTGGACGCGGTCCAGAACGTACTCTGACTTCAATGGGTTCTTGATGTCGAGGATTGTGAATGATGCTTGGGGGTATGACACAGTTTTCGCGCGGTTCTCGGAATGTCAACAAGCTTTCGCTGATGACTTTTGTTTCCTGCTTTCGCGTTTCGAGGATTATTCGAGGCTGTTGAGGGAAGCCAAAGAGATGCGCTCGCGCTTTGGCGAGGGCCTGACGAGTGGCGTTTCAGATCAAGAGTCTTATCTCGCTCCTTTCTGGTACCACTGCTCTTGCGGGAGTAAAGCCAAGTTGTTTTTGGAAGAGAAGGATGGGTCTTTGCTTGGGAGTGGGAATTGCGTTCGTTGTCAAGAACATTACGAACTGGATTTTGGTCATAAAGACTGTCCTGACATACTAGGTATAGCCTCGCAGATATCGGCAAGAGCCATCCCGATGGGGCTGGTGTTTTTCAATGGTCTGCAGCCTTGTTGCTATGTTGGAGGCGCTGCTGGCGCGACTTATTTGAGGGAGACAGAGCATGCTGCAAACGGGCTTGGCATTCTGTTTCCTCCAGTTGGTCTTTGGCGACCGCATGACAGGTATATGGGAATAGGTCAGTTGGAGGCTCTTCTTCAAATGAGAAAAATATGTATGAACTTGGGCGGAGAGGATCTCTCCTCAGCTAGAAGCATTCTGAAATCGCGTATATCCGAAATTCGAGCTCAAGTCGACAGCTTGGAAACTTCAAAGAAGAAGATCGGAGAAGAGCCAAGCAGACACGTGGTTGGGACGGTGATTCGAAATGGAAAAAGGCGAGTGCCTACAAGCCGAGGTAGCATCTTGAAATCGCTTAATTTTCCAGTGATCAGCCGTGAGTTGAAGATCCTCGAAAACGCCGTGACCGTTTCAGATCTATTTCCTAGCATAATAGACTTTGCTGTGAATATCGGTCTAAGACGGACCAGTGACCAGTGGATCAAATATTTGGATGAGAATGGGGACATGTGTGCTGACGTCTATTTGGAATCGATTTTGACTGCAGTTGATTCTGCCATTCCCGCTGTCGTATGAGCGCGCGCCTATTTGGAAAAATCCGCCAAGCGTAACACATGAGATGTTGCTAGAGATGCGATGTTGCGATGAAGAGGATAGTTCTGTGCATGATCGCGCCTGAGTTCTTTCCGACAGGGGGCGGTGTGGGTTCTTATATTATCGAACTGATCAAGCGCCTGCCAAGAAATGTCGATGTCCACGTGGTTACGTTGAAACGGAGGTTTGGTAAGAGACACATAGGAGAAACGGGGAATGACGATATTGATTCAATAGTCAAAAGACCAATAGAAATCCATTATGTGTCAACGGCAAAAGAATCCTTCTACTACAACTTGGTCTTTCAATTGGCATGCCTGAAAAACATTCCGAGTCTGGCCAAAGAGTGCAAGTTTGACATCTTGCATTCGCACCTTAGTCATATGCCTGATATTCTTCTTCAATTGTCCAATATGGTCAAAGTGCCAACTGTTGCTACGGTCCACACTACCATCCGGATGCAGAAGGAGGCGATTTCGAACTCGGGTTTAGGATTTGCTGGACTGGAGTGGAGTGAAAAGAACACTCTGCTGCTTTATCCTCTGATCAGTTTACTTCAGAAGAAGTATGCAAAGCGCGTATCTAGATTTATAGCAGTTTCCAATATGACAAAAGAGCGAATTTCCAGCGATCTGAACATTGAAAATGATAAGATCAGCGTCGTGTATAATGGCGTTGACACAGTGCTCTTCCATCCTCTCAATGGAGTTGAAACAGACAGGAGGTATTCACGTCCGACCATTGTCTATGTTGGACGGATGATGAGGGGAAAAGGGTTGCACCTTCTTGTCGAGTCGATGCCTAGCATTTTACGATCCTTTCCTGAAGCACGTTTCATGTTTGCTGGCGAGGGAGAAATTCAGTTTTATGAAGAAATGATGCGCCGCGAAGGCATCTCAGAAAAGAGTTTCTCCTTTCTCGGTTACGTAGGGTACCATGAACGATTGAAGATTCTGCAGGAGGCGACGGTTTTCGTAAATCCTTCTCTTTTCGAAAACTGCTCAATGAGTATTCTAGAGGCTATGAGTACGGGGGCTACGGTTGTCGCCAACTGTGTCGGAGGAAATCCTGAGCTCATTAGAACGGAGGAGAACGGTATTCTGGTGCCTTCATGCGACAGCAAGGCGCTTGCTCAATCTATAATCTCAGTCCTTGGTGACGAAAATCTCAGCAAGGAAATTGGCAAGAAGGCTCGAACGACTGTTGTAGAAAGGTTTTCCTCTGAAAGAATGGCGCGCGATACTTACAATATATATGAAAGCGTTCTCAGTGACAAGGCGCGCGCGCTAGTGTTGTAGTCAGCGATGTTGGTGGAAATTCGGAGATACTGTGCTCCAAAAAAGATAATCTCTAAATGAAAAAGAGTGATCGCTCATGAGACCTAGTCTTCTTGAAATATTGGCGCACGCTCATGCGGCCTGACCAAGAATGATTGTCGTTACTCTTTCACTGGATTCGAGTCTGGTCTCGCCAGATGTTCCGCCAAGTCTGAGGAGGATAGGTGCGTTTGAGGAGATGCTTGCAGATCTTGACCATGTAACGCTTCTAACACAGGATACATCTTATTTTGAAGGTGCTTTACATGGTATCGAACATGTTCCATGCTGTTTTTCTAGATCAAGAAATATGCGATTGATACTCACGAGATTCTCCTACCTAAGATGGATCTATTTCTTCTTCTCCAGTTTCATTTGGACATTGAGGCATCATGGACAAATTGGCGTGATGATTAGTCTCAACATAGATTCTCCTGCCCCCTTCTTGTCAATGTTTTTTGGTTTTCCGTATGTTGCATATTACCACTATGACACAGCTTATCAGGTCAAGTACATAAACAGACGTCCGTTGTTAGGCACATTGCTTCTTGTACTGGAGCGATTCGCGTTCAGGAGAGCTAGTTCTGTGTGGATCACATCCCCTAGTTTGATGGACAAAGTGAAATCGGCAGGGCCAAAGAACATCAAATTGATTCCAAATTGGGTTGATGTTAGGGAAATTGAAGGAATCAAAGTACCAAGAAGAGAGTCGACTAGGTCTCGCATATTGTTCGTGGGGCGCTTGCATAAGGTCAAGCAAGTTGACCTCTTGATACGAGCGTTTCACTTCATCAAAGAAAGAAACGCGAATGTTGAACTCTACATACTAGGGAATGGACCAATGGGCCAAACCCTTGTCAACTTAGCAAATGATCTTGGACTTTCTGACAGCATATTTTTCTTGGGACACGTTGACCAGATGACTGTTTTTAGAATGATGAAGCTATCAGACGTATTCGTTTTGCCATCAAAAATAGAAGGTAACCCTAGAGTGATAATTGAAGCAATGGCGAATAAAGTTCCAATTGTGGCTACGAGCGTACCTGGCATAAAAGACATGGTACAACACATGAAAACTGGGTATCTTATTGACACTGATAAGCCTGAAAAGTTAGCACATGGAATTGAATATATCCTAGGTAACAAACGGGAATCCGCGCGTATGACCCGTAGTGCTTATGAGTTCGTTCTTCAGAACTTCTCCAAGGAAAATGTGTCACAACAGATACGCGATGAACTGAAACTATTCCTGTGAAAAAGTATGAAAGCTCAATATTCGCGTGCGCTCTGCTACGAAACTCGACGCCTGAAGACTTGAGAATTCAATTCTATACGTTCTGGAAAACAAGAACCTGCGAAAAAGATGGCGCGCGCTAATGGTAGTTCCTTTGGTGAATTCATGAAGGTTGCTTGTTATTGAAGGTAAGTGTTATCATTCCGACTTATCAAAGTGTGCCATTCGTGCGAGATGCGCTGGAGAGTGTTTTAGCTCAGACCTACCAGGACTATGAGATCATTGTTGTTGATGGAAGATCAACTGATGGAACCTTGAAAGTGTTGGAAGAATACTCTGCTTGTGCAAAGGTTATTACCCAAAAGGGTCATGGGGTCTCTGATGCAAGGAACGCCGGTGTTTTGGCCTCAAAGGGCGAGTATATTGCTTTTCTAGATTCTGATGACGTTTGGCTGCGAGACAAGTTGAAGTGCCAAGTGAGGTTTTTTGAGAGCAAACCAAAGACCGTAGGATTGATATACTCTGACGTATCCTTCTTCGGAGACGATTATGCACCTTTGAGCACAAGTGCATTTCGCATGCGAAGACCTTACAGGGGAAGAGTATTGGAACATTTACTGATTGAGAATTTCGTTCCTGCATCAACGGTGATGATTCGTAAATCGTGTTTTGGAACAACCGGATATTTCGATGGATCACTGTCCATTTCTGAAGACTGGGACATGTGGATAAGAACGGCAAGTTTCTTCGAGCTAGAGTATCAAGACATGATCTTAGCCAAATTCAGAAATAGGACAGGAAGCTTGACAAAAAACCAGGAACAGTTTCTTCAAAGCCAGATTGCCTTGAAAAGGAAGATTGTACAAGAAATGCCTCGTCTCTTGAGAAGTCTGGATTTGAGACGTGTTAGGTGTCTTTACTACCTACCCCATCTTCGCTTGGGCGTTCTGTATCTTCTTAGGTACGATTCAATGAGCGCAAGGCGAGAGTTGAGAGAATACGTGAAACTATGCCCAGACAATATTGCTGCTTATTTCTTCCTGCTATTGACCTTGATACCTTTTAACAAAAGTTTGATGGTGAGAGAGGCGTCGCGCAAGACATGGGCAAAGCAATTGTACGAACTTGTTGAGGGAAGTCTTGAGGGTAGTGGAATAGTGCTGTGATAGCACGCTGGCCCTTCCAGAATTTGGTCTAAAATGTTTTTGGTTCTTCTTTTGCCTTTTGGTTTCAATTTGAGCTTCTTTTTGAGACATATCTTGGCCGTTTGAGGGCTGGCGAATCATGGGATTTGAGCAGATCCTGTAGGAAGAGTTTTCCCGTAACACGTTGAGGCACCTTATCCTCTTGGAACGTTAAGGCAAAGTGCGCGCGTTTCGCAAAAGCTTTTGATTTGCACGTTGTGGCCGCATGACTTTCGAAAGTGTATCGAGGCGTAGCGCGCGTTGCTGTTCTTGGTTAGCATCATGCGCTTGCGGTTTAGCTAAGACGCGCTGTCAATCCCACTAGGAAAGGAGATTCAAAATGAGGGTTTCGATAATCCTGGGAACGCGGCCGGAAATCGTAAAGTTTTCTCCGATAATTCGTGAATGCGAGCATTTGAGCTTGGACTATTTTGTGATTCACACAGGGCAGCATTATTCTTACAATATGGACAGAGTGTTTTTTGAGCAGCTCGAGTTACCCGAACCGAAGTACAATCTTGCCGTAGGCTCAGGGACTCATGGTGAGCAGACTGGAAAGATATTGATTGAGACAGAGAGAGTTTTGCTTGAGGAAAAGCCAGATGTAGTATTGGTCGAAGGTGACACCAATACTGTACTCGCTGGGGCCTTGGCTGCTGTAAAGCTGCGCATCAAGGTCGGTCATCTCGAAGCGGGGTTAAGGAGCTATGACAGAGTGATGCCCGAGGAGATAAACAGGTCCTTAGTAGATCATTGTTCTGATTTGCTATTTGTGCCCACTGAAAGGTCCAGGCGAATATTGATTGGTGAAGGGATATCGGCGAACAGAATCTTCGTGACTGGTAATACGATTGTTGATGCTGTTTATCAAAATATGGCGATTTCTAAAAGAGGACTCTCTGCACTAGATAAATTGGGTGTTGATCAACACAAATATTGCTTGGCAACTGTTCACAGGCAAGAAAACGTT
>Ga0315277_10008164_pt1 | contig 13500 bp, 8 predicted proteins | sample YL17G05_15_MG_FD_203695 | JGI IMG/M metagenome (GOLD analysis project Ga0315277, IMG submission 203695) | Sediment microbial communities from Yellowstone Lake, YNP, Wyoming, USA - YL17G05_15 | ecosystem: Environmental > Aquatic > Freshwater > Lake > Sediment | place: USA: Wyoming | collected...
AAACCACCCTCTACGGCGATCACGCGATATGGCTAATTGTTACTAGTCCGTTGATTTCGTACCGTGTGTCTTCGTAATTGTTGCGTAGAGCGGACGTATCCGCTGTCTGGCGCAGACACGTTATAATTAAAGCCTTGTAGCGTACGGCGCTCCAGTTTCACGTTAAGAATACGCTCAAGATCATCTACCATGGACGCGTCTACACTCGTCACGAATGTTAGCGCATCACCGTTTCTATTGACCCGTCCTGTGCGGCCGATGCGATTGGTGTAGGCATCTATACTCTCGGGCATGTCATAGTTGATGACGTGGGAAATACGCGAAACATCGATACCACGGGCGGCAATGTCGGTAGCCACCAGAATCTTAAACGCGCCGGTACGGAACCCATCAAGCGCTGCCTGACGCCTGGGTTGAGACAGATCGCCTTGCAGTGAGGTAGCCTTGAAGCCCGCTCTTTTAAGCTGCTGTGCAACGCGCTCGGTGCGATACTTGGTACGTGTAAAGACAAGTACTGATTTTGTTTCGGTACGGCGTAAGAGTTCTATCAATAGTGCAGTTTTGAGGTGTTGCTTAACCGGGTATAATGCGTGTGACACAGTGGTTGCCGGCATTATGCGGCCGATTTGCACTGTGACCGGATCATGTAGGATATCTTGTGCCAGATGACGGATATCGTCAGGCATGGTAGCCGAGAAAAGGAGTGTCTGTCGTTGCCTTAGCAGACACCTCAGAATACTCTGGATATCTGGTAGAAAACCCATGTCTAACATTCGGTCCGCCTCGTCGATTACAAGGACTTCCAGATGTGATAAATCGATTGTGCCCTTCAGGAGATGATCGAGCAGGCGACCTGGACAGGCAACTGCTATTTCGATCCCATTTCTTAGTCTCTGGATTTGTTGATTTATGCTCACCCCACCATAAATGGCGATACTCCGCAGCCTGGTTTTCTGCCCCAATTCGCTGATAGTCTCGTATGTTTGCTCAGTCAATTCACGCGTGGGAGAGATTATGGCAGCACCGACCTGCCCCCTCTGGCCATGCAGCAGGCGCTGTAAGATTGGCAGTGCGAAAGCAGCGGTTTTGCCGGTTCCGGTCTGGGCCAGACCAATGACATCACGTCCCTGCATTATTGGAGGGATCGCTTGAAGCTGTATAGGTGTGGGTGTAGCATAGCCAATCGCTCGCACACCAGCCATGATGCTCGGATCAAAATTAAAGGTTTCGAAACTCATTAAATCTCCTTGGAAAAGTTCCTGTTCATCAGCGCTGAACGTGAAGGTAGTCCCGCAATCGCGACACTGGATTGACCTGTCCTTGAAGGTCATTGGATAACCTCATCTCTTCGATATTTTAGTTAGAGTTCAGGCTACCCAACACTTAAGATAAACCAGAGGCTATTCTAAGAAGCTTGTAACAACCTAAACTGGAACCATTTATACTATACACTAAAGAGAGTCTCTTTGTAAATTGTGTGTAGTTCCCCTGTACGCTAGTTACTTTTTACAGTGTGATTCTTCCCTTTGGAGTAACAAAATGACGTTATGTAGTTAGGTAACAAAACAAGTCAATGTGCAATTTCACCCTCAGGCATACTCTGAACCTCTGCCCATATGGGCGGAGCGACAAGGGAAAGCTCACTTCAGCATCCAGCTGCCGACATTACACTGCCCAGTACCATTGTCTCCCACGGCGACCACAGTGCCGTCGGCCCTAAGCCCGACCGTGTGCCACATGCCTGCTGAGACCTGGATGATGTCCGTCCAGTTGCCAACATTGCACTGCCCATAGCCATTCCATCCCACGGCGACCACGGTGCCGTCGGACTTGAGCCCCACCGTGTTAGCCGAGGCCTGTGCAGGGGATATCCCGAAAGTAGGCGACGATATAGTAGTTACCGCTCATGGTGATGTTGGTTGAGGCGGCGTTGACATTGGCAATGGTATCCACATCGCCAGTCCACTTGGCAAACTTATAGCCACTAGCTGGTGTTGCCACGAGGTTGACGACCGTCCCAGCATCATATGTGAAGCTATCCTCTCCGGGGGTGGTTACCGAGCCACCAGCCGTGGCGAAGATGGCCAGTCTGTACTGGACAGGCGGAGGTACCTCAAAGTTAGCCATTATGGAATAGTTGCCGTTCACGGTGATAATGGTCTCGGAGGCATGAACATTGTCAACGGTGCCCACATCTCCAGCCCATTTTACAAACTGATAGCCACTGTCTGGGGTAGCATTCAAGCTAACCACTGTCCCAGCGTCATAGGTAAAAATCGCTTTTCCAGGGATGGTTACATTATCAACGATGACTACGCCTCCAGCCGTACTGTCGATAGTGAGGGTATAAGATTCATGACCACCACCGCCACCACTGCCGCCACAGCCTACCATCCCAGCAATTAAGGCTACCGTAATCAAAAAGATGCTAATTCTTCTCACGTATGTAACCCTCAAAATGCCATTGTAGCACTGATGAAGGAATGATCAATAGATTGCGGTTTCAAGCCATCCTGTGGTGCTAAGGAGTCACAAAACGCTGGAAAGTTCAATAAAGGACGGCTTAACAACATACCTTTTCCCGACTATCTCTTGAGGCGCTTTGTCCACTGCCGTCGGAACTTGTTGACCTTGGGCGAGACAACCGCCTGGCAGTATGATTGTTCTGGATGTCGTGAAAAATATTCCCGGTGGTAGTCTTCTGCGGGATAGAATTTGCCCAGCGACACCACCTGCGTCACGATGGGTTTCTCCCACAGGTGAGCTTCATTAAGTTCCCTGATGAGCGCTTCAGCGACAGCTCTTTGTCGGTCGTTGTGATAGAAGATGGCGGAACGGTACTGTGTGCCCACATCCTCACCCTGCTGGTTCAATGTCGTCGGGTCGTGGACGGAGAAGAAAATCTGCAGGATTTCTCGATACGAAATCTTGCCAGGATTGAAGGTCAACTGAACCGCCTCCGCGTGGCCGGTCGTATTGGTACAGACCGCCTGATAGGTCGGATTGACGGTAGTGCCGCCCGTGTAGCCGGAAATTACATCCTCAACCCCATCCACCTCCTTAAAAATCGCTTCCAGGCACCAGAAGCAGCCGCCAGCAAGAGTGGCGACTTCTGCTCTAGCCCTCTCAGTCATAGCTTGTTTTCTGGTGTGAATTTCAGCGCAATGCCGTCTATGCAATAGCGTTTGCCGGTCGGTGCCGGGCCATCATTGAAAACATGACCGAGATGAGCACCACACCTAGTGCAGAGCACTTCCGTCCGCACCCTTCCTTCACTTCTATCAGGTTGCTCTGCCACGTTGAGTGGTGAGACTGGTTCATAATAACTGGGCCAACCCGTCCCGGAATTGAACTTGGTTGAACTACGAAAAAGGTCAGTGCCACAACGGACACAGCGGAAAATACCGGGTTCATGGATCTGGTCGAATGTGCAGGTGCCCGGAACCTCAGTTCCCTTCCTGATGGTGATTTCGTACTGCTCTGCGGTCAGTAATTTCTTCCATTCTGCATCTGTTTTCTCTACCCTCTCTACCGTCACCACCTTGTTTTGTTTGGCATCATAAATCTTGACCTTTGCCATATGCTCACCTCCGGCAAGCTTCCTCGGTTCATTATAGCACGTAGGCAAGCTTCACTTGCCAGTCATCTGTGCCTGCAACTGTTGACATCGTATGAGTAGTAGTTTATCGTTAATGCCAAGAGGAAGGCGAAAGATGCGAAACGGCCTCAGAGCAAAAGTCGCCCTTTGAGGAGTTCAGTCATTCATTATGGCGACTATTAGGAGGAGCCGATGAACGAAGAAGGCAAGACAATAAAAGTTCCCAACGCCATCAAAAAGATGTTGCTAGCAGATGAGCAAGTTATAGCAGTCATAAAGCAATCGAGGTTGAAGGCAGCCATCACACCCGACTCCATAATAATCACTAACCACAGGATAATCAGGTGTTCTCCATCAGCCCTGGGATTACGCAAGGAGCTTGAAGATTACAGATACGAAGATATAGCCAATCTGAAAATCGATAAGGGAATTTTGTTTGCCACCATCACCGTAAAGCGGCGATTCATGAGCGAAGACCTAATCCTGGACAACCTCCCAAGAAGTCGGGCGGATTACATTTCCAGAGTCATTCAGGAGAATCTCAGGCGAATGAGTAGCGCCCCCACATCCCCAGCTACAACCAGTCAGCGGACTCCTCTAACTTCGCCAGAGGACCCTCTTCAGGTCCTGAAGCTTCGCTTTGCCAGAGGAGAGATTACCAAGGAACAATTTGAGGAAATGAAGAGAGCGCTGGAGTAGACTTGGCTGACGCTCTGATTGCCCTCTGCCCTGTTCCTGTAGCTGTGATGAGATAGGGACGGAGTCTGCGTACACTTCTTAAATGCCAGAGAAGGGTGCTTTTAGCAAGAGATGTGTTTGAAAGAAGAGCGAAAGAATTTGTCTCCAAAAGTAACTAACTAACCAGCTTCACGACACTAAAAAGCACGCCGTGACGGTTTATGCAGTGAAGTAATAAAACAGGCAAATGTGACCCAACAAAAGCCTCTGTTGTGACACGAGATAACTTAGCAGATATATGAGTAATCCCGTGGTAGAAATTGGGGATATGGAAAAACACTCTAGCGCTAAAGGCAAAAGACCAAAGAATGATTATGAGCGAACCGAATTCAACGTATTCTTACCAAGTAGGCTAGGCTCAAGGTTCGAACACGGCTTCCAGCTATGTCCACCTATTGGGGAGACATAGACCGGGCGTCACCTTGCCCATTTTGTTTTCGCTAGTCGCCCGACCCATAGAGCGGCCAGTAGTTTTTTAAATATAGTTATATCTGAATATCCAATGTACGGTAATACTGTAGCAATAAGATATAGCTGGTAGGCTAATCTTGGTTGTCCATTATTCTGATGCATACTATCATATATCTCTCGTATCGTCTTTACGGATGTCAGCACACGGTTAGATTCACTATCTTCCATGACCATATCCCTAAGTTCAAAACTGGACGAAATTGTCTCAATAAGTCTATCCCAGACCTCTATTCGTTTGAAGTCCTGGTCGAGGCCAGTCGTCCAATCCATCATTATCAGCACCAACTCAGATTCGGCCTTAACAAAGTCCAGGGCAAGGCAATCCGGGGAAATACGAGGGAAATCAATCAAGTAAAAGGATTTGTCATCGGCATTGTATAGTATATTTCTGCAGTTCAAATCGCCGTGAACGCTCTCAATCCACGGTATTTGAATTACAGCATCGCTCGTAAACGGTATATTGAGCGTACGGTTAAGAAGCCCGTTGAATTGCTCAATTACTGAGCGCTGCTGCGTCTGAAAAGTATTGATCCAGTTATGATATCGTCGCATTGCATTCCAATTGCCGTTAGCCGAAGCGACCATTTCACTACTTACTACACTGGAGATAGGTATATCTTGCTTTGAAACGGGACCGTATAGATCAGAGAGACACTCATTCCATATCCGTCGATAGATATTTGCTAAATCCTTATCCTGAATCCCCTGGTGCTCAATAAGAGGCTTAGCTTGACCTTCGTGTTCCATAGCAATAGCTCCCCACCAATTTGTCGCTAGCTTAACAGGTTGCTCTCTACTCAGGTTTAGCAATGGCAAATAATGTTTATGGGGTATCGTCGTTTGTATTCTGCGATAACCCTTAATTTCCATATCAAGTCTTGCTGGATCTTCATCTATTTTGACAATGTATGGTTTTTGCTGGTCCGGAGTAGTTGCTTTTACAACAAAGGAACCAGAGAAACCTCCGCCAATCTGGGTGATAACTATCTCGCTCGGTGCAGGGTCAAGCCCGTCTAAAGCAAGATCTACTAGGTTGCAAGCCGCCTTCGTAAAGCTGAAAGATCTATGTTGTGGATGACCTGCTGCCCATTTCGTAATTCCTCTCCCGTAGGTTTCTGTCAATAACGGCGGCAAAGTATATTTCTGTAAATGGGCTTCCTGTATGGCTCTGTCAAATATGTTGTACCAATGGTCCGCTGGCACTCTTCCAGGACCTTCCGCCAACTTGTCGCGCAGGTCATCAAGAACCAGAGCGAACCGATCTGATGATATCATAGCTCTCTGATACCACGTAGTAGGGAATTTTGAGAATACGCCGACTGTTAGTTTGTGGTGCTTACGGGCCAATTCAGCCGCTATCACACGTCCAATAAATACCCCCTCACTATCTTCATGAGCTCCAAAATTAAGATCTACTAGTACTAGATCCGTGGTTTGTCGGATATTCTGGATTTCTTCGAAAACTCTGTCAGCGCTAGCATCCTTCGGGTCAATTACAATAGATTTGAACCGAAACAGGTCTCCCAGTTTCTCCATGGTAGTCTGCGTACGTTTTAATCCACTGATAGAACTGATTATTTCGTTTATAGAATCAGCATCGTGATCCACGAATACTATAAGTGGTCTGTTAGCTTCACTGTGTGCCAAATTGATCCCCCTTAGATTTCGTAATGTTTCGCTTCATTCTCAACTCTATTACTGTTACTTCTTTTTCACCGCGCACAGACCCGTAGGGACCTACTAGTTCTCCTCCAAATAGTTTAGCCATCTCAGATATTTGTGATAATCCATGACCTGCGGCCTTCGCTCGGCTGGGCGTTGAAAATACTCTCATATGATACTTACAACCATTGTCTGATACCTGCACGCTGATTATGGAATGTCCTTCTGAGTCTTCTTTTTCCCCAATGCTGACCATTGCCCATGCTTCTTCATTAAGCTGTGTTTCAGTCCAGTCTTTAAATGCAGCTGTTCTTAGATTTTCCATGGTAACTGTAAAGAATCTAGAAAGCAACATCCTAGGTATAAATACCGATTCTCTATCTAGGTCAGGGGTTATTCTATCTAGGGGCTTTTGAATATTGCTTGGCAAACCTGTAATATCGTCCCACTTACTCCATCTCTCATCGAATACTTCATACACTACAGGAAAAATGTCATCAAAAGCAGGCATCAGGTATGATTGGAGCGATCGCCAAGCCTCTTGAAGAGGCCATATATCGATAATCTCCTTTGAGCCTTCGATCGCTTCCACTATCTGCATTAACGCCTTTCCATACCTGTCAATAGCCAACCTCAGATCGGGGTGACCCCAATGAAATACGGCACCCGGTTCTTGACCACGTCCCAAACGGGAACTCTGCTCTATGCCGTACAGAGAGTGTTGCAGTTGATGTAGTTTGTCGAATCCTTCTACAAGCTCGCCAACTGACACCCTAGCCTCCTCTCTCTCTAGCTCTTTCTTGTAACCAAATACTTTCGATAATCTATTGATTGGATATGTGACGTGTTCAGCAGCATGCCCACGGAACTTAGCAGCAGTACTTATGGCTAGCTCAAGAAGGTTCCCACGACTCAGTCCAACGGTATACCCACTTATATGCCCGGCTCCCTCAAGAGTAGCTATCATTTCACGGGCGAAGAGGCACCCATATCCTTCAATTAAACTATACCCATTCTTAGTACTCCTATTCGCCCGAGAAGAAAGCCTCTCAAGTAATTGACTGGCAAATACTGTGCATAGAGCGACATGAGACCCGCCTCCAATCCCTCGTTCGGCAAGTGCCCTTGCCAACATGAAAGCTACGACTCTGCCCATTATTAGGACTGTTAGCTGTCTACGTTTAAACATAGCCTGCCAGAATAGTTCTGCATCTTGTCGTAAATTCGATTCAGGGCTTCTCCTTTGCAACCGAAGCATTAACACGTAAGCAAGACCTGTATATGTCATTAGCTCATCTTCTTTACAAGACTCTATCCTAGCGAAAGTCCTTTCTAGCAAACTCGTCAAATGCTGTGCTAATATGGCAGATTCAACAAGGTCAGGCTCAGTACACAACACGAAAGCTAAATCAAGCAATGAGTCGTTGCTATTCTCTGTGCCGGTCGGCGTTGTTTCTGCTTTCTTCAGGATGCCGTCCAAGATAGGAGTAGGCCCAGCTGTATAATTAGCAAGCTCTATCTCCTCTCGAAGGCGACTAACATCATATGGTGTCGTATATTTCCAAAGAAGTAATGATCCCTCCGTAGCAGCGCTGCCTACTTTGCCAGCTTCGGTCTCATTCATCATTTCGTCAGCGTAGGCCATAAAAAGTGAAGAGGAAGTGGACAAATCGGACAATCCGCGGCGAAATCGGCAGATAGGACAAGTCCTTGGCGAATAGACAGGGATATTCAAAGAAACCATGAATTGTATCCTTGTATCTGATGAAACCCCTTTTAGACTATTAAGTCGGCCCAGTAGATGCGCTTTATGCAGCGGCATACGCGTGATAGCAGTATAAGCCAGTATACAGGACGGTTGACCAAAAGTTGCTGCATCCAGAAGTCCCATCAATGTTTCTCCTGTGTTTGAACCGTCATCTATGAGTACTGCAGTATATCCTGTAAAGCGTATACCACGCTTAACAAATGGCGAGAATCGCCAATGTCCAGCGAGGGAATCTCGATATAGTATTAAACGTTGAAGAATCCCAGTCTGCGACTGAACCTCCTTCGCAATCACTTCTGCGTAGGACGTTTTACGGGGTGGGTGAAAAATGATTGCCTTGTCAGAATTGAAGTTAGTCCGAGCCAGGTCACCCATTATCGTTTGTACCATAAATTCGCGTAGACTTCTTCCATCATTCGGATCCACGGCTTCAAGTAACTTCAGGACATTTACATAGTAGATATAGTGATGGTATTCCTCGGCTTGGTAGTGACCGACCATGATGGCTTCGTCTTTATATTTAATAAAAGGCCAGATATCTCGCTTCCTGGTTTCACTGATGTCTGAAAATTCCACCGGACAAACATTTATCTTATCGATAGGGGTGATAGGCTCTCCTCCTGCTTCTTCAGGAGGAATCTTCTCAATATACTTCTGGACAAGCGGATATACATCCCCTAGCTCAGTATTGTATGTCTTCCGGAGATCCCAACCAGGGAAGATTGTAGTGAACTGCTCCTGGATATTCTCTTGATGGGTAATATCTCTCGTGTCGAGAAGAGCCAATATGCCTAACCATTTCACATCTGGCAGTGCCATTCGAATTTGCTTGCATAAACTACCCGAGCTGATGACATCTGTTAGAATAATAGCCGTTCCATCTGCTATCTCTTCCCGACGTGCTTCAAGTTCTTCTACTGTGTTTTCAACTAAAAGTCTGGGGGCTTGATTATGCCGATAAAGATGGTAGTTGTTGGCCAAATCAGTCGCTAATGACATCACGGGACGAGTCGCGGTCACTATCCATTCTATTTTCTTGCCTTGGTTTTCAATCGCCGCAATTATTTGGGCTAGAAGCCAGATAATCCTTGCGCAAGCTTGCTGGTTATATAGCAGCACATCAAATTGATAGAAGCTTTTCACGAGTAGTCCAGTGGAGGGAAGGCGATAGTATCCTAAATCGATAGTATTCAGTACACCTCCCCGTTGGATATTTGTTGATAGTAACTCATTGAACCACTGAATTCCCCTCTGCCACGACAAAAAGTTCAATTGTAAGGGCCAAGGCCGAATACGAACTTGATCACGTGCTGTCCATTCTAGTAGGTGTGAATTCTCTGAGATTAGTTTCCTCAGCCTTTCTTGGTCGTCACGTGCCAAGGTATTCAATCCAATATCGTCTAGACGTAGTTCACTCTCAAATTCGAATGTGCTCAGTATCCTTTCTGCTTCAGGCCATCCGCAGAAGAATCTGACTTGTCCACTATCCCAAACTAGAAGAGTCGCACGGCGGAACCCCTGTAGATGTGCATACGTTCCGATAGCATCTTCCATACCCTTCTCAAATAACTCTGCCTCACTGATCGGAACATTCCAGAGTACAACTGTAGATCTACCGACCGTGGAAGTATAGTTCATTTCCGTAACGAAATGGCAAAGCGGATTGATTGAATCCATTACCCATCTATGTTGCAGTCCACAGAGATCTAAAACCAATGTATCACCATCATGTAGTGGAAAATGCTGGCTTTCAAGTTCTTGAAGTAAGCGTATTTGGTAGTCAAACTTGAGGTCAGCTTCAAACATATCCACCATATCCAGCCGCTGCGTTTTCCTTGTATTCACTGATATATGCGGGCCAAGCGTTTTGACTCGCCGTGCTATGTCGCCTGCCCAGACTATCATAGTCTGCGGCGATGAAATATGAGACGCGCCGGGCAAAGCTCTTCTCTTTTTTTGTTGCCGCTGGTATCTCCTTTGAGATGGAGGATACCTCACTGCCTCCGCCAAAGGAAAGCAAATACGGATCATAGTCCCACAAAAAGGAGCTGAGGATGAATCAACATCTAGCAAAGTTTGTTCCCACGATTGCGTAGCTCGATCACCGGAGACGGTGAAATCATACCAACCACAAGTAGTTCCTGTCCTCACGGACAAGACACCATGATGACTACGAACAACGTTCCATACCCAGTATAGACCAGATGCTACTTTACCCGATTCATAGCTAGGTTTTTCAACAAGATGAACCAATTCAACGATATTGCGTTTGATTGAAGATAATCTGTCAAATGCATAGTCTATCAGATCATGCTCTTTGAAGTGGCCATTCTCGGACCTATACTTACTTCGAACGGAGTTTCTCTGATCCTTCTCTAGAACTCTTTCCAAGCCATTTGTTAATCCACCTCCGTTATCGCAGACTATTATCTCGAGAAATCCCTGTCTGGTGTCACGGAAAGCTTTTAATGCTGGATCGCCCTCAGTTTGTATATTGACTTGCTCTGCCTTCACCAGCCTCGTGCATACCCAAGCACTTGTGGCTGCTGAGTGTTCCCCTATATTTCGACCGAGCTCTGTAATTAAGATACTTGCCAACGCTCCACGTCTAACCACATCCAAGTTTGCGTATTCACCTAGTATTCGAGCTAGCTCTTCAGAACTAGACAACCTTTCCAGCAACATATCAACCTCTGTCCACGAATGAACTGACTGGAGCTCCAAAGAGGGTGTATCTGGCTTTCTATAAATGATCGACTTCGGAAGCCGCCTTGGATCAGGTGTAACTACAATCCCGGCCTGAAGAGCTCCGGTAAAGAAACCATAACGGGCTAGATAGGCAAGTACATCAGCATATCGGAGTGAGAATGTTTCTGCCTCCAGCCACTGATCGGCTACAAGTGCTGTCTTCTCTCCTCTGGTCTTAATCTCACTTCGAATCTGAGACAACACCTCCGTTCGAGTTTTCAGATATAATTGACCTCGAACGAGTTTTTGTTGCAGTCGGCGTAATTGATTCAACAACCGCTGATAAGTATCCTCTCCAAGAACCAAACGTGCCTGATTTCTTAAGTCATCAATGCCAAGAATCGGGCTTAGAGGGTGTCTGAAAGTCCATGTGACACTTTTATCATACTGGACTAGCTTAGTAGACCAATTGAGTATAGATACTGCTTCAGGTAGGTCAATCCATTCCACTCCAGTCCAATCGAAATTCCATTCGTTATCTTCAGTGGTTAAGCTTTGTTGGAAATACTGACTAATGAATTGTTTTGTTTCCTGATATCTCAAGTGCTTAGGAATATGAATGTCCATTTAATATACACCTAGGTCATTACAAACTACGAGCAAACCCATCCCTGTCTTTTACATACATCATCCGTGTGCAATAAAAATTGTCTAATAATTGTGTAGCCAAGCGGCGCTCATTACTTGTCAATATGAATATTTGCACACAGCATCGGTTTAAGTCAAATCCTATGACTCAATGCTTTCCGATACCACCCGTAACTGGGATTTACTTGACAAAAAGGAGAACACCCAGGCTTGAGGTTACAAAACCGAGAAAAGTTGGATAACAATCCGACCAGGGGTTGGCTTTATCAGCTCTGTGTGTTAGTTTATATACTGTTTCATGGCTCGCTGTATCTTCCATATTGATTTGGATGCCTTCTTCGTTTCTGTGGAGCAGGCGCTTAACCCAGAGCTGAAGGGAAAACCGGTAATCGTCGGCGGAGACCCTGAGCGCCGCGGCGTAGTTGCCTCGGCTTCCTATGAAGCGCGACCTTTCGGCATCCACGCCGGTATGCCGTCATCCAAGGCACGCCGCCTTTGTCCCCAGGCAATTCTTATACGGGCTAACTTCTCACGCTACAGAGATGCTTCAAACAGATTTATGGAAATCCTTGCCGATTTCTCCCCTGACATCGAACCTTTAGGGTTTGACGAAGCCTATCTTGATGTCAGTGGATATGAAGAACCTTATGGTTCTCCCCGGCAACTGGCGCTGACGATAAAAGAAAGAATAAATAAGGAGCTCAATATCACAGCTTCCGTGGGCATAGGTACATGCAAGGTGGTGGCCAAAATTGCTTCAGCCCTTTGTAAGCCCGATGGGCTGCTGGAGATAGCCCCAGGGAAGGAACAGGCCTTCCTCAATCCACTCCCCATAGCCAAACTACCCGGAGTGGGCGAAAAAACAGAGCAGTCATTAAAAGAGATGGGAATAACGACAATAGGAGAATTAGCCGCGCTGTCTTTAGACACGATAACAAGACGATTCGGAGCGACTGGAGCAGTGATGCATAGCTATGCAAGGGGAATAGATGACCGAGAAGTGGAGGCGCCGGGCGAAGCTAAATCCATTAGCCAGCAGCTTACTTTTGCCCGCGATACCCTGGACCGCAATTTTCTTGAGGCTAACCTCCACAATCTATGCCAGGAGGTTTGCCAGGAGCTGCGCAGCCAAAATAAAAGGGCAAAATGTGTAGCTATAAGACTGAGGTATGCCGACTTTAAGACAATCACCCGCCAGGTCACCTTACAAGAAGCCAGCGACGTTACCCAGGTTGTTTTTGCCACAGCCCAGCAGTTGCTGAGTAAAACTCTGGCAAAACAAGGAAAACCAATACGCCTCATCGGTATTCGAATATCAAGCCTGGCTGGCGAGGAGAAACAACTCCCGATGTTTGATTCCAGGGTCGCAAAGTTTGGGCACTTAGATCAAGCCGTAGACAAAATTCGCAAGAAATACGGCCCGACTGCGATAAAAACAGGCGACGACATTTAAACTAGTAGACAGTAGTCAGTAGTCAGTAGTCAGTAGTCAGGAGCCAGAATTCAGCGGGCTTAGAATAGCAGGGAAGGCTTGTCTTGACTTATGATACGAAGTATAATTGACTACCCTTGCCTATAATAGCAAGGTGAAACATGGCGGATTATGCCTTTTTCCACAAACAATTTATGCCCCTATCCGAAGCCAAAATCGGAATCCTGACCCACGCCCTCCACTACGGCACCGCTTGCTTCGAGGGCATCCGCGGTAACTGGGACAGCAAGGAGAAAAGATTTTGTCTTTTCAGAATTCAAGACCACTATAAGCGCATGCTTGGCGGCTGCCGCATCCTAAAAATCAATCTCCCCTACTCCGTTGATAAGCTTTGCCAATTGACCGGGGAGCTTGTGGAAAGAAGTGGCTACCAGGAAGATGTATATATCCGCCCTTTGGCCTATAAAAGCTCCGAAACTGTAGGAGTCCGTCTTC
>Ga0315277_10008165_pt1 | contig 13499 bp, 20 predicted proteins | sample YL17G05_15_MG_FD_203695 | JGI IMG/M metagenome (GOLD analysis project Ga0315277, IMG submission 203695) | Sediment microbial communities from Yellowstone Lake, YNP, Wyoming, USA - YL17G05_15 | ecosystem: Environmental > Aquatic > Freshwater > Lake > Sediment | place: USA: Wyoming | collected...
GGGAGATCGAGGCTCAGCGGCGGATGCAGCCTTTCCGTGAGTTCCTGCGCAACACACCGAAGGACTACTGATCCTGGCGCGCGCCGGTTTGTTTGGGAGAGCGCATTCAGGCCGCGGGGCGGCGCGGTTTCTTTATTGCGCGTTTCTTGCGAACCGAGAAACCGATGTAGCCCAGTTTTCTGCCGAGGGCATAGTATCCGCCGTGAGCGAAGGCCGCAAGCCCCGCCTTTTCCAGCGCAAGGCGGCCTGCCGGGGTCATCAGGGATTCCGAGACCTGCACGGCCACGATCTCGGCCACAAACATCGTGTGGGCGCCGAGTTCCACAGTCTTGCGGACCCGGCACTCGAGCGCGAGCGGGCATTCCTGAATGATCGGCGGGGCGACCTTGGAAGCGGGGGCCGGGGTGAGGCCGGTCTTCTCGAACTTGTCCACGTTCCGGCCGGAAACGACGCCGCAGGTGTCGGCGGCGCGGATTTCGCGGACCGACGGCACGTTTACCACGAACTCCCCGGTGCGCTTGATGATGCCGTGCGAATGCCGCTCGGGCCGCACGGAGATCGAGAGCATCGGCGGGTCGCTGCAAACCGTGCCGGCCCACGCGATCGTGATGATGTTGGGCCGTTGTCCCTTTTCGGCGCAGGTCACCAAGACCACGGGCGCGGGATACAGCATGGTGCCGGGCTTCCAGACGATCTTCCGTGGCGGGCCGGCGGTCTTTCGTGGCGGGCCCACGGCCTTGCCGGGTCGTTTCGCCGCGGGTTTGCCTTTGTGTTTCAGTGTTGCCGGTTTCATATCGCCTCCTCGCGCTGGTTAAGTCCGAACACGCGGATCGTGTTGCTTCGCACCTGGTCAATCGTTTCGCCGAGCGGTCTGCCCCATTCCTGCGCCAGCCGCGCCGCGGTGAGCATCACCCACGCGGGTTCGTTGCGCTTGCCTCTGTGCGGGACGGGGGCCAGGTAGGGCGCGTCGGTCTCGAGGAGAATAGCCGAAGGGGGAATGCTCCGGGCGATTTCCCGTAGCGAATCGCTCTTTTTGAAGGTGAGCGCGCCCGCAATGCCGATCGCGAATCCCATCTCGACGAGTTCCATCGCCTGCTCGAGAGTCCCGCTGAAGCAATGCACGACGCCTCCGATGGAAGCCACGTCGTGGCGGCGGATGAGATCCATGAAGACGTCGTGCGCGGACCGGCAGTGCATCACGAGAGGCAGCCCCGCCTCGCGGGCGATTTCCACCTGATCCACGAAGGCCTCGATCTGCTTTTCGCGGGGTGAGAAGTCGTAGTGAAAATCCAGCCCTACTTCCCCAACGGCGACGATCTCTCCCGGGCGCGATCCCTTTGCCTCCTTGCAGAGATGCTTGAGTTCCTCGGCGGCCGCGTCATTCCAGTCCTTTGCATTGTGAGGGTGAACGCCGGCGGTGGCGTAGAGGCGGGGCCGCGGGCGGGACCGGGCGAGACGCAAGCCCTCGCGGCTGGACTCCACGGTGTCAGCGACCACCAGGATGCCTTCAACGCCGGCATCGGCGGCGCGCTGGAGCACGGCGGGGAGGTCTTCGGGGAATTGCGGCGCGGTCAGATGGCAGTGGGAGTCAATCATGGGGACCTGTGAGAAAACAGACTTGAGGCTTGAGACTTGAGGCTTGAGACTTGAGGAAAGACAAGAAAGAAACATTCTTCAAGCCTCAAGTCTCAAGCCTCAAGCCTCAAGCCTACTCACTCCTCGTCGCGGTAGCGTTCGAAGCGTTCCTTGTCGAGCGCTTTCATGTAGGCTTCGTGTCCGCTGACGATGCCGTCGGCGCGGTATCTCTCGATCACGTCGTCCATCAGCTGCATTCCGGCGTTCTTGCCGCCCATCATCACGGACTGGAGTTTGGAGAGCGACGCCCCACCGTCCCGGATGATGTTGGCCACGGCCATGGTGTGGAGGAGGACTTCGTTGGCGGCGATCCGGCCGCCGCCCTTCCGCTTGAGCAGGAGCTGGGAGCATATTCCCCGCAGCGACTCGCTGAGCATGGTGCGAATCTGGGGCTGCTGGTCCGCCGGGAACACGTCTATGATGCGGTCAATGGTCTTTGGCGCGCAGTTGGTGTGGAGCGTTGCGAAGACCAGGTTGCCGGCCTCGGCGGCGGAGATGGCCAGGTTGATGGTTTCGAGGTCGCGCATCTCCCCCACCAGAATCACGTCGCAGTCGGCGTGTCCGGCGTCGAGCAGGGCGCGTCCGAAGGAGTCCACGTCAATCCCCACCTCGCGCTGAATGATGATGGATTTCTTGTTGGTATGCACGAACTCAATCGGCTCTTCGATAGTCAGGATGTGGCGCGCGTGGTTGGTGTTGATGTAGTCAATGATCGCGGCCAGGGTGGTGGATTTTCCGCTGCCGGTGGGGCCGGTGACCAGCACGAGGCCCTTGGAGAACTCGCCGAAGGTCTTGAGGACGGGCGGGAGATGGAGTTCCTCGATGGACTGGATGTCGCGCGGGATGATGCGGAAGATGGCGCCGAGGCCGTTGGTGTGGCGGTAGTAGTTGCAGCGGAAGCGGGCCTCGTCTCCGAGCGAATAGGCGAAGTCGAGATCCCCCACGTCCAGGAAGTGGTGCCAGCGGTCGCTGTCGCAGATCTCATCGAGATAGAGGCTGAGGGTTTCCTGGGTGAGGACCTCGTCGGAGATTCTCTCGATGGCTCCGCTGCGGCGTATCTTGGGGGGCTGCCCTTGCGCGAGGTGGAGGTCCGAGCCGTTTTTTTCGATGAGGGTATGAAATAGGGAGTCAATGCGTGCCATGGTTTTGTTGCCTTTCACAGGCCTCCGTTCGGTGAGTAGTTCAAGGGACTCGGTCCTCCAATTGGGGCGGAAGAAGCGCGCGGATCTTCTCTATCAGAAGGGGCATCTCCTCTTTCACCAGACGCCAGACGCGCTCGTGGTCAATCTCGTCGTACTCATGAACAAGAACGTTCCTCATTCCGATGATCAAACGCCACGGGATTTCGGGATGGGCGAGCCGGAATGGCTCGCTCAGGCGTCTTGCGGCCTCTCCGATGATCTCAATCCGCCTTTCCGCCAGCAGCCGGAGATCTTCGTTGGCCAGGTATTGGGGCAGTTCAACATCCTTCAGCTTGCCAGCAATAGCCGCCGCGGACTCCAGCATATCCCAGAGGTAGCCCAAGTTCCGGTTCTCAGGCCGCATAAATCACCTCATGGGTCCGGAGTATCTCGCGTTTGCGGAAAGGGTTCCTGAGCGCGCGTTTTTCGAGCAAGTCCACTTCTCGTCCGAATATCTCTCTGAGTTCGTCTTTCATCTCAACGATGTGCCACAGGTTCCACGGCGCACCCTCCTCGAAAGTGACGAGAACGTCCACGTCGCTGCCGGGGCCGAAATCCTCGCGCAGCACGGAGCCAAACAGGGCGAACTCCCGGATTCGCCACTTTCGGCAGAAAGAGGAGAGTTTTTCTTGGGCGATGTAAACTTGAACGCTCATGTGAATTCTCTCGGTTTATCCTTTCACAAAGGGGATGCGCCGGAGAGGAACTCGCCGATGACCGGCAGGGCGGATTCCGCTATTCGGCGGGTTTCCGATTCGTCCAGCAGATGCCCATAGCCGTGAACATAGTAGTGCCGGAAACGCAAGAGGTCGAGAAGAACGGCGTACTGGGAGTCCGTCACCAATGCCGCACCCAGCGATTGCTTCAGGAGATCCTTGTGCCAGGACGCATCCACTTTCGGAAGCCTTCCGGTTCCCACAAGACGGCATCGAAGAATTCTCTCTACCCCGGAGTACGCGTTGTGCAGAAAGGTACCCAGCGCGGTCAGTTCGTGGACATTCAAAGCCGGCTTCGCGAGCAGTTCCCGCGCGTAGACAAGAACCTGCTCGATGTTCCTGGACTCCGCTTTGAGAAAATCCCCTTCAGCGCTCATAGACACGGACTCCTCTCGCGCGAACGATGTGCCCAATGGGGGGACCCTGGTCAAGGTCTACTAAGTCCACGGGTTTCTCAAACGCGCTGTCCAGTTTGGCATAGAAGCGAAAGAAGGCTCGGCGATCAATCCCCTCGACCGCGAGGTCAATGTCGCGCGCGGTGGATTCGTCCTCGAGCGCCGACCCGAAAAGCCAGACTGTCTTGACGCCGAACTCGCGGGCGCACGCCCTGATGGTGGAAAGCAGTTGCTCGGAAGGCATGGCTCTGTTTCTCCCTACTCCTTTTTACCAGAACCCTCCCGTTTAAGGAATACAAATTCCCCCGCCATGTCGCCCGCGAACCGGATGACGCCGTAGCGGGGCGTCTGCTCGCTGTTGAGGCCCACGAGGCGCTGGACCCGAGCCGCCAGCTCCGTGGCCGTGAAGGCGTCGTTCTCCGGGTTCCGCAGCGCTTCGAGGAGGCAGCGCGTGAAAGGCGAATGACCGCCGCCGCCGCTGTCGGCCACCGGCTCGATCGAGCCGGACGTAAGCGCGCGGCGCGAGGGGGACGCCGCCAGCTTTTCGAGCCAGCGGGGCAGTTCGGCGCCGGCCGCCGTGGCGGGCCGAACGCCCAAACTCCGATCCGCCGACCGCGTAACCTCGAGAAACGCTCCCGAAAAACAGGCATCGGCGATGACGAGCACGTGTCCCGCCCCGCGCGCGTCCATAGCCTTCACGAAGTCGTGGATGGCGCTGTTGGGGATGAAGTCCGCGCTCGAACGGGCGTCCGCCGGAACCCAGGCGCCGCGCGCCAACGGTTCGCTGTATTCGCCGTGCCCGGCGAAAAAGAGAAGCACGCCGTCCCCTTTTTTCGCCGCGACCGCCAGGCTCTCGACCGCTTCGAGAATGCCCGCGCGGGCGGCTTCGGCGTCAAGCAGTTCGCGCACCTCGGCAAAACCGTAAGAGGAGCGGAGGACGGCGGCCACGCCCCGCGCGTCGCCGACCGCGCTGCGCAACGCCGGGTAATGGGCGTATTGGTCTATTCCGATCACCAGCGCGACGCGCCGGGCCGCCTGCAAGCGGGCATAATCTGGGGCTTCCGGCTTGTCGGAGGGCTTTGCGGCTGGTTTCTCCGGCGGCTTCTCGGCGGGTGGACTCGAAGGGGGCGGACTCGGCGGGGGCAAGGGCGGAGTTCCCTCGACGGCTTTCTTCGCGGCTTCCGCCACTGCCACGGGGATCACCAGATCGTCCGTGGAGCAGAGAAAGCGCTCCTCGATGCGCGCTTTTCCCGCCGATGAGGCCGCGACGACTTCGAGAGCCTTGCCGGGTTCGAGCGAGGCCGCCCAGGGAGAGAAATCCACGCGGGCCACACCGCGCGCGTCGGTCCGCGCCGCGATGGGCGGACAATTGAACCGCGACCCAGAGATTTGTACGGCGTGGTTGGGCAACGGGTTCCACGCGGGGCGTTCTTCCTTCTTGACGACGATTTCTCGGTGCAATGTTTCTTCGTAAGTTGTTCTAGCAGGACCACCTACGCATTGAAAGGGGTTGAAACAACCTGTGAACACGTTCTGTGAGAGTCGCGTGAGATAGTTTGGACGGTGCGATGCGTAACGGGACGCGCTCTTGTCGAAACCGTCTCCCCCACATGTTTTTACGATGAGATCGACTAACCCAATGTTCCAGCTGACAAGTGGAGCGCATAGCATTTCACCACTCTTCTGCCCGAGCGACCACTCCTTATACTTCTCTTTTCTTTTTTCCTTCACTTCCTTCGACACTCTGTACTCCGCCGTCGAGTACCCCTGGACCTCCAATGCCATTTGCCGGTTCTCTTTCGTGGGGCGTTCCTGAACCTGGATGCGGATTTCGCTGGGAGGGCCGGTGCGAACGAGTTCCTCGGATTGGGCCAGCACCGTCGTGTTCACGAGGTCATAGCCGAGATAGGTCTTGCACCCGCAAAGGGGCAATAAAAACATCACTGCGGAAATCAGAGCGGGACAAAAGCGAGAAACCATGAGGTATCCCCCTCCACGTTGCTCTTTGGTCATACCAGACAACGGCTTCCGTCCGGATTCACAACCACCCGGCTCCCCAGAATCTTCGCCGCCAGTTCCACGCCCTCATGAAAATAGGCTTTTCGTTCGTCCGCGCTCTTATCTTTGATGTCCTGGTAAACCGCGTCCTTCCATTCCCACACCTCAACAAGAGATTTTGATATAGCCGTCTCAGTCGTTTTCATACAACACCTCCATCGGGTTCGTCAGAGTCAGGGGGTAAAAATACCCCTCACGCTCATTCACGCCCTTAACCGCGATCTGCTTTTGGATGTTGGCAAGGTGCTTGAAGTTCCATGACAGAAGGATATCCATTTGATTGCACGTGGCCAAGGCGATGTGCTGCGCGTCCTCGATTTTCCTTGATGGAATAATGCTCTCGTCAACATATATCGTCGCCATACGGATGGCCGCTTCGTCCAGCATGAGAACGCGAAGAGAATACTCCCTCACCACTTCAAGCAAACGCCGTCTTTTCGCTTCATCCGGCGTCTTCTCAATTTCTCGTATCACTACGTCGGAAATATAGACAAGGTACTTTCCTTGCCTTACATAGTCCTCAAAGAACGTCTCCGTAACCTTTCTCAGTTCGGGAACATCGTTTGCAAACAGGAAATTGATCACCGATGTGTCCAGATAAACTCTCAATGGTTTCATCTCTCTGCTTCCTTCCCACGACCCTGCTAGTTCGCCACAATCCTGTAGGCGGCCTCGTTCCGGGTGCGTTTGTCCTCGACGAAGTCTTCGTACTTCATTCCTTCGAGGAATTCACGAACTTCCTCCAGCGCGTCGCGGAGATGAAGAAGATAGGGGAGATCATCTTTCATATAGAACTCTCGCCTTGCTTAGAATGGAATCTCTCAGATAGGGACTCAGGCCGTTCCTGGAAACAACGTCCACCCTGAGGCCTGGGAAGAGAGCGGCTAGTTCGTCCTCCAGGTCCATGAATTGAAACATGGTCATCGCGCGCGCGGGGTCGTATTCGACCAGGAGATCCACGTCGCTGTCCGGCCGGGCGTCCTCGCGGACGCGCGAGCCGAACAGTTCCACCCTGCGAAGCCCGCGTGCCCGGCAGATACGCTCCAGTTCCCGGCGGTCATAGTTCAGCATGGTTGTTCATCTCTTTTCCAGGAAATCGCTCTTTCGCCTGGATCGTCCGCGATCGAATGAGGGTCTTGACCTCTTCGTCTTTCATGCCACTCTTATCCCTTCTTCTTCGACGGCCTGAAGCAGCAAAGAGAGACGCTTGGGGGAATGCGTCATCTCATCACGAGTCATCACGACCGGCTGTATCAGAACGCCCGGCCCGAATTCGGCTTCCCACGCGCTTTGCTCGATGGATTCCAGAATCGCGGGGTCTTTTCTATCAACGACCACCAGAACATCCAGATCGGAAGATTCATCGGCATCGCCCCGGGCGCTGGACCCAAACAGGATCATGCGAATCACAGGAACCCCGCGGTTCACCATGCGGCGATGGAAATCCAAGAGCACGGCGCGGTTCTGTTCAGAGAGCATGTCTAACGTCCTTTGGTATTGTCCTATCGGCGTTGGTGGGGTTGTCCTGTGATGGGAACCCTTCTATCGTTTTCATGACCACTCGCTCCGCAGCCTTCTCTGGAATTCCACGGGGTCTTCCGACAAGGAGATGAAACCCGCCAAGCGGCTGATATCTCGTTTCTCCGTCTCCACGTCGCCCAGGCGGAGTTGTTCTTCGATCACAAGCCAGTCCTCATAGGAGATTTGGACGGCTACAGGATTCTTGGTTTCATCCAAGACGATTTGCTTTTTCACTGAAATCATGTCGCTTTGCCTCCTTGCTCATCCACGAACACGTTGGCCGTCCCTGTCGCGCCTGCGATTGCACCGGGATTTTCGGATGTCCCGCGCGATTTCCTTCTCCGAGCGGTCGTCTTTCCAGGACCCGGCAAGCGACAAGAGTTTCTCGCCGGTGGGCATCCCGGAACCGCCCGGACGTGAAAGGTGCTCCTGGACTATTTTCACCACTTCCTGGCTCACGGAGCGATGCTCTCGCGCGGCCTGCGCGCACAAGGCCCGGTAGAGTCGCTCGTCCATGCCCTTTACCTGAAGAATCGCCATGCTGAACCTCCTCTTCGAGCCGCTATAGCAGTTCCTTTTCCGCCGCCAGCCATTCCTGAATGGCTTCGCGAATGTTGAGCAATGCCTCTTCGCGGGTTGCGCCCTGGGAATGGCAGCCTTTCAGCGCGGGACAGATCACTGCGAACCCCTCTTCACTTTCAACAAGCACTACCCGATAACGCATGGTGTGTTCCTCCCTACTCCTTTTTACCAGAACCCTCCAGCCTGAGGAAGACAAAATCACTCGCCCCGAAACCACTCGCCTCGCCAATCGGCAAACCGATGGGCCAAGGCCCATCCTACGTCACTGCTCCTTGTCGTTTTCCGGCAAAGGTGGTCTGAGGGGCAGAGTTGCCCGGATTCGATTCTCCAGGCGTTTTCTCAACTCTTCCGGTTCACCCCATACGATGTGGTTGTAGTGGTTCGTGTCAAAATGGACCTCCTTGATCCAGTCTTTGTGGCATGTCCATATCACCGGAAGGCCAAGGCCCATTCCAAAACCCGCTTCGAAGTAAACTCCCGTACGGTTACCGGTGAAATCGGCGACTACGAAAGCGCTTCGCCGGATCTCCCCGCGAATTTTGTCGCAGATATCGTCGTTGAATTCCTCTAAATCAATTCGAAGGGGATTATAACCACTTGCACGCAAGGCCGGACGGATGCCTCTGTCGAAGGCTTCATTCATTTGGGAGTCAAACCACATGGCGACGAAAGCCTGGTCGGACAAAGGCATGAAATGACGCAACTGCTCTATCCTCTGCCATCCTTTTTCCTCAAGGGCTATGCGAGATCTATCTGCGGAGTCCGGTCTTTTTGTGTAACCCAGTTCGCAGACTTTGTAGGTGAGCGTGTGAAGTTCCTCCCTGCTGTGCAGGTACATAAGAGGGAAATCGGTAATCTTAAGTTCAACAGGGGCAGCCAGATTGTCGCTCTTTGATTCTAGGAAGAGCAGCAACCGGTCTCTCTTGTCCAGAAACGTCTCTGATTGCGGAGCGGATTGAACCAGGTGCTTCGCGTCCTCAATACTCAGAATCTTCTGCTCTATGCCTTTCTCGAAACAATTCCGGAGAACACCTGAAAGGAGATGGGTTTTGCCTTTGAACTCTGTCTGGATGGGCTTGTTTACAACGTGTTCGGAGATTAGGAATCTGCCACATACTGGACAATCACAACGATATTTGTCGTCAAGAATGTCATTCGGATTGGGAAAACACTTGGCTCCAAAACCATCTTTTCCTGTTGATAAGCATACTGGGCATCTATCCAATTCGCCCGAAGACATGAGTTGCATCCCTTCTGAGAAGTGATATCAGCCTTACCCGTTGCTCTTGTACTGCTCAAACGGCCCTTTGCTGTCGGCGCGGCGGTAGGCTTCCGCGCCGCTGACGACGCCTTTCTGGAGGAGTTCCATCAGGGAGTCGTCGAAGCGGCACATACCGATCTTGCGCGAGGTCTGGATGGTGGATTGGATTTGGTGGGGCTGGTTGTCGCGGATGAGGGCGCCGATGGCCGGGGTGATGAAGAGGATTTCGAGCGCGAGCGCCACGCCCTTGCGATCCTTGCGCGGGATCAACTGCTGGCTGATGACGCCGCGCAACGACTCGGACAGCATCATGCGAATCTGACCCTGTTGTCCCACGGGGAAGCCGTCCACGATCCGGTTGACGGTGTTGACGGCGGAGGTGGTGGGGAGGGTGCCGAAGACGAGGTGTCCGGTCTCGGAAGCGGTGATGGCGATGGAGAGGGTTTCGAGGTCGCGGAGTTCGCCGACCATGATGATGTCGGGGTCCTCGCGCAGGGCGGCCCTAAGCGCCGTGGCGAAGGAGCTGGTGTGGGAACCCACCTCGCGCTGGGTGACCTGGCATTTGACGGGAGTGTGCAGGTACTCCACCGGTTTCTCGACGGTGATGATATGGTCGTCGCGGGTGCGGTTGACCATGTCTATCAGCGCCGCAAGCGTGGTGGTCTTGCCGGAGTTGGAAGGTCCGGTGACCAGGACGAGTCCCTGGTTATATTCGGTGAGGCGCTTGAGGCATTCGGGCAGGCCGATCTCGGCGAAGGAGGGCACCTTCTCGCGGATGACGTGGAAGTTGCCGTCCCATCCGCAACGTTCCTTGAAGATACAGGAACGGTAGCGTGCGTGTCCAGGCGCGTCGTAGCAGAATTCGAGGCCGCGTTTTTCGAGGAGGATGGCTTTCTGCTGGGTCGAAAGGACGGCGAAGAGCAGCCTCTCGGTGTCGGAGGGCCGCAGAACGGGAACGTCCATCTCGACGACGCGGCCGTGAAGGCGCATGAAGGGCTTGACCTCGGCGCTGATATGGAGGTCCGATGCGCCGGCGGCCCGCGCGTAGGCCAGGTAATCCACGAGGTGTTCGAGTTTTTCGGGGACCTTCGGCGCGGCGGCGGGCGTGGCTCGCGGCTTGGCGGCGGGTTTTGGCGCAGCCGCGGCCGGCTTCTGAGGCGCCGCCTCCAGTTCGCCGATGGGGGCTCCGAGAGGAGACTTGCCGGCGGGAGCGGGCTTCTTCTCGGCCACGGCGGTTGGGGGCACCGAGGACAATGGCTCCTTGGCCGGCTCCGGTTCCGCGGGCTTCAGGGTCTCCTTAGGCGCAGGTTCCGCGGGTAGCTCAGGTTTGGGTTCGGGGAGCGGCGGCGCTGGGGCGGGCGGCGGGGTCTGTTTGCCGAGAATCCGGCGTTGCGCCGATTGGATACCGAGGATGGAATCCACCTGTTCCTGGGTGATGTAGCCTTTTTGCACGAGGATGTCGCCCAGGCGCTTGCCGGGGGTCTTTTGGACAGTCAGCACCCCGTCCTGGAGTTGTTCGGCGGTGATGAGTTTGTTGCGGTAGGCAATCGTGCCGAAATAAGTGTCTTGTTCCGTCAGGACTAAAGGCATGGCATGCTCCAGTCTGCTTGAGGAATAAGCGGTACGTCCAGTATGTAGTGCGGTCTTCAGGCCGTAAGAAAAGACAGGCTAAAGCCTGCACTACAAACTCTGCTCGCAGGCGGGACGCCTGCGCTACTTTATCGTATGCGCCAAGATATGCTGCCGCACGAAATCCGCGCCCAACATATACGCCTTCCAGTTCACGTCGGCAAGGGCCTTCTTGGGAAAAGTGCGCTGCATGGCCTTGACCACGTTTTCCTCGCTGAAAACCTCTTCAAGGGCATTGTAGGCGCCGAGCATGACGGTATTGACGGCCCGGGGCTCGCCGATCTTGTCCGCCAACTCCAGCGCGGGCACTCCGAACATCCGCACGCCGTCCGGGACCTGGGGCGCTTGGGAGATGACGGAGGAGTTGTAGACCACGGCCCCGCCGGACTGCACACTCGGAAGGAAGCGTTCGAGAGACGGACCATTGAGGGCGATCAGTGCATCAATGGCATTGACCACGGGCGATCCGATGCGCTCGCTGCTTAGGACTACGCTGCTGTTGGCCGTGCCTCCGCGCATTTCCGGCCCATAAGACGGAAGCCAGGAGACATGGTATCCCTCGGCCATGCCGGCCTGGGCCACAAGAACGCCCAGGAGAAGGACCCCCTGCCCTCCAAAGCCCGCGAGTTTGCAGCGGACCAGCGGGCGGGACCGTCTGGCGGCGCTGGGCGCGGCAGTCTCTTCGCTGTCTTCCGTTTCCATGAGGGTGTAGAGTTCCTCGGCGCTGAGTTGGCGGCGCTTGCGGATGCGGGAGGGGGCCTTGTCCGCGGTGTCCTTGAACACCCCGAGAGGGAAAACCGGATACATCTTCTCGCGGATCCACTCGCCCGTCTTGGCGGGGTCCACGCGCCAATTGGTGGGGCAGGGCGACAGGATTTCGACCAGCGCAAACCCCTTGTGGTCGGCCTGGATCTGGAGGGCCTTGCGGATGGCCCGGCGGGCCGCCATGGTGGCCTTGGGGCTGTCCACCGCCACCCGCTCGATGTACACCGGCGCTTCGAGCGTCGAGATCATCTCGCAGACGCGGATGGGGTATCCGTCGTTTTCTACGCTGCGCCCCTGCGGGGAGGTGGCGGTTTTCATGTCCACGAGAGTCGTGGGGGCCATCTGGCCGCCGGTCATGCCGTAGACGGCGTTGTTGACGAAGAACACGGCCATCATCTCGCCGCGGTTGGCCGCGTGGATGATCTCGCTGGTGCCGATAGCCGCGAGGTCGCCGTCGCCCTGGTAGCTGATCGAGATCGCGTCGGGGTGGGCGCGGGAAATGCCGGTGAGGGCGGCGGGGGCGCGGCCGTGGGGGACGGAGACGGCGGCGACGTCGAAGTAGTAGTAGAGGAAAACGCTGCATCCGACGGGCGCGACCATGATGACGCGGTCCTGCAGGCCCAGGTCGCTGATGGCTTCGGCGATGAGTTTGTGGACGACGCCGTGTCCGCAGCCGGCACAGTAATGGGTCGTTTGCTGGTCGGCGCCGGGCTTTCGCACGAAAACGTCCTGAAAGGCGGAGGGTTTTTTGAGTATGTCTGAAGACATGGTTCTTTCCTTTTTCCCGTTGCCTTAGGAACCGTTTCCCCGGAGGATCCGGCGCACCCGGTCAACCACGTCCTCGGGGCTGGGAACAAAACCGCCCAGTCTGTTCATGAAGTGAACGGGACGGCGTCCCTCGACAATCAGGCGAATATCGTGAACCATCTGGCCGTTGTTGATCTCCACGACCAGGAAATCGCAAACCCGGCCGGTCAATTGGAGGAGTTCCTGGGCGGGGAAAGGCCAGAGCGTCTGGGGCCGGAAGAGGCCGATCTTGAGTCCCTCGGCCCGGCCCAGGTCCACCGCGGACTGAAGAATTCGGCTGACGATCCCGAAACCGGTCAGGACCAGGTCGGCATCCTCCGTCCTGTACTCTTCGCGGCGGCATTCGTTCTGTTCGATCCGTCCGTATTTCTCCTGAAGATGAAGGACGTGCGCTTCCATCTCCTCGGGATCCAGGAAAATGGATGTGATCACGTTTTTGTTGGACGAAGCTTCGGGTGTGAGCGCCCAGGGCTTGGGCGGCGGAGGACCGCTGGGTTCGGGCAGAACCAGGGGCTCCATCATCTGTCCCACATAGGCGTCGCTGAGGACAAAGACCGGGATGCGGTACTTGTCCGCGAGGTCAAAGGCGTCCATGGTGAACTCGCACATTTCCTGGACGGAGTTGGGCGAGAGGACGATGCAGCGGTAAGAGCCATGGCCGCCGCCCTTCACAATCTGGTTATAGTCGCCCTGGGAGGGATAGATGTTGCCGAGCCCGGGCCCCACGCGGCTGATGTCCACGATCACCGACGGCAGCTCGGAGGCGGCGAGGTAGGAGATTCCCTCCATCTTGAGGCTGATGCCCGGCCCGGAGGAGGCGGTCATGCAGCGGACCCCGGCGGACGAAGCGCCATAGACCATATTGATGGCCGCCACTTCGCTCTCGGCCTGGATGAACGTGCGGGAGGCGGGTGGAAAGAGCTTGGCGGCGCCGTGGGCGATTTCGCTG
>Ga0315277_10008166_pt1 | contig 13495 bp, 9 predicted proteins | sample YL17G05_15_MG_FD_203695 | JGI IMG/M metagenome (GOLD analysis project Ga0315277, IMG submission 203695) | Sediment microbial communities from Yellowstone Lake, YNP, Wyoming, USA - YL17G05_15 | ecosystem: Environmental > Aquatic > Freshwater > Lake > Sediment | place: USA: Wyoming | collected...
CGGGGCGGGGTGTGGGCGCTGGAGATTGGGTTCCGGCACCCGGACCTGTTCGGCACGGTGGGGGCGCATAGCCCGGCCCTGTCGGTCAACATGGCGCCGCCGGCGTACGATCCGTTCCGGCTGCTGGTAGAGCCGGCTGTGGCGAGCCTGCGCATCTACCTGAGCGCGGGCAATGCAGACTGGACGTGGAAGAGCACCGAGGCGCTGCACCTGGCGCTGGAGAAGCAGGGCCTCGTGCACACGTTCGTGGCGCACGAGGGAGGGCACGACGGCCGGACGTGGGGGGGGAGCATGTTCGAGTACCTGGTGTTCTATACGGGGGGATGGCCGAGATAATATTGGGAACGCGGATGAACGCGGACAAACGCAGACAAACGCGGATTTTTCGGGGGTACGACCATGATGAAGAATCGGCGTGCGTCAGCGTGGGGCCGCGTCCAGGCAAGACGTACAGGCGGGTGGAACGCAGATGAACGCAGACGAACGCAGACAAACGCGGATTTTTTGGGGGCACAACCATGATGAAGAATCGGCGTGCGTCAGCGTGCAGTCAAGATGCATAGATAGGATGGGAGATGGCACTGACGATCGAGTGGAGACGCAGGATTGACAACTGGCGGCAGGAGTTGCCGCGCCACTCTTACCGGCCGCTGGGGACGGTGGACCTGAGCGGGTTCACGACCCGTGAGCAGTTGTCGGCCAAGGCGGCGCTGCGGGGGGATTTCATGCCGATGGCCCCCGGCGTCGCCTGGGGAGCCAAGTGGGAGTACGGCTGGTTCAAGGGGCAGGTGGTGCTGCCGGCGGAGGCGGCCGGGAAGCGCATCGCCCTCCAGGTGGACGTGGGGGGGGAGAGCGCGGTGTACGTCAACGGGCAGGCCGCCGGGGCGGTGGACGAGCAACACCGGGAGGTCACCCTGACCACGAACGGTGTACCGGGCACGACTTACGCGGTGCTGGTCGAGGGGTACGCCGGCCACGGCCCGCGCGTCGCTTCGCCCGGCCCTACCCCCCCCGGGCGCCAGACGGTGCCGGAACCAGGGCCGGCGCAGGCGGTGGTCGGCGAGAGCACGTTCGGCGTCTGGGAAGAGGACGTCTATCAACTGTGGTTGGACGTGGAGACGCTGTACGAGGTGCGGGACAACCTCGACCAGAATTCACTGCGGGTGGCGGAGATAGACCAGGGGCTGCGGGATTTCACAACGATCGTGGATTTTGAGCGGCCGCACGAGGAGATGCTGGAGACGATACGGGCGGGCCGGAAGCGGCTACAGCCGCTGCTGGAGTGCGTCAACGGCTCCACCGCGCCGACGCTGTTCGCGTTCGGTCACGCGCACATTGACGTGGCGTGGCTGTGGCCGCTGGCGGAGACGGAGCGCAAGTGCGTGCGCACGTTCGCCACCCAGTTGGCGCTGATGGAAGAGTACCCCGAGTACAGATTTCTGCAGAGCCAGGCCCACCTGTACCGGATGGTCAAGACGCACTACCCCCAGTTGTACGAACGGATTCAGCGGGCGGTCAAGGCCGGGCAGTTTATGCCGGAAGGCAGCACGTGGGTGGAGCCCGATACCAACGTCTCCAGCGGCGAGAGCCTGATCCGGCAGTTCATCCACGGGAGGCGCTTCTTCCGCCAGGAGTTCGGCGTCGAGTGCCAGATCCTGTGGCTGCCCGACGTGTTCGGCTACTCGGGGGCGTTGCCGCAGATCATGCGGGGGTGTGGGGCCAGGTATTTCTCGACGCAAAAGATCTTTTGGACGTACAACGGCGGCGACCCGTTCCCGTACAACACGTTCATCTGGGAGGGCATAGACGGCTCCGAGGTGCTCGTGCACCTGCACAACGACTACAACTCGCAGGCCAACCCGGCCTCGGTGATGCAGCGCTGGAACGAGCGGGTGCAAAAGGGCGGCTTTTCGACGCGGCTGTTCCCGTTCGGGTTCGGCGACGGTGGGGGCGGGCCGACGCGCCACCACCTGGAGTTCATCCGCCGCCAGCAGAACCTGGAGGGGGTGCCCCGGGTCAGGATCAGCGCGCCGATCGAGTATTTCCAGGACCAGGAGGGGAAAGGCTGGCCGAGCGCCCGCTACGTGGGGGAATTGTACTTCCAGGCCCACCGGGGGACGTACACCTCGCAGGCGCGGACGAAGCGAGGCAACCGCAAGAGCGAGTTGGCGCTGCGCGAGGCGGAGATGTGGAGCGTGGCGGCGCAGGCGCTCAAGGGATTCCGCGTCCCGCTGGCAGAACTGGACGAGGCCTGGAAGGGGGTGTTGCTCAACCAGTTCCACGACATCATCCCTGGCTCTTCGATCCACCGGGTGTACGAGGAGGCGGAGGCAGCCTACGCGGCGGTGCTCCGCATAGCCAACGAGGTGGCGGGCCGGGCCACGGCCCGCCTGGCCAGCCGCGCGCAGGCGCTGACGGTGTTCAACTCGCTCTCGTGGGAGCGGACGGCCCTGGTGCCCCTGCCGGAAGGGTTCGAGGGGGCGATGGACGAAACGGGCAACGCTTTGCCCGTCCAGGTGATGGACGGCGAGACGTTCGCGGAGGTGACGGTGCCCTCGTGCGGGTGGACGACGCTCCGCCCGGCCCAAGAAGAAACCAGGTTTTTAGGAAAAAACCTGGTTTCTGCGGTTTCTGCAGATGAGCGGCTCTTGGAAAATGACCTGTTACGGGTCGAGTTCAACCGGAAGGGAGAGACCGTCCGCCTCCTGGACAAGGAGAGCGGGCGGGAGTGGGCGGCGGGCCCCTGCAACAGCCTGAGGATGTACAAGGACGTGCCGACGGGCTGGGACGCCTGGGACGTGGACAGCATGGTCGAACTGACACCGGTCCCACTCGATGAGCCGGCGCAGGTGGAGGTGCTGGCGAGCGGTCCGCTGGTGGGGCGGCTGCGGGTGACCCGTAGGCTGCACGAGTCCACGCTGGTCCAGGAGATCAGCCTGCGGCGAGGGAGCCGCCGGATTGACTTTCAGACGGTGGTGGACTGGCAGGAGAGCCACAAGTTGCTCAAGGTCAACTTTCCGGTGACGGTGCACGCGGACGAGGCACTGCACGAGATCCAGTTCGGCCACATCCGCCGCCCGACCCACAAGTCGCGGCCATTCGACGCCGACCGCTTCGAAGTCTGCAACCACAAGTGGACGGCGCTGGTGGAGGAAGGGCGCGGCTGCGCGGTGCTCAACGACTGCAAGTACGGGATCAACGTGGCGGGCAACAGCATCAACCTGACGCTGCTCAGAGCGCCGCTGGCCCCGGACATGACGGCGGACAAGGGCCGCCAGGAGTTCGCCTACGCCTTCTACGCCTGGAACGGAAGTTTCGCGGAGAGCGCGGTGGTGCAGGAGGCGTACGAGCTGAACTGCCCGGTGATGACGGCCGCAGGCGCGGCGGGAAACCGGTCGCTATTCGCAGTGGACGCGCCGAACGTCGTGATCGAGACGGTGAAGCCGGCGGAGGACGGGAGCGGGGACGTGATCGTGCGGCTGTACGAGGCGAAGCGGACGGCGACGCGCTGCACGTTGTCTACGACGCTGCCGGTGAGCGGGGCGGCGCAGACGGACATGCTGGAGAACGTGCAGGCGGCGCTGGAGTGTGAAGAGGGAAAGATCGGGCTGGATTTCCGGGCATTTGAGGTGAAGACGGTGCGGTTGACATTGGGCGCACCGGCCTGAAGAGCCGGTGCTGGGTTGATTTCCCAGCACCGCCTGTTCTACGGCGGTGCTGGAGGGTCTTTGGAAGGGACGTGATATGAGTTCGAGGGACGAACGACAGGAGTTGCTGGAACTCTTCGAGGGGCTGCGCGTGGCCGACGTGCGAGACGGGCTGGATTGGCTGCTGATGCACCATTACGGCTCCATGTCGCCCGACGTCCGCCCCCTGTTCCGGACGCGGGCGTACGGCATCGCCAGGACGGCGCGCTATCTGCCATACGAAGGCCCCATCCCACGCCTGACCCCGGAGGAGTACACGGAGTGGTCGAATTGGTACTACCGGGAGGTGTGTACGTATCCCTGGATCGAGGAGATCGAGGCAGGGGATTTCGTGGTGATTGACCAGAGCGGGGTGGACGCCGGGCTGATGGGGTCGAACAATGCGCTGGCCGGTTTCCGCAACGGCGCGCGCGGCTACGTGACCAACGGCGGGGTGCGCGACACGGACGAGTTGATCATCCAAAAGATCCCGTTCTGGTCCATATTCATCTCGCAAAAGATGGTCCAGGGGCGGCTGCGATTCGAGGCCAGAGACGTCCCGGTGAACGTCGGCGGCGTGCTGGTGCAACCGGGGGACGTGGTGGTGGCCGACGGGGATGGCGTGATCGTGGTGCCCAGGGGGCTGGCGCGGGAGGTGGCGCGGCACGCGCGGCGGGAGTTGACGCAGGATAAGGCGGCGCGCAGGAGGTTGTACGAGCAGGTGGGGTTGGAGTTGGACGAGACGGTGTCGTGAATGGGGCCGCCCCCGGCTATGGCGTGCCCCATTCTTCTTCAACAAGCCTGATCAGCGGTAAGGGCGCTAACTCATCTGCCGAGCACTTGACCACCCCTTTGCCTGAGACGGTCTCAAACCGGCAACTACAATCGAGGCGGCGGGCTGACCTCGAACCTGACGCCGCCTGACATTGGATGTCTGTATAGAAGAACCCCGGTCCAATGAGCACCAGGTAGGTAAAGAAGATCACACTCCCGAATATCGGCAGTGCCAGTAACATTGTGCGCTTGCCCGCTGGCCGCGCCAAAGCACCGACAAGAAACGTGATCAGAGCAGGCAGTGATCCGACCGTTATATAGAAGTAGGGTGTGGAGGCGGCCAGCGGCGGCGCCAGGAAAACCCTCTGTCGCATCATCCAGACACCAACAAGTACACACGCAGTGAGAACAGCCAGTGTCAACCCACCCACCCTGTTCCATGTCCACTTTCTATTTTGCGTCATGTCAGTAGTCATCTGCCTCTCCAAGGCGGAAATGGTACGTGCGTGAGGTCCTGGCCGCGGCCTCGATGTGGCGCATCCATCGAATGTGGGCCAGTCTTATCCCAAGAATGCCTTTATCTGCCGTATGGCTTCACGAAACATATGCTCATCAGGCTTACCTTGCCCTTCGGGCAGTGTAACGCCTTCAGCATTCATGCCATACCGCCTGAACACCCTGTATAGTTCTGTAACTGCCCCCCGCTGCCTTTCGCGCTCTCTCACCCATAGATTGTCAATACAGACTACTTTCGTAGCAGGGAGGTTCTGCTCATGCCGTAGATAGAGCGTTTCCAACGGCCAAGGATCGAATAACACCGTTAGCGCGAAAGGGTCCACACGGCGCATCATCGCAGCCGCCAACGCGACGCAAGAGCCGTGTTGATGACCGCAGAGCACTATGCGTGAAGCCGTGATTTGAAAACGAGCAATCACCTGATCCACGAAGGCATTGACATATCCACCGCTGGTCACCAAGACCGCGCCCATAGCCTCAGTTGTCGCGACAAAGGCTTCTCCTGTGCTTGAATGCATGGGGAACACAAACCAGTAGCGTTGAGAACTCGTACCGTAACTCACCGCCTTTCCCATGATCGGATCATCAGATTCGCCTTCTATGCACCCATCCCCCGCCCAGATATACGTATTGGGCAACCCCTTTCGTATTTCATCCACAAAGGGGGCGATTTCATCTCCCGTCGAGCAGCGAGTGTGGAAATACAAAAAGGCTGTGTCTACGACATTCGGGACAATCTCAACCATTCTGCCTCCACGAATTCGGCCGCTGCGCAGCACCAACGGCGCGGCAGCCGAGCCGCGCGCAGCGGCTCTCTATCACAGTCCCTGACAACAGGGCGATCGCTCTACCTGATAGTCTACTGCAATTCTGCGCGGGAGTCAATGCCCAATTCGCCAAGCCAATGGCTGGTGCACGTGCACAGCGGGCACATCGTGAAGGGGGCCAAGGTCGTACCGGAGATGTCGGGGGCGCGGTTGTGGACGACCGAACCCCCAGGGCTGCGCGAAAGATGGCTTGGGGTTATCTGAAGGATGACGAACTCATGTCGAACGTCAATTGATCCTGTAAACCCCCGGCGATTCCTCGACCTGCTGGACGTAAACGGGCACGTAGCCGAGCCGGTCGTAAACGCGGGCCGCGACTTGGGCCACACTCTCGCCCGGATGGCCCACCTCGACAACCTGGCCACCGTGGATGGCAACGACGCAGCCACGGTACTCTTGCAGGAGTCCAGGCAACAGCGCAGCGAAGGCCGCCGCCTCGCGCTCGAACGCTCCGTGGTCCTGGCCAACCCGCTGCGGATGGTGCTGCGCCTCCTGCCAGGCACGGAAGGCCGTATATTCCTCGGGTGGGACGAGTACACCGATCACCCGCTCACCCTGGAGCACCTGGACCGGCCCTTCGGACAGGGCTGACTCGTCGAGGGTGAGAGTGTATGGGGCCTGGGCTTCCTTGAGGACTAGCGTCTTCATAGGAGTCACCTGAGCAGAGTATAGCACAGGGCCTCCGGAAGTCAATAGAGCCTGGCGCAGCCGTGACGATACCCCCCACTGCGTGGAGGGCTTCGGGCGGGGCTTTTGCGGGGGCTTTATTCGCCGTACAGTGCCCGGTAGACGGCCAGGTGTTCTTTGATGCGCTGGAGGTACAGGCGCGGTTCGTCCAGCGTGATCAGTTCGAGGAACAGGTCAGGGTCGGCACCCGCGTCGTCGAGCCAGCGCCGGGCGTTGGCGGGGCCGCCGTTGTAGGCAGCCAGGGCGACCTCGATCCGGCCGTCGAAGCGGTCGCGCTGTGCGGCCAGGTAATAGGTGCCGAAGCGCAGGCTGACGTACGGCCGGTACAGGTCGGCGGTCTGGTAGCCCGGCGGCCAGTCCAACTCGGCGGCGATCTGCTCGCCGGTGGAGGGGATCACCTGCATCAGCCCGTGCGCGCTGGCGCTGGAAGTGGCCAGGCTCTCGAACAGGCTCTCCTGGCGGATGAGGGAGAAGACGAGCAGCGGGTCGAGGTCGCTTTCCTGGGCGTTCTCCAGCACCAGGTCCTCGTAGTAGGTGGGATAGGCCAGGCGGGCGACGAAGGGGGGAGCGTCGAGGGTGGCGGTGACCGGAGAAAGGGCGACGACCCTGGCAGCGCAGAGGATGGAGGAGCGGTAGAGGCCCACGTCGCGGAACAGGAGCGCCAGTTGGTATTGGGCCAGCGCGTCGGAAGCGGTGGCCCAGCGCAGGGCCTCCAGTTCTCCTTTGGCCTCGTCGAAGCGGCCCAGCCGCCACAGTTCGAGCCCGCGCTGGAGACGGGGGTCGGCGGCCAGGGCGGGATCGAGTTCGCCCAGGGCCGTGGCGTCTGGCAACCCCATCCAGCCGGCCAGCCAGCGCTCCGCCTCGGCCTGGGCAGCGGCAGCATCGTAGTCCGGCGCGTACTGAGCAGGCGGGAAGGGCGGGGCGAGCGGGTCGGCGGCCAGGTCGGTCGCGCGCAGGCCATAGTAGCCCTGGGGATCGGCGGCGGTACCCCCCTGGAAGGCAGCCTGGGTCGCCGCCAGGTCCCCCTGGGCCAGGCGGAGTTTGCCCAGCCAGAGCAGGGCGGCGGGGCGGTAGGGAGAGTCGGGATAGACCTGGGGCAGCGTGTCCCAGGCGACGGCGGCGGCCGGCAGTTGCCCGAGCCGGTAGGACTGCAACCCGCTGCGGAAGAGGGCGGGCGGGCCATAGTCGGAAGTGGGATAGCGGACGTGGCAGTCCATGTAGGCCTGGGCCGCGGATTCCAGTTCACCGGCGCGTTCCAGGAGGCGGGCCGCTTTCCAGAGCGCCTCCGGCGCGCGGGCGTGACTGGGGTCGGCCTCCACGAATTGCCGGTAGGCCTCGACGGCGGCGTCCGTGTCGTCCGCGTCGGCGTGCGCCTGGGCCAACCCCATCCAGGCATCCCCCACGCGGGGCTCGCCGGGGTGGGTGTCAATCAACATCTGGAACTCTTCGACGGCCAGGGCGGGGCTGCCGGCGGCCAGGTAGGACAGGCCGGCGTACCAGTGGACGTCGGCGGAATGGACCTTGGGATGGGCACGGAGGTAGCGGTAGAGCGCCTCGACGGCCGGGCCGTAGGCTCCCCCGTAGTAATCCACGACGCCGCGCAAATAGTCATCCACCGGGCGGCCGGCCTCGACGAGTTTGACCAGCGAGAGGTAGGCATAGTAGGCCTCGGGGTAGGTCTCGACGACGGCCAGGTGGCGCTCGTAGCCGGTCGCGGTATCGCCGGCCAGGAGGAGCGTCTCGGCCGCCTGGTGCTCGAGGCGGGCGCGGTAGGCGCGGACCTCGGCGTGCTCGAGGATGGCGTCGTACTGGGCGACGGCGGCGGGATAGTCCTGCAGAGCGACGTGGGCGAGGGCCAACCGCTCGCGCACGTCGAACTCGAAGGGGACGTCGGGCGCGCCGGCGACGGCGGCCGCGTAGGCGTCGGTGGCGGGCAGGTAAGCGCCGCCCGCGTAGAGCGCATCCCCCAGCCACAGGTCCACGTAGGCGGTGATGACGGTGCCGGCCGCCAGATAGGCGCGGTATTCGTCGGCAGCGGCCAGCGGGGCATCCAGCCCCACCAGGGCCTCCGCCAGCAGAAAGTGGGCCTGGCGAGCCTGTTCCCCCTCTGGAGCGGTGGCGAGAAAATCGCGCAGGGCGGTGCCGGCGCCGGCATAGTCCCCGGCGCGCAGGTGGGCGGTGCCGAGGGCCAGCCGCACGCCAGCGGCGGCCGCCCCGTCGAGGGGCAGGTCGAGCAGGCGGCGGTAGGTTTGGGCGGCGCTGTCGTAGTCGCCGTGGTGTGACGCGCGCGCAGCGTCAGAGAGCAGCACGGCCGGGTCGGGAGTGGGGGTGGGGGTGGGAGGCGGGGTGGGCGTGGGCGTGGGTGTGGCGGTGGGGGCGGGGGTAGGGGTGGCGGTGGGGGTGGCGAATAGCGGCGGTGGGGTCAGGTTGAAGGGCAGGGTACAGGCCAGCGCGGCAAGAGCGAGTATGAGCAGGGCCCCGAGGGCCAGTCTGGGTTTGTGCATGGCCCTATTATCGCAGGGGAGGGGAGTTTGTCAACACTGGCATTCACACTATAATACCAGGTGCAGGTGCATCGGCCCTTCATCAATGCTTACACTCCGAGGAGAGCAGCGGTGATTACAGATCGCATTGAAATCAACCCGGCGGTCATGATGGGTAAACCGGTCATTCGCGGAACACGCATTCCGGTTGAACTCATCCTGCGCAAACTCAGCGAAGGTGCGACTGAGGCTGATCTGCTGGACGCCTATTCCCGCCTGGCCCACGCCGATTTCCAGGCTGCGCTGGCCTACGCTGCCGATGCACGACGTGCTTACTTCGAACACGCTTGCCGTGTTTTCGAACAGCGGTACCGGATGTCTTCGGAAGAGTTCATGCAGCAGTTCGAATCGGGTGCGCTGGACGACGATAGCGACTACTTTGACTGGTATGCGGCCAAACGTGGCCTCGACCTGTGGGAACGACGTTTTCGCATCTTGTCCGGAGTCGAGGTTTGAACGCGCAGTTGATGGGGATATGGACAAGAAGGAGCGAAGACAGTATGAGCGAGCGTGATGATTCGAAACTCACCAGTATCTCAAAGGCACACACGCTGGAAGAGGTCGCTGACTTTTGGGATACGCATAACCTGGCCGACTACTGGGATTAGACCCATGAAGTTCAATTTGAGGTCAGGGCCAAACGCAGGCGGCGCATAACACTCGATCCAGAGCTCTATGCACATGTTGAGGCCCAGGCTCGCACGCGGGGCATTTTGCCCGAAACATTGGTCAACCTGTGGTTGGTTGAACGGCTACAGAGCGGACCGACCTCTTAACTCTGCCCAGCCTCTGGTCCAGATGGAACCTTTCCGGCCCCCACCCCGTCTATATGACTGAAAGACCAACAGGACCGCGAGTAGGAGGTAGGACTATGAGAAACGTATTACACAGCGCGTTTATGGTGGTCGTGCTGGTGGCGCTGGTGGGCTGCGGGGGCGGCATGGGTGGCGGGCAGCGGGCACCGGGGGAGAGCGTACGTTCGAACAAGCCGCGGGCCAGCGCGCCCGAGGTGGCCGCGCCGGACCTGGCGGAGTTGGTGGGCGGCAACAGCACCTTCGCCTTCGACCTGTACCAGGCGCTGCGAGAGAAGGACGGGAACCTCTTCTACTCCCCCTACAGCATCTCGCTGGCACTGGCCATGACGTACGCCGGGGCGCGTGGCGAGACCGAGCAACAGATGGCCGGCGCACTCCATTTCATGCTGCCGCAGGAGCGGCTGCACCCCGCCTTCAACAGCCTGGATCAGGCGTTGGCCTCGCGCGGGCAGGGGGCGCAGGGGCAGGACGGGGAAGGCTTCCGGCTGAATGTGGTCAACGCCATCTGGGGCCAGCAGGGCTACCAGTTCCTGCCCGCGTTCCTGGACCTGCTGGCGGAGAACTATGGGGCCGGGCTGCGGGCGGTGGATTTTGCCAGCGCCCCGGAGGAGGCGCGGACCACGATCAACGAGTGGGTCAGCGAACAGACAGAAGATAGGATCAAGGACCTGATTCCGCAAGGGGCGGTTGACGCGCTGACGCGGCTGGTGCTCACCAACGCCATCTATTTTAACGCGGCGTGGGCAGACGCCTTCGAGGCGGCCCAGACCCAGGACGGCCCATTCTACCTGCTGGATGGGAGCGAGGTGAGCGTGCCGCTGATGAGGCAGACGGACGGCTTTGGCTACGCCGAGGGAGACGGGTACCAGGCGGTCGAACTGCCGTACGACGGGCGGGAACTGGCGATGGTGGTTCTGCTGCCCCGGGCGGGCGAATTCGAGCGCTTCGAGAGTGCGCTGGACGCGGGGCGGGTGGAGCAGATCATCGGCAGCCTGGAGTACCAACAGGTGAGGCTGACGATGCCTCGGTTCGAGTTCGAGTCGGGGTTCAGCCTGAAGGACACGCTGGCGGCGCTGGGGATGGCGGAGGCCTTTACCGAGCAGGCGGATTTCTCCGGCATGACGGGGCAGCGGGACCTGTTCATCAGCGAGGTAGTCCACAAGGCGTTCGTCTCGGTGGATGAGAATGGAACGGAGGCGGCGGCGGCCACGGCGGTGATGATGGCGCCGACGGCGGCGGTGGAGGAGCCGGTGGAGATGACGATGGACCGGCCGTTCATGTTCTTGATCCGCGACCTGGAGACCGGCGCGATCCTGTTCGTGGGGCGGGTGGTGGAGCCGGGCGCACAATAGCTACTTCTATGGCCGAGAATACTTCACCGTACCCACGCTGGCAATCGCAAGAGCAGGTCCTGGGAGGCTTGTTGGAGGCCGCGCAGGTAATCTGCGCCCAGATCGAGTCTACTCAGCCCGACCTGGTCATCGCCCTGCTCCACTCAGCCGAGGCGCAATTGCGTGCGGTGATGGCGCTGTGGGAGGAGACGCACACAGCGCCGTTTCCTCCCGTCGTGCGTACCAACCTGGGGAAGGAGAAACTGGACCGTTACATGCTTCTGCGCGATCGCCTGGGCCGGGGGGCGTTCAACGAGCTGCTGTTTGGCTCTGCGGATGCTGCCCACCTGCTGGCATGGGTCGCCGATCAGCGTATCTGGCAGGAGGAACTCGTCGCCCAGGTGGAGGCAGTCATGGGGCAGGGCGCGCAGCCCAGCCACATTCTGGTCGTGGACGACTTTTATTTCGAGGGGGCGACCTGGATACTAACCCTGGGGCTGCTCAGACAGGCCTTTCCACAAGCCGAAACGCAACAGGTGGCCGGCTACCTGAAAGAATGGCGCCAGTCCATGAGCCTGCACTGGCTGCACGACCACTACCCTGACGCCTGGGCCCGGCTGGTGGCTGCCGGGCAGGCCGAACGCCAGCGCGGCACATACCCCACCTGTCTGGACGCTCCAGGATGGATCGCGACGGGCACGGACGACATCCATGCCGAGTCGCTGTACTGGCAGCCTATCACGGCCGCCCACGAAGTCGTCCAGAGTCTGGCTACATTCTTACCGGCCGAAACCTGGCTGACGATGCCCGGCTGGATCTATGCGACGATCGAAGCCTTTGTGCGCCGCCGGGCGCGCGAGGGACTCGCTCCAGTGTCGCTCCAGGGCGCATGGAAGACCTTCCACCTCCTGCCCCGCCGGCTCACGCCCACGCTCCTGATGCTGGCGCACGCCTGGCGCGAGCACCGCGTGGCCCGCCGGGAGGTCGTGACGTTGGCCAGAATAACGCCCCGGGAAGCGACGCGCCTGCTGCAAGCGTGGGCCAAGCACGGTTTCCTCATCCGGCGGGGGCGCGGCGGCGGGACGTACTATGAATTGGCCGGCAAATTCGGCATCCTGGCCTACGGCTCCCTGCTGGCCGACCCAGGCGATTTCGTCGCCTGGGCCACCGAGCGCCGCATTGACGGCGTCATGACCCCCTACGAGGTCGAATATGCCCATGCGAACTGCAGGCGGGCCGGAGCGCCGACGCTGGTCCCGGTCCCCGACGGTAAGGGAGCGCGCGTCCTGGCCTACATCCTGGTGGTCCGGCCCGACATGGAGGGCGAAGCGGCCGCAGACATCCTATATCGCAGGGAGACAGACCGCATTGGCGACCTGGGTGTCTATTGCTGTAACGGCGACCAGGCGAATGAGCAGGATGGGGTGTCGGTCGAGGTGGCACGCGACCTGGCCGGCGTGCCGCACGTCTTCTATGCGCGCCCAAACCCCAACCTGGACTTTGTGCTCCGGGATGACTTGCCGAACGGGGAGAAGGCGGAGCGCCTGGCTCGCCTGGCGGCAGACAGTGTGACAGCGGAGACGTTCGCCGCTGGTCAGGATGGCATCCGGTACCTGGCCGATGCCATCCGCCAGGGGGTGCGGACACCGCTGACCGAACTCTACGAGCAAGCGGTACTGCGACTGGCAGGAGACGCGCCCGACCTGGAGGAGGCGCGCCGGCGGATTGGCCGGTGGAAAGGGCTCGTTTGACGTCCACCCGCACCTGGTCCTTGGTGCGGTCACTGTGGTCACGCCGGTCGTCAAAGTGCCATCCCTGAAGACGCGCGCCTGGCTGCAGGAGCAGAAGAACCACAGTGAGCAGGTCACGCTGGTGCAGTTGCCAGGCAATAGAAATCGGGGATAGAAGTTCCGCCATTTGCGGTAATTCTCTACTCGATTTATGGCACAATTCTACCACAGTGGGCCATTGAGGGCAGGGTTGTCCACCGAGGGCATTTGGATCACGGAAGGCGCGAAATCTCGCGAAAGAACGCGAAACCGGCCGCTGCTTTCGCACGTTTGGCGCAATTTCGTGGTAATTGCGATCTGAATCCTGCCCTCCGCACGAGGTCAGCCCTGTCGGCACGCTTGACGGGCACTCAGCACCCAGGCGAGCCGTCGAATGAGCCATCGAATGCCGTCGAATGAATTGGTAGTATACTGAAGTCTTGACAATTACGGAAAGGCAGGCATAGAATACACCGTCTTCGGCCAGAAGGAGGTGTACCTATGCCTGAGGTGAAGATTCACCTGGAACTGATTTTACCGGCAGAGC
>Ga0315277_10008167_pt1 | contig 13495 bp, 13 predicted proteins | sample YL17G05_15_MG_FD_203695 | JGI IMG/M metagenome (GOLD analysis project Ga0315277, IMG submission 203695) | Sediment microbial communities from Yellowstone Lake, YNP, Wyoming, USA - YL17G05_15 | ecosystem: Environmental > Aquatic > Freshwater > Lake > Sediment | place: USA: Wyoming | collected...
AATACCCCCCGATCCCGCTTCGCAGAATCACCCCCCTTATCAGGGGGGTGATGAATATGCGCCCTCCTGCCAAGCGCCTGTCCCGCAAAGCGAGGGGGACAGCAGGGTGTTGCCTGTAGTGATGTCGACGTTTCAATACGAACCATAAATGCCACGCTCTTGCGGCTGAAGGGATGAATCTTTCGAAGGAGTGCTCGAAGTGCGTGGCACTTTAGAGGAGTTGTCCGACGGAGGATGGGATTCGGATCGTGGAGGGCGGGTGAGGAACCCCCCTTTATCCCCCCTTATCAGGGGGGATAAAAAAGGTTGTGTCCCTTGGCAGGGGGGCAAATAATGAGTGTCCCCCTGACAAGGGGGACTACAGGGGGTTGTCAAAAACAAACCTTCAAACAGAAACTGCTGCTGTGGGATTCAACCGATTCAGGATACGAGAAGGAGGTAGAGGTTTGAACATTCTAAGCATTCATCGGGTCAACAAATCCTTCGAGGCCATTCATGCCGTCAGAGATCTGTCCTTCGACGTCGAAAAAGGCCAGACCTTCGGCCTGCTTGGGCCAAACGGAGCCGGGAAAACAACCACGATACGGATGGTCATGCAGATCCTGCTGCCGGACAGCGGGGACATTCAGATCTTCGGGAAGAAACTGGAACCGGCACTGACCGACCGTATCGGATACCTCCCGGAGGAACGCGGTCTCTACCGGAAGATGAAGGTACTCGATGCGGTCGCCTTTTTCGGAGAACTCAAGGGGATGCCCCGCACACGGGCATTGGAGGAGAGCAGGCGATGGCTGAAAAAGCTTGATCTGACCGAGTGGACGGACCGGAAGCTGGAAGAACTTTCAAAAGGCATGCAGCAGAAGGTGCAGTTCATCTGCACGGTTCTGCACGGACCGGAGCTGTTGGTTCTGGACGAACCGTTTTCCGGTCTCGATCCGGTCAACGTCAACATGCTGAAGGACGTCATGCTGGAACTCAAACAGGACGGCGCGACCATCATTTTTTCCACCCACCAGATGGAGCAGGTCGAACGGCTGTGCGATGCCATCTGTCTGATCCACAGGGGAGAAAACGTCCTTTCCGGTTCGCTGTCCGCCGTGAAGGGCAAATTCGGCAAGAACCGGATTCAGATGCGGTACGATGGCGCCGCAACGTTCCTCAAGGACCGGAACCTGGTGTCCGGATTTGACGATTACGGGAAATACGTCGAGATCCGTCCCGCCGCGAATGCCACGCCCCAGGAGATTCTGAAACGGGCTGTCCGGGACGTGAACGTCACCCATTTCGAGATCGCGGAACCGTCGCTGAACGAAATTTTCATCCAGCTGGTGCAGCCCAAAGGAGGGAAACCGTGAACAAGAGCCTGATTCTGATCAAGCGCGAGTGCTTGACCCGCGTCCGAACCAAAGGATTTCTCATCGGCACCCTGCTCGCGCCGGTTCTGATGCTGCTCATGACCGTTCTTCCGGGGCTTCTCATGAACGTCGTCTCGGAAGGGGAGCAGACCATCGCCGTGGTGGATTTGACGGGCCGTCTGATGCCGGCGCTGGAAACCTATGTGTCGGATACCAAGAAAGACGTTCAGGGCAAACCCCTGTACAAGCTGGTTCCGGCAGAGTCCAATCCCCGCGTGTTGGACACCACAAAAATCCATCTGAACCGCCAAGTTCGCCAGGGCAGGCTGAACGTGTTTTTGGTCCTTCCCGGGGACATCTTCGAAACCAACCGCTTTGAACTGTACGCGAAAAACACCGGCAACTTTCAGGTCAACGAATCGTTGAACGACATGGTGTCTGCGGTGGTGTCCAAGATCCGGCTGAGCGAGAGCGGTCTCGATCCCGAATTGGTAAAAAGGCTCAACAAGCGCGTTCGCGCGTCGACGTTTAAAATCGGAGAAAACGGCGCGAAGGAGGAAAGCGGGGAACTGACATTCGCCCTGAATTACATGCTGGGCTTGTTCATCTACATGGCGCTCATCTTCTACGGCATGTTCGTGATGCGGGGTGTGATCGAAGACAAAAGCTCCCGCGTCATTGAAATTTTGCTGTCTTCTGCCCGGCCACGGCAGATCATGACGGGTAAAATTTTCGGCATCGGCCTGGCGGGATTGATCCAGATCGGCGTCTGGGGGCTCTGCATCATTCTGCTTACCACCTACGGCCTGGTAATGGCCAAACAGTTTTCACCGGCGGCACAGAATCTTCCGATTCCTTCCATTTCCGTTTGGGTGGTGCTTTCGTTCATTCTGTTTTTCATTCTGGGGTATTTCATTTACGCCGCGGTTTATGCGGCCATGGGGAGCATCGGAAATTCGGAATCCGATATGCAAAACCTCCAATGGCCGGCCATGGCCCCGATTCTGATGTCCTTTTTTTTAATGTTCGCCATCCAAAAGAATCCGGACGGACCTTTAGCCACCGTGCTTTCGCTGATCCCCCTTTTCAGCCCCATTCTGATGTTCACCCGGATCTCGGCGCATGCCGTTCCGCTCTGGCAGGTGCTTCTCTGCATCGGGTTGTGCCTTCTGGCCATTGCCGGTTTGATCTGGATTTCGGCGCGGATTTTCCGGATCGGCATTCTCATGGTCGGCAAACGTCCCACGCTTCCCGAAGCGCTGAAGTGGATCCGGAAAACGTAGGGTTCTCGACGGGAAGGAGATCCGAATTCAACGGGATTCAGAGCGCAAATGTACAGGAAAAATTTACGGTTGCTTGGTCTGTGTTTTGGGAGCCCTTCCAAAACGCGTCAGGACTGAAGCACCAAATGCCGGCGTCCAGACCAGCAGGAACAGGGCCACTCCGACCAATATGGAAAATACGGCGAAGAGCGGTCCAAGCAGCGAAACCGGTTTGCCCAGAAGCGAGGGCGCCTCGAACACCAGAATTCCGACGGTGGTGCACAGGATGAAGGAGGCGTTTTTGACGTTGAACCGTTCGAGCAGCCACTGCCCGGCCAGATTGGCGAAGGCGGTGATCCCCAGCAGAAACGCGCCCGCAATGGCCAGGGGAAGCAGCAGGATGGCGATGGGAATGCCGAGTACGGTGATTATCAGCACGATGAACAGGAACGGCAGGATCAGGAACACCATGATTCCGGCTGCGAGGCTTTTCGGATAACTTTTTTCGATGCAACGGCGGACGCGGCGCGTCGGTTCGGGGAAAGCGGCTCCAATCAATAAAGCCAATCCGAGAAGGAATACGGTCCGGAGCAGACGGATGAGGAAGAACAGGGATGGAATCACTTTGGAACTAAAGAGTTTGTCGAAAACCTTGCCCGGATTGATGACGTTCGTGCTGCCTGCACGGGCGCCCGGATCCATTTCCGTGTTTCCCCAGACGCAGACGAGGTCGCCCTTCACCCGGCTGGTGGAAGCCAGCCGGATGTCTCCCTTGACCACCACAACCCCGCCTTCGACGATTCCGTAGACGGTTGCATTGCCATCCACGACAACGACGTCTCCCTGGACCACCTCGTTCCGGCCGACGATAACGTCTTCCCCGAATTTGACAATGTTTTTACGTTCGGTTGGTCTTTCCATGCGGCGCATTTTCGAATGCAACAGGGAATCTTGAAGAATGCGAATACGGTGTTCGTCGATCTCGATGTTTTTCGGAATGGGGATGTTTTTAATGATGGAATCCAAGGCCCCGAGTTGTATGTCGATTCGGAACAGCGAGTCCTCCGCATCCTTGGTGTTGGCATCGATTCGGATCGTATGCCTTCTTTCGATCCCTCTATTCCGTTCCTGGATTTTTTTCTCCAACTCCCTTTCCTGTGTTTTGAGTTTCCTTTCCGCCTCCCTGATCTTTTCCATGTCCTGCCGCAGACTGTCGCCGAACAGAGGTTTGGGATGCTGGCTCCGAACCGGATTGACAACGGCGAGCAAGAGAAGGGACACTATCCATTTTTTCATGTGTCATGTTTCCTGCAAATGTTTTTTCAGTATTTCACGCGCTCGGAAAATACGTGCCTTCACCGTGCCTACGGGCAGGTGCAGCATTTCGCTGATTTCCTCGTAGGAGCGTTCTTCCTGATGCCGGAGCACGATCACCCTTCGATAAATTTCCGGCAGGGAATCGATGCTGTCCTGGATCATTCGGCGTTTCTCGGCGTACAGCATCTCTTTTTCAGGACTGGACGAGTCGTCGCGTATCTCCTGATGCACTTCCCCTTCCTTCAAGCGGATCGGTTGGTCCAGCGGCGTGGTTTTCAGTTTTTTCTTGCGGATGGCATCGATGCAGTTGTTGAACGCAATCTTGTAAAGCCATGTGGAAAATGCGTAATTGCTGTTGAATGTGGAAAGGGCGTTGAACGCCTTGATGAAGGTTTCCTGGACCAGGTCTTCCGTTTCTTCCCGATTTTTAACCATTTGATAAATCATGGTAAAGATTCCATGTTTATGCCGCTGCAACAGTTCTTCGTATGCTTTTTGATCCCCGGCCAGAGCTTTTTCAATGGTCTGCCGGCAGTCGTTTGTAATCACGTGTCACCTTGGTTTACGGATTTCACGGAAAAAAGATTCTTCAAAAAGTAAGTGAAAAAACCGTAGGAGTCAAGAAAATTTTCTTGCATCTCAAACGAAAAGTATTACTTTATATTCCATGATTGCGGGAATAGGCATCGACTCCATCGAAAAGGCAAGAATCGCCGATGCGGTGTCGCGGTGGGGGAATCGTTTTTTGGAGAAAATCTACACGGGTCGGGAATTGCGGGATTGTCGGAAAAAACATGACCGGACGGGTTCGCTGGCGGTTCGATTTGCCGCGAAAGAGGCGTTTTTCAAGGCGTTGGGTACGGGATGGAGTGAAGGAATCGGATGGAAGGACATCGAGGTGGCGACGCGTGCAGGTGGAAAGCCTGAGATGGTCCTGTACCGGAAAGCGCAGGAACTGGCGAAAGCCTACGCGATTCACGTTTCCCTTTCCCACGACACCCGGACCGCTTGGGCTTTCGTGATTCTTGAAACGAAGGAGGGGTAGACCTGTTATGAAAAGGCTGGTGACTGCCCGGGAAATGCGCGAGATGGACCGCCGCACCATCGAAGCCGTAGGAATTTCCGGTTTGCTGCTCATGGAAGCGGCCTCACGGGCCATTGCCGACGCCGCCTGCGGTATGCTGGGAAAACCGGAGGACAGGCGGGTGGCCCTGCTCTGCGGGAAGGGGAACAACGGAGGGGACGGGATGGCGGCTGCGCGGCATTTGTCCGGTCGAGGGGTAAACGTATCGGTGTACCTTGTGGGCGATGCCGGATCCCTGAAGGGGGACGCGCTGGCCAACGGCCTCATGCTTCGAGGATTGAAAATCCCCGTCACCGAACTGCGCACCCGGAAGGATTTGGGCAAAATCCGTTCCGGCGACCTTGTGGTCGACGCGCTGCTCGGCACCGGGGTTTCGGGGAATGTCGAGGGGCTGTATGTAGACGCGATCGCATGGATCAACCGATGCGGCCGTCCGGTACTCTCCGTGGATCTGCCTTCCGGCCTTTCATGCGACACGGGTCAGTTCGGGAATGCCTGCGTCCAGGCCGACCGGACCATCACGTTCGGTGAGTTGAAACGCGGACTCGTTCTTCACCCCGGCATGGACAGGGCCGGGACAGTGGAAGTGGCGGATATCGGCATACCGGAATCGGTCGCTGCTTCCGCCGGCATCCGGACGTACCTGATCGAGCCCAGGGATGTGGCGCAGCGTCTGCCGAGACGTCCGTCCTGGGCGCACAAAGGCATGTTTGGGAAAGCGCTCGTCCTTGCCGGGTCCACGGGCATGACCGGTGCGGCGGTCCTGTGTTCGTCCGCTGTCCTGCGCGTCGGTGCCGGACTGTCCCTTCTCGGGATTCCTGCGAGCCTCAATCCCATTCTCGAGGAAAAACTCACCGAGGTCATGACCAAACCGCTCGCCGAAACCCCGGCGGGCAGCCTGTCGCAAACAGCCGAGCAGAACATCCGGGAGCTTCTCGTCTGGGCGGATGTCCTGGCGATCGGACCCGGCATGTCCCGCCACATCGACACCGAGATGCTGGCAAGACGCATCATCCTGAAGCATCGCAAACCCATGGTGGTTGATGCCGATGGAATCAATGCGTTTGAAGGCCAAGCGCCGCTTCTCGAGAAGAAGAAAGGGGGCTTCATTCTCACACCGCACAGCGGTGAACTGTCGCGGATCATTGGAGTCCCCATTAAAGCCATCGAAACGGACAGGATTGAAACGGCGAGGAATGCGGCACGGCGTTTCGGATGCGTGCTCGTGCTCAAGGGATCCCCCACGGTGATCGCCAGTCCGGATGGCCAGGTCTGGATCAACAGCACGGGCAATTCGGGCATGGCCACGGCCGGTGCGGGGGATGTGCTGACGGGCATGATCACCGGTCTTCTCGCACAGGGGATTCCTATGCGGGATGCAGCCCTTTGCGGAGTCTACCTCCACGGTCTGGCCGGCGATCTGGCCGCATCCGCGAAGACCGAAAGGGCGTTGGTGGCCGGAGACCTGATCGAGTACCTGGGGGTGGCCTTTCAACGCGTGGAGGATTCGCTCTGAAACGGTTTTGGTGGATTCACGGCCCGGCCTTGTTCTGGGCACTGCTGATATTTGTTTTAAGTTCCATTCCCTCCCTCAAAACCCCTGATCTGGGCTTTCATGCACAAGACAAGCTTGCCCATGCCGCCGAGTACGGCATTTTAGGGTGGTTGGTATTCCGGTCCTTCCGGTTGTTCACAACCGGTTTGAAGCGGACGGTTTTTCTGGTTCTGCTGGCGGGGACCGCGTATGCGGCGGTCGACGAATTTCATCAACTTTTCGTCCCTGGAAGGCATGCGGATCTGCTCGATTTTGTCGCGGATGCGCTGGGAGTTTCCGCTTCACAGGTGACGTTGTGGCTCATCCGGAGTGGGAAAAAAATTAAATTTTTTAGTTGACTTTTACTTAGAAAATGTTCATTTTAAGACCGATCGCCTTTTTGAATTGGAGTACGCACCCAATTGAGGAGGAAACGAGTATGGCAGAAAAAGCGTACTGTGTCAAATGCCGTGCCAAGTCGGATATGGTGGAATCAAAAAACGTGACCATGAAGAACGGTCGTCCGGCTGTACAGGGCAAATGTGCAAAGTGCGGAACGGGTATGTATAAAATTTTGTCCAAGAAATAAACGGCATCAAGGAGGGAATTGCATGGTTGCACTACGATTCGATTATCGCGATTTGTTTCGTTCCCCCAGACTGGCGTTCAGCTTTCAACGCCTGTGGATCCAATTCGTCGGATTGTTGATCGGTTACGCCGGTTATGCGGTTCTGGCCTATGCATCATTTCTGGTCAGCGGGGAATCGTTGGGCGGCATCTGGTCGCGTTACGGTTTTCTGCCCTGTGCTTTCGGCATGTCCCTGCCCTGGTATGGATGGATCCTGTTCGGCCTGGGCGTCGCCTTTTTGACGGTGGCCTGGCTTGTCACGGCCACTGCCGTATCCAGAGCGGCGTATATGAATCTCAAGGGGAACACGTTTTATACCTGGAAGGAATCCTTCAATTTTGCCCTGAAAAAGAAGGCAGGAGCAGTGATAGCCACACCGGTTGCCATCATTGCCATTGTGTTCTTCACCGGTCTGGGAGGATTTGTGGTTGGTTTGCTGGGGAGGATCCCCTACGTCGGCGAATTGGGCATTTCGCTTTTTGGCGTGGTGTGGTATGCGGCTTCGTTTTTCCTGGTGTTCGTCGGTCTCGCGCTGGCCGTCTCCCTGTTGCTCACACCCGCGATCTTGGCTACAACAGACGATGACGCTTTTGAAGGCATCTTCCAGAGTTTCTCCATTCTGGCCAGCCAGCCGTGGCGCCTGATCGTGTATGAGGTGCTGATCGAAGTTTTGTCCATCCTCGGATTTCTAATTTTCGCCTATTTCGCCAAAAAGGCGTGGGGAGTCATGACCACCATCCTGATCTGGGGAATGGGCGACAAGTTCGCCAACCTCTCTTTCGCGTCCACCAATCTGGTACAGGGCTGGATTCTGCCGGCGGTGGACTGGGCCCGATACGGCATGGGTGATTTCAGCAGCGTGCTCCTGTTCGAACACGAACTGGCAGCCAACATGGATCTTCCATTTCTGATGACGGTTTCGTCCGTCATTCTGTCGGCCTTCGTTTTGCTCATCGGTCTTTTCGTGGTCGCTTTTCCTTTTGCCACGTTCAATGTGGGGAACACCCTTCTGTTTCTGATTCTCAAGAAAAAGAAAGACGATGAAAACCTGTTGGAACGGAAGGACAAGGAAGAGGAAACCGAAGAAGAACAAGTGGAAAAAACGGACGATTCGGCGCAAGAGGAACCTGCATCCAAACCCAAAAGGGCAGTTGCCCGAAAAAAAGCGGCCAGGAAAACTGCCGGAAGGAAACCCCCTGCCAGGAAAAGGCGCTGAGCACCGATACCGGAAGATTGTTTGAATGGAGTGCCGTTGATTGGAACGGAAGCGTCAGGAATCGTGCCTGACGCTTTTTTTATTGATCACACCTGGACCTTGTTTAGGGGCGATCCGGAAATGACCACTCCTATTAAAAAGGTATTGATTCCAAGAACGCCGATGGTTACATTTTCGGCGATGCGAACCGGATTTTTCTTCCTCGGTTGGTGTTTTTTTGCTTTGGCATGTCAGAATCCCTTCAGCACGCGGAAACCCGAACAACCCGTGGTTTCAAGGTCGAACTGGATTCCGCCTGTGTCGCCGGACAAGGTGCTGGTCAACCTGCAGAGTTCGGTTGCGGAACGCAACACGGAAAATTACATTCGATGCCTGGCAGATCCGTCCTATTCATCGCGGGCGTTCCGTTTCAATCCAAATCCCGAAACGGCTTCCAACCATCCCGGGGTTTTCCTGAAATGGGGTGTTGATAAGGAACAGACGGTTGTTCAGCAGGCGTTTTCTCTGGTTCCGCCGGATTCGGCCTGTTTCCTGACATGGACAAAAATTATACGGGAGATCACCTCCTCGGATACGGCCATTCTGGTCAGGCAGTATAGGCTGGAAATCCATCACAAGCCGTCCGATATTTCTACGGTGTTTGAAGGCCATGCCGAATTCCGGCTGGCCAGCGACCAGCGCGGTGAATGGATCATCTACCTGTGGACGGACAACAGTGTTTCCGGTTCGGTTTCGTGGAGCGACTTGAAAGCCACCCTGGGAGGGTGATGACAAAGATGCGGAAACCCGGATTTTGGATCAGCCTCTGGGTTCGGTTGTCCGCCAGCGCCTGGACGCCGATCGTTCTCGGGATCGTGGTTCTCGGTCTGCTGGTTCTGGTCCAGATGCATCGAGAAACCCGGCCGTTTGCACGGTCCGCCACGTCCGGTTCGCCGACGAAAGCGATCCGCCGCACCGATGCAGAGCACGACAGCGCTTCGGCTGCAGCCAGACGCGTGTTGACCGCATACCGCATCCGGTACGGCATCCAGCGAAATCCGAAAACCCATCAGGAAATCTGGACGGCCAAGGTACCCCCGGAGATACCCCTGCCCTCCGTTCATCTGGCCGTGCAAGAGGCAATGGCCGGAACCGGTGCTGCAGTGATCCGCGCGTCAAGCGATCCGTCCACGGGCAAGACGGTCATCCAGATCGGGAAAAAAGATACGTGCTATTTTCTGATCCAGCTGGCTTCCTCGCGCGACCCGTATCCTGCGGCGGGGAAAATTGCACTGGTGATCGATGATTTCGGAGACCGGCTGGACACCCTGGCGCTCGCTTTTTTCAGTCTGGACGGCCGGATTACCGTTTCCGTTCTGCCCGGAAGGAGACTCAGTACCAAGGTTGCACAGGAGGCCAACAACCGCGGTTGCGAGGTCATTCTGCATTTGTCCATGGAACCGATGCAGGCCGCATTCCAGGAAGATGGATACACCATTTTGACCAAAATGCCGCGCGCCGAGATCCAATCTGCTTTCCAGAAAGCGCTGGACCAGGTGCCTTGCGCTGTTGGAGTGAACAACCACATGGGTTCCAGGGCGACCAGCGACCGCCAGACCATGCTGGATGTGCTGGAGGGGGTGAAGCAAAAAGGGCTGTATTTTATGGACAGCTACACCGTTGCCTCGAGCGTGGCTTACACCGTGGCCAGGGAATTGGGCATTCCAAGCGCCAAACGCGATGTCTTTGTGGATGTCGACGGAAACGGGGATGCCATACGCTTGAAGCTTCGGGAACTGGCGCAGAGGGCGCGCAAGAACGGCATCGCCATAGGCATCGGGCATTGCCATCGGAACATGCTGACGGTCCTTCGGGAGGAAATACCGCGGATTCAACGGGAAGGTTTGCGCTTCGTCCCTCTGTCCGAGGTGGTTCAGTAGGGCGGTCTGGAATCAATCAAAAGGAGTTGCCATGGCACGACTTGGTTTCAACGTGGAAAGCATCGCTCTGTTCAGAGAATCCGGCGGCGTCGCCGGCGCCGATCCGGTCCATGCCGCGTTTCTGGCTGAACTGGGCGGCGCCGATGCCATTGTCTGTCCGATTCATGAAGACTTTCGTCCCCTGACCGAGAAGGATGTGCGGCTTTTGAAAACCCTGGCGAAGATCCGATTCCATCTTCGAATCGCTGCAAGCGACAAATTGGTGGGAGCGGCGCTTTCGATCCGACCGGACGTCGTTATCCTTCTGCCGAAAGGAAAGGCCGATTCCACGCCCAACGGCGGGCTCAATCTCGGTACTCGGGAAGATGAAATCGGCAAAACGATCCAAGAAATTCAAAGCCAGAAAATCGTGGTCGGGTGTTTCGTGGAGCCGATTCTTCAGCAGATCAAAGCTGCGGCCGGACTGGGTGCGGATTGCATCGAACTGCACGCGGGCGGTTATGCAGCCGCCCAGACCAGAGAAGAGCGCGAGGAAATCCTGGAGAACATTTTTGCGGGAGCACTGGCAGCCTCCAAACTGAATCTCGGAGTGGGAATCAGCGGGGGCATCGATTTTCAAAACGCCTCCGTGTTCGCAGGGATGGAGAAAGTGGAACAGGTGCAGGCGGGCAGAGCCATTGTCGGGCGCGCTTTGTGGATAGGCATGGAGCAGGCCGTGCGGGACATGGCAGCGCTGGTGCATTGATGCATCGTAGCCGATGCACCCCATCGGATGCATCCTAACGGATGCACCACAAATACCTTGCAAAAAGAATGCGAAATGCGTATACTACTCCGTTGTCGTTTGGCAAGTTGTCTTCCGGATGAGGCAAGAGGTGGCGAACGCGTGCCGGCATAAATTGGTTTTTGTCCTGTTTGTCGCATTTTTTATTCTTCTCATGGTTTACGGTGTTCTTTCCGGCGACCTGACGCAGATGCGCCTCGAAGGAGGTACGCTGTGACTGGATTGCATCGGGATCGGGTGATTCCGGGAGAACAAGGACAAGGAGACCTCGGGAAAAAAGCAGCCGGAGAACATCGATCGGTCAGACGGTACGCCATCGCGCGGAAGGTGCGATGGTTTTTTGTTGTGGGCCTTGGAGGAATACTCGCAAACGGGTATTACAAGGTGTTCAGCACCAAGGTGGTTTACGACGGCCCGCTGAAGTCCGGTTGCGTGCCCTTCCTCAATTGCCATGCCTGCCCGACCGCCTTCTTCTCCTGTCCCATCGGCATGGTTCAGCACTATGCCTCCGTACGAAAGATCCCCTTCCTGCTGACCGGATTTCTGGGCGCGGTCGGCACGACCGTGGGACGCGCCGCCTGCGGATGGTTGTGCCCGTTCGGGTGGATACAGGACGTCCTCTTCAAAATCAAAACAAAAAAATTCCGTCTTCCAAAAATCTTTTTAAAACTCAAGTACGTCTCGTTGGTCGTGCTCGCCATCCTCCTGCCTTTTTTCTTCGATGCGCACTGGTTTTCCAGAATATGCCCCTGGGGCACGTTGGCAGCCGGAATCCCTTGGGCTCTCTGGAATCCGATCGATCCGAGCCTGGGTGAACCGGTGGTCAGCGCCGGGAGTGTCGGCTGGCTTTTTGTGTTGAAACTGGCCGTGCTCGTTTTTTTTCTGATTTTGTTCGTTTTCATCAAACGTCCGTTCTGCAGAACGACCTGTCCGTTGGGCGCCATCTATTCCCTGTTCAACCGGTTTAGCCTGATGCAAATCCAGACCGAAGGCCAATGCAAGGATTGCGCGTTGTGCAGAAACGTATGCCCCGTCGACATACAAATATCCTCGGATCCCGCTTCGCCCGAGTGCATCCGCTGTCTCGAATGCACGGTGTGCAAACACGTCCGGATCCGGTGGGGGAAACCATCATGAACGACGACCGAAAAGCCCTGTTGAAAAAATTGCCCAAGGTGGATAAACTCGTCGAAGACGGACGGATCCGGCGTTTGCTGGACCGTTTCCCCCGCGGTCTGGTCATCGACGGCATCCGCAATTGTCTCGACCAAATGCGTCGCAGCCTTCTCGACTCGGACACGCCGCCGGCGTGGATCGTTTCCCCCGATGTGGTCGAGCACCTCGTTGCCTCGATGGAAAACAGACTCGAGAGAAGCTTGAAGCGGGCGGTCAACGGAACGGGCGTTGTTCTTCACACCGGATTGGGGAGGGCGCCGTTTGCCGAAGCGGCTCGACAAGCCCTGACCGAAGAAGCCGGAAATTACTGCACACTCCAGGTTGATCGTGAAACGGGCAAACGCGGGGACCGTCAGGCACACGTGGAAGGTCTGCTCAGGAAATTGACCGGGTGCGAGTCGGCTCTGATCGTCAACAACAACGCCGCAGCCACGTTGCTGGCCCTCAACACGCTCGCGGAAGGCAAAGAAGTCATTGTTTCCCGCGGAGAACTGGTCGAGATCGGCGGATCGTTCCGGATTCCGGACGTTATGAAACGGAGCGGTGCGAAGCTTGTGGAAGTTGGAACCACAAACCGAACCCACCTCAACGATTACGAGGGCGCCGTGACTTCGGAGACCGGATTGATTCTCCGCGTGCATCAGAGCAACTATCGGATCGTGGGTTTCACCAAGCAGGTGCCGCTGGATGAACTGGGTGCGCTCGCCCGTGCCGTCGGCGTTCCGTTGATGGACGATCTGGGCAGCGGTGCGCTCGTCGACCTTTCCCGGTGGGGGCTGCCGAAAGAACCGACGGTCCAGGAATCCGTCCGGGCGGGTGCCGATGTGATCTGTTTCAGCGGCGACAAGCTTGTGGGCGGACCGCAGTGCGGTATCGTGGTCGGCAGGCAGGAACCCCTTTCGCGAATGAAAAAAAATCCGCTCATGCGGGCTCTCCGTGTGGACAAAATGACGTATGCCGTGCTCGAGACCACGCTGCGGTTGTTTTTTGATGAAGACCACTTGCTGCGGTCCCATCCGGTACTGCGAATGCTGACCGAACCGATTGAAAAAATCCGCAAGCGGTGTCTGGGGCTGAAACGGAAGCTTAAAGCCGCAGCGGGCGGGAAAGCCCATCTGGAAGTGGTCAAGGAGTATTCCGAAGCCGGTAGCGGGTCGCTGGCGGCCGAACCCCTTCCCACATATGCCTTGTCCATCCGCATCGACGGCATGCCATCCGAA
>Ga0315277_10008168_pt1 | contig 13494 bp, 10 predicted proteins | sample YL17G05_15_MG_FD_203695 | JGI IMG/M metagenome (GOLD analysis project Ga0315277, IMG submission 203695) | Sediment microbial communities from Yellowstone Lake, YNP, Wyoming, USA - YL17G05_15 | ecosystem: Environmental > Aquatic > Freshwater > Lake > Sediment | place: USA: Wyoming | collected...
CTCCGAAGCCCCGGCGAAGGAGGGTTCCGCGTTCAAGCGTGTCCCCCCCGAATTCCCCCGAATGAATTCGCCGCCCCGGAATTCGCCGTGTCCCCCGAAATCGCCCCGAATTCGCCGTGTTCCGGTTGGTCATGGTGTTCACACAAAGCGCTCAAGGACTTGACCGATTTCCAGCAGCCTAGAGCGAAGCCGGCCATAATCAACCTGCTGAACAGGGATATGAGATTGCAGCGCCATGGCGGCGGCGATGCCGGCGGACTCGCCAAGAATCATCCACACCGGCTCCATGCGGATCGATGTCATGGCGATGTGGCTGGCGGAGCAGCAGACCGGCACCAGCAGATTATCGCACTCCTTCTTAAGCGGCGTGATCGAACGATAGGGGATTTTGTAGATGCCTTTGTGCTGCTTATCCAGGTAGAGGATGGAGAACTCGCCCCCGCTCAGGGCTACCTTACCATCCAGCGGATACGTCGCATACGGCCAATCATCCACGCCATAGGAGGCCAGGCCCACGGGGTCGTCCGGGTCCGTGCCGCCTTCAAGGTCCTTCTGCGTCAGCACGTAGGACGACTTCATTCGCCGGGCTTCGCGAACGTAGAGTTGATGCGGCCAACCACCGGTTTCGTCGAAGATACCGGACTGGAAGCCGGCGGAGAGCGCCTGCTTCTTCAAGGCGGCGGGCGCCACCGGATCGGTTCGCAGGAAATGGGTGAGGCCCCGCATGAAATCCTGATGGAATTTCCAGATGCGCGAGCGCGTCGGCCAGTCGCCATCGGGATATTCGGCGTTGCAGCCATAGACCGTCGGGGCCCACAGGCTCCGGCTCAGATTGCCGGCGCCGGCCTGGTAGATGTGACCGCCCTCAGGCTCGAACACGCCCAGTTTCCGCATGCGCCGGCCTTTGTCCATCGCGATACGGTTTTGAAAGCCGCGCCGGTAGAGTTCGAAGGTGTACGGGTCATAGTCGTCGGGCGGCTCAATCGGGAGCCCTTTTCCGTCAAAGCAGAATTTCCAGCGGAAGCCGTAGCCCATCGTCAGTTGGTCGGCGCTGCCCAGCGGCCCCATGCGCCGATCCTGCACCAACGGAATCAACCCGCTGCGGGGATCGCCCGGCTTAACGTAGGGGTCGATGTCGTAAACCGCCAGGTCCGGCCGCACCCCGGCCAGTGATTCGCCGTACGTCTCTGTGGATTCGCGGCCAAACGTGTAGGAGACCCCGGCCTTGGCCATGAGGTCGCCTTCGTAGGAACAGTCAATGAACACGCCCGCCGACACAGTAAGCGCGCCGGCGGTCTTTGCCTTCGGAATCGGACAGCCGAAACGATCCGGCGGCGCATAATCCAGTTCGATGGAACCGATGGTTGCCCCGTCGCGGTTGACCGCGGCCAGACGGTGCTCGTAGATGACCGTGACGGCATGTTCCTTGACCAAGTCCTTGAAGACCTGGCGATACTGCGGGTCGGTCTTGCCGTTGCCCAGGGTTTTGCGGGCGGTTCCTCCGACGGCCTCCGCTCTTCCCCAGTCAATATGACACAGTCCGCCCCCCGTCATCCCGCCCAGCCAGCGACTCGGCTCGACGAGCACGACCCGGCATCCTTGGCGGGCCGCCGCGACCGCAGCCATGACGCCGCTGGCCGTCCCGCCATAAACGCAGACATCCGCCCTCTGACCGGGTGCGTCCGATGCCCGGGAATACAGCGGCGCTGTCAGAAGCGCGCTAGAGCCGAGTGCCATGAATTCTCTTCGGTTGATTTTCATTTCCCGTTCACTTCCACCGCGCCCTGTTGATGCGACAGGCGAAACTTCAGTGAATTCCGGGGACACCCATAACCGGGCGGGTCGCCCTTCGAGAACCTCAGGGTGACCCTGAGCAAGGCCGAAGGGTCAAGGGCGGCCCGAAAATGCCCTTGCTCCCATCGGGTTGATTGTGGCCGTGGGGGACGGGGAACGCAAGAGGCAAGGGTTCGATTGCGGCCCGCCTTCGCCAAGGCTACGGCGGGTAAAATTTCGGATTGTCGCACCAGGCGACTCGACTGGGCGAGCGGATTGCGGATTGAACGGCAAGGCACGCACCGTGTTAACGCCCGCGGATGAACGGAGTGAATCCGCGGGACACCCACCCGCCGACCGCCCGCCCACTGGCATCGGCGCCGCCGGCCGGTACAATACCTCCGGCTCGCATGGCGGACGTCGGAATCGGTTTATGCATGCCCCCGAGTTCCTCATCCCGGTGAAGCAATATGAAAAGGGGAGCGGTGTCTTTCGCGTGCCGGAGGCGGTGACGCTTTCGGGCGCAGCGCCGGGCGACGCCCTGCCCCTGGGGCAACTCGCAGGGGATCTCGCGCAGCACGGCGTGAGCGCGCGCGTGGACGCCGGCGCCGGCGCCTCGGCGGCGGTCCGGATTCGACGCGACCCGCGCGTCGCCGGCGCCGAAGCATACGAGATGACGATCGGGCCGGACGGCGTCGAGCTCCGCGCCTCCGCCGACGCCGGCGCCTACTATGCCGTCCAGACGCTGCGGGACCTGGTGGCGCTTCACGGCCGGAGCCTCCCCGCCTGCGAGATTGGCGACGGGCCCGACTTCGCCCGCCGCGGCGTGTATCACGATTGCTCGCGCGGAAAGGTTCCGACGCTCGAAACGCTCAAGGCCCTGGTCGAGCGCCTCGCGCGATGGAAGGTGAACGAACTCCAACTTTACATCGAGAACGTTTTTGAGTTCAAACGCCACCCGGCCATCGGACGCGGATACAGTCCCTTCACGGCCGACGAGGTCCGCGCGCTGGCGGACCATTGCCGGGCGCACCACGTGCGGCTCGTCGGGTCGCTTGCGAGTTTCGGGCACATGGAGAAAATCCTCGCCCTCCTGGAGTATCAGCACCTCGGGGAACTCGCGGGGTATCGCGGGTGGCCGGGCGGGACGACGCTCTGCCCGACGGACCCGGGGTCCATCGCGCTCCTGGCGGACCTCTACGCCGAGTTCGTCCCCCTCTTCGAGGCCCGCGACTTTAACGCCTGCTGCGACGAGACGTGGGAAGTGGGGAAGGGCCGCTCGAAGGCCGATGCCGAGCGCCTCGGCCTCGGCCGGGTGTACCTGGAGTTTTTCAAGAAAGTCCACGCGCTGTGCGCCCAATACGGCAAGCGGATGAACGCGTGGGCCGACATCGTGCTTGAACATCCCGAGATGCTCGCCGACGTGCCGCGCGACGTCTGCATGCTGAACTGGGATTACCACCCCGAGGGCAACCGCATCGGGCGGACGCGCGAAATCCTTGAGGCGGGCCTGGCAGTCATGGTGTGCCCGGGCACGAACGCGTGGAACAGCCACGGCTGCCGCCTCCAGATGGGGATGCGGAACATCGCGCGCTTCGCGGAAGAGGGCCTCGCCTCGGGCGTCGAGGGCCTCTTGAACACGGACTGGGGCGACGGCGGGCACCGCAATCCGCTGGCCGTCAGCCTGCACAACCTCGCCTACGGGGCGGCCCACGCGTGGAACCACGCGGCAACGCGGGCGGAAGGGTTCACGGAGCGGTTCTGCCGCCTCGTGCTCGGCGATGCGGACGCTCGCCTCGCCCCCGCCATTCGGACCCTGGGCGGGGCGCACGAGGCGCTCGGTCTCGGCTTCTCGAACACCACCCTCCTCTACACGACCTTCCTGGGGCCGGTTGAGGATTTTCTCGGCCCCGAGCATCCGCAGGGTGCGGCACTCGACGGCGTCAGCGCTGCGGCTCTTGCGAAGCACGCCGAGGCGCTCTCGGCGCTTCGCTGGCCGACGGCGACGGAGGACGCCGACGCGTTTCTCGCGGCGACGACGGAGGAGTATGCGCTTGCGGCGAAATTGGACGCGCTCGCCTGCCGGCGCACGGCGGTGCTGAAGCAACTTCGCGCGGGGAAGACGCCCGACGCCGAGGAACTCCGCCGACTCGCCGACGCGACGGACGAAACGGCCCGGGAACTGGAGCGCGTCTGGCTCCTGAGGAACAAGCCTTCCCGTTTGTGTGATATTCTCGACGGCCTCGCGCAGGCCGTCAGCGACTATCGCCGGCTGGCAAGGCGCTAGGCCGCGGCCCGTCCAGCACCGGACCCAGGAGCCAGCCGAGCGCAAACGTCAGGGCCGTCCCGATTGCAATCAGCCACGTCCACCCCAGCGCGACGTATCCCATCTGGCAGAAATAGAGGAGCGCGGCCATGGCGGCGGCGCTCGTAATCATGGCGACAACGTTCGCGCGGTTCGCGTGCCGCTTCGTCAAGAGGCCCAGAAGGAACACCCCGAGCGTGCTCCCGCCGGTGACGGCCAGAACCTTGAAGGCGACCCAGAGGATCTGGTCCAGCGGCTTGCAGGCGAGGGCCAGGGCGGCCAGGACGACGGCGAAGCCGACGACGCCCAGGCGCGAGACCCAGAGATAGTGCCGCTCCGAGGCGCCCTTCCGCAGGAGCGGGCGGTAGATGTCCGTCACGAACGACGCGCTGAGGGAACTTAAGGGGCTGTCGATGCTCGCCAGGATGATGGCGGCGAGGACGAATCCCTTCAGTCCCACGGGCAGCCAGTTCGCCACGAAGTGCGACAGGATTTCGTCGGTCTTCGCGGGCGGCGGGACGGAGGGATGCTGGGCATAGAAGACGAAAAGGAGCGTTCCGAGGGCGACGTAGAGGGTCGTCAGCGGCAGGGCGGCGGCAATCGTCCCCAGGAGCGACAATTGGCTCGACCGCCGGGTCTTCACCGACAAAAGGCGCTGCATGAAGTCCTGGTCGGCGCCGAAGATGGCCAGGCCCACCAGAAAGCCGTTGGCGAACGAGGCCCAGAGAGTGTTGGGGTCGGCGAGGCTGAGGCGGAAGTTGAAGATCTGGAGGCTGCCTGCGGCGCCGGCGGCGCGCCAGACTTCGGCCAGGCCGCCGTCAATGTGGAGAATCAGGTAAATCGCGACGGCGATGCCCGCACCGTAGAACATGACCGCCTCATAGGCCCCGGTCCAGAGGACCGCCTTGATGCCGCCGAACGCGATGAACGCCATGCTCACCAGCGTGAACACCAGGAGCGCCTGTTCCAGCGACCATCCGAGGATGACGGCGACGCCCATGCAGGCCGCGTAGAGCCGAACCCCCGACGCGAGCAGGCGCGTGATGAAGAAGAAGGCCGACCCGGCCAGTTGCGTCTGCCGGCCGAAACGGTCCCGCAGGAACTCATAGATGGTCGTGCAATTGAGGCGGTAGAACGCCGGGATGAACAGGAAGGCGGTCACCACGCGGGCCGTCGCCGACCCGAGGAACATCTGGAGGTACTGCCAGTTGGAGCGGTAGCCGTCGGCGGGCACCGCGAGGATGGTGACGGCGCTGACCTCGGCGGCGACGAAGGAAAAGCAGGCGACGATGGCCGGGACGTGGCGGCCGCCGAGAAAAAAATCGCGCGTGTCGGTTTCCTTGCGGCCGGTCACGTAGGCGATGACCAGCAGCACCGCCAGCGCCGCCGCCACAATCGCGTAGTCCACGACTCCGAGGGCGCCGGTCAGGTTCTGCGCAGCGTCGGCTTCGGTCATCGCGGATGGCCCTCGAGGGCGCGGCGAAGCATGCCGCCGGCGGCGTCGAGTAACCGGCGCGCCTCAGCGGCGCTCGCGCGGCGCTTGTGCATGACGATGGCGGTCTTGGTTTCGCCGCCCGCGCGGCCGAGGAGCCGACGCGCCCGCCCGCGCTCCAGGCCCGTCATCTGGCTGACGATCCGCTCGGACCGGTCGCGGAGTTTCTCGTTGGTGGCCACGAGGTCCACCATCAGGTTGCCGAAGACTTTCCCGATGCGGACCATCGCGGCCGTCGTGAGCGTGTTGAGGACGAGTTTCGTGGCCGTGCCCGCCTTCATCCGCGTCGAGCCGGTGATGACCTCGGCCCCGACGCGCGGGTTGATGACGACGTCCGCGGCGAGGAGGCCCTTCGCTTCCGGCGCGCAGGTGACGAAGACGGTGCGGGCGCCGCGCCGGCGCGCCCGGCGGACGGCGGCGCGGACGAACGGCGTCACGCCGCACGCCGCGATGCCCACGACGACGTCGCGCTTCGAGACGCGCCGCTCGTCGATCGCGCGGGCGCCGTCCTCGGGACGGTCCTCGGCGCCTTCGACGGCACGGACGAGGGCCCGCCGGCCCCCGGCGATGATCCCCTGGACCATCGGCGGCTTGGTGCCGAACGTCGGCGGACACTCGGCGGCATCGAGGACGCCGAGCCGGCCGCTCGTCCCCGCGCCGACATAGAAGAGCCGGCCGCCCGCGCGGAACGCTTCGACGATCATGTCGACGGCTTTGGCGATGCGCCGGCGCTCGCGGGCGACGGCCGGTGCGACGCGCCGGTCCTCGGCATGGATGAGGTCGACGATCCCGAGCGTCGTCAGGCGGTCGATGGAGCGGCTGCGGACATTGCGTTTCTCGGTCGCGAGTTTCGATCGGTCTAGCATGGTTTCCCCGGAATGATTTTGCCGAGCACGACTCCCCTCGCGGCCCCCGTCGCGGACGGAACGTTGTTCGCCTGGCCGCGGACGGTGGCCCAGGCGAGGACGGCGAAGGAGACGGCCTCTTTGGCGTCAGCGTCGATGCCGAACTCGTCCGAGAGGCGCACGCGCGCCGGCGCGACGGCCTCGGCGAGGCGCGCCAGGAGCGTCGCATTTCTCGCCCCGCCGCCCGAGAGAATCACCTCGTCGGGAAAGCGCGGCAGGAACCGCCGGTAGGCGTCGGCGATTGCTTCGGCGGTCCAGGCGGTCACGGTCGCGACGATATCGGCAGGGCGCATGCCCCTGCGGCGGGCGCGGTCGTAAAGCGTGTCGGCGAACGCCCGGCCGAACGCCTCGCGCCCCGTGGACTTCGGCGGACGGCGGCGAAGATACGGGTGGCGCATCAACTCGCCGAGGAGCGCCGCGTCCACGCGTCCGCGCGCGGCCAGTCGGCCGCCGGCGTCGTAGCGCGCACGGCCTCGGCTGGCGCGCTCAGCGGCGCGGTCGATCACCATGTTGCCCGGTCCCGTGTCGAACGCGATGAGTTTCTCCAGTCTCGCGCGCGGCGCCAGATAAGTCACGTTGGCGATGCCGCCGATGTTCTGGACGGCGCGCACCTTTCGCCGGTCGCGGAAGAGAAAGTCGTCGGCGAAGGGGACGAGGGGCGCGCCCTGGCCGCCGGCAGCGACGTCGCGCGGCCGGAAGTCGGCGACGGTCGTGATGCCCGTGCGCTCGGCGATGACTGACGGCTCCGCGAGTTGGAGCGTCGCGCCCCCGCGCCGGCGCTTCGGCAAGTGGCGGACCGTCTGGCCGTGCGAACCCACCAGGTCCATCGAGCCCAGGGCGATGCGGCTGCGGCGCGCGAGATGCAGAAGCGCATCGGCGAACACTTCGCCCAGGGCGAAGTTCAAGCGGCAAAGGTCGTCCACGCGTGCCGTGTCGGCTTGGGCGAGGTCGAGGATCCGGCGGCGAAGGGCCGGCGGATAAGGGAAAGTCGCGAAGGCGACGACGCGGACGCGGCCGGCGGGCGCAATGTCCACGATGGCGGCGTCCACGCCGTCGGCGCTCGTGCCGGACATCAGACCGGCGACGCGCAGGCGCGATTTCCTCAGGCGTTTTGGCAGAATATCGTTCATCGCCTTGCCGCAGGAGCATAGCACGAGGGAGCCGGCGGTTCAACCGGACGAAGCCGGGCAAACGGCGGCGCGAGGACGCCCCCTAAGCGGCTATCGTTCCGGCCCGTACAGGTATTAGGGCGGGTAAATGTCCGTCTTCGGCAATGCCTGCTTCAGGTCTTTCAGGCCGGCGTCCGAGATCTTGGTACCGGCGAGACAGAGAAACTTCAACCCCTTCAGTTCTTTCAGGTCCATCAGGCCGGCGTCCGTGATCTGGTTCTCGTAGAGGTAAAGGGTCTTCAGGTCCTTGAGTTCCTTCAGGTCCTTCAGGCCCGCGTCCGTGATTTGTGTGGCGCCGAGGTTAAGGAACTGCAAGCCTTTAAGTTCCTTCACGTCCTTCAGGCCGACGTCCGTGATCTTGGTGCTGCCGAGGTCGAGTTCCTGCAGGCCCTTAAGTTCCTTCAGGTCCTTCAGACCGGCGTCCGTGATCTGGGTGGCGCCGAGACTGAGTTCCTGAAGGGCCTTGAGTTCTCTCAGGTCCTTCAGGCCTGCATCCGAGATCTTGGTGCCGCTGAGATAGAGCCGCCGCAGGCCCTTGAGTTCCTTGAGGTGCCCCAGGCCAGCGTCCGTGATCTTGGTGCAGTAGAGGTTGAGTATCTGCAGGCCCTTGAGTTCCTTCAGGTCCTCCAGATCGGAGTCCGTGACTTTGGGGTTGCTCAGTTCAACTTCGACGACTGGCCGGCCGGGGAGTTTGTCGTCCCTGGTCACCTTGCCGCCCAACTTGAGGATCGCGTTGACGGCCTTTTCTTCCCGGACCGCTTGCGTCTGGCCGCACCCGGCAAGACACACTGCCAGCGACAGCAGCAAGGCAATCAGGCGCATCATGGTCTGGCCTCCAAGAAAGAACCTGCTGCGTGGCCAAGCCGGCCTCGGCCTCCGATGGATGTTCACCATTATCATGGCCCAGCGGCGGCCGCACAAGGCAAACTTACACTTTGGCGCAGCCGAGGCCGGGGGTATACTGTCTCCGGGATGTGATTTTCGGCCCGTACCTATCGCGGAGTGCGGTATCGAGGCGAGGCATGGGACCCTTTCGCCCTGATGCATCTTGCCAAACAACAGGGATGGGAGGGCGCGGCGAACGAGCCATGAGAGTTCGGATTCAAGTCCTGGACCATGAGGAGGCACTATGAGAACCCATCTCGTCACCCGGCGCAAAGTTTTGAAGCAAGCCGCCGCCCTGGCCGGCCTGGCGTTAAGCCCCTCCCTTTTTGCCGCAGAGGGTCAGGGCCCGGCGAATCAAGCCGACGGCGGCTTCAAGATCGGCGGCGTCGATTGGGAGTTGAAGGGCGCCAACGATCCCGAAGCGTTCGCGGTGGCCGCGCGGCTGGGCTTCGATGGGATTCAGGTGGATCTTGGGAATGTCGAGGCGATGCGCAGTCCGGATCGGCAGAAGCAATTCCTGATGCTGGCCCAGAAGCATCGTGTGGAGATCGCTTCTCTGGCCCTCGGCATCCTCAGCGGGATCTCCTTGACGCAGGACCAGCGTGCTCCGGCCCTGGTGGATTCCGCCATCGACATCGCGACGGCGATGAAGCAGAAGGTCATCCTGCTGGCGTGCTTCGGAAAAAGCGATCTCATGCAGCCCGCGGACAAGATCGATGCCTTGGTGGGGCGGCTGAAAGAGCATGCCCCCAAAGCCGAGAAGGCCGGCGTCACCCTCGGCCTTGAAGCGGAATGCAGCGTGGAACATTACAAAAAGATCCTCGATGGCGTCGGTTCGACGGCTGTGAAGGCGTATTTCGACACGGAGCACGCCCACGGAGACGGCCGGGACATCGCTCAAGAGATCCTCTTCCTCAAGGATCACATCTGCGAGTTCCACGCCAAGGACTGCAGCAACATACTCCTGGGCAAGGGGAAAATTGATTTCGGGCAGGTCCGCCGTGGCATGGACGCCATCGGGTATCGGGGCTGGATCCTGGTCGAACAATGGAACGAGGTTCCAGGCAAGAAACCCCTCGGTTTTGACGAAACCCATCGCCGGAATCTGCAGTATCTGCGGGAGGTGTTTCCGCAACGGGCGTGATAGTCCTGGATTGGCTCAAGACCTTCCTATGTATTCGAGATGCGTCCAATTGCGCAATACCGGGTGTGCCGCAGGACTTCACCTGCAGGAGGAAAGGATGCACAGAACCATCGCGTGCCTGGCTTGTACGACCGCTCTCCTGGCGGCAGTCGCCTTGTCCGCCGTGGCCCCCGAAGGAACTCCCGGCGTGAAAGGCCCACGGCTCGTGGTCTGAGGCGCTCTTTCCTTCGCGGCATGGTTCCTCTGCCCGGCCTCCCGATAGTAAACTCCGGCGGCCCCGCCGGAGGCGGATTAACCCTCCTTCGACGGTTGAACCCTCCTGCGGCGGACAAGCCTCGTCATTCCCGCAAAGCGGGCGGCCCGGCCCCTTTTCCCACGGCCAGCCACATTCGGTTATCCACAACGGCATCGACGGCCGCTCGAACGCCTTCAACCACGCGCGATACCGGCCGATCAGAGGCCCCGTGGGCGGGCGAAAAGCTTCTTGTGCGGCCGGCGAGGCGAGATAGAATCGAGACAGGCAACGGATGTTCCGTTGCCGAGAGTGCTGCTGTTGCTCCGTTCGCCCTCGACGGGCCGGATCCGCCGCAGCCGCGGTCGCCCCAGGAGCGGGACCGCATCTGGCGGGCGTATGAAGACATGGTGACCTACGCGGCGGCGAATCGGCGCGTGGTGACGTCCGAGGATATAGTGGCCATGGCGCAATTGCGCGCCGAAATGGCGAAGATCTAACCCGCATGGGCAGGACCTTGATTGGAAAGGGGCGGACATGAACCTTCTGCGAGCGCGGCAGTACGGGGGGTGGCTGGCGGGCGCGGCGGCTGCCCTGGCACTGGCGGCGGCGTGCGCGGGTCTGGACCACGCTGCGGCCGGGGAAGCCGCTGGGCCGGCATCGAAGACGGAGACGCGCGGCCCGCCGCCCGCCAATCTCCTGGAGAAACTTGCGCGGAGCCGGGTGGTGCCGGAAGACGTCGAGTTCCTGCCGGACGTCGCGTACGGCAAGGGGGGCGAGAAATCGCTGAAACTCGATATCCTGCGGCCCAAGAAGGCCCCCGCCCAGCCGATGCCCGTGGTGGTCTACATCCACGGCGGCGCATGGAAAGGCGGCAACAAGGCCGGCATGCCCCTGCTCTGCAACCGCTTGGCCCAGCAAGGCTACTTCTGCGTCAGCGTGGAGTACCGCTTCAGCCAGGAGGCGGTCTTCCCGGCGCAGATCGAAGACTGCAAGTGCGCTATCCGCTATCTCCGCGCCCACGCGAAGCAGTACAACATCAACCCTGACCGCATCGGCGCGTGGGGCCACTCGGCCGGGGGCCATCTGGTGGCCCTCCTGGGCACGGCCGGCGACGCGAAGGACCTGGAAGGCAAGGGCGGCTACGAGGACCAGTCCAGCCGCATCCAGTGCGTCATCGACTGCTTCGGACCGACCGACTTTACGTTCATTCCCAGGGGGCTTGAAGGCGTCAAGGAGCAGATGACGGGACCGGTTGCCCAACTCCTGGGCGGGCCGGTGTCCGAGAACGCCGAGAAGGCCGCCAAGGCCAGCCCCATCACGTACGTCTCGAAGGACGACCCGCCTATCCTCATCATGCACGGCGACGAGGACCACACAGTGCCCATCAGCCAGAGCGAGCGGTTCTACGATGCGCTTAAGAAGGCCGGCGTCGATGCCACGCTGCACGTCGTCAAGGGCGCCGGCCACGGCTTTCGCGGCCCGGAGATCGAGGAGGTGACGGCGGCGTTCTTCGACAAGCACCTGAAGGGCAAGAAGGAGTAACGCCGCCTGCGCGGCCCCGTGCGCGCCGGCCGGGGGCCGCGAAACGGCAAACAGCAATGCCTAATCAAACGGCAAACGGAGAAAGGTCGCGTCACGGAAGTGGGGGAAAATTGGGTTTCGGCGAGACCCCCGTTCATTGCGGCCCGCGGCGGGGTTAGCGGTCCGACTTCTTCATCGCCAGCGCCCCCGTCGGGCATGCGGCGACGCACTCCGCGGCGACGCGCTGGAGGCCTTCGGCCAAGGAGCGCCCAAACGGAACGTTCACGCGCACGTCGAATCCCCGCCCGATGAACGCGAGGCCCAGCGGCTCGCGGGCACGCTCGGCCACCTGGACGCACAGGCCGCACGCGATGCACTTGCCCGGCTCGTAAATCACATCGGGATGCGACGCACGCTGCTCGAACAGGCGGCGACCGTTCTTGTAGCGCCCCGACCGGGCGCCGTAGGCCTTGGCATAGAGGCGAAGTTTACAGGTTTCGGGCTTTCGGCAATCGCAGTGCAGGCACCGAAGCGCCTCGGCCCGCGCCTCCTCGTCGCCGAAGCCGGCGGCTTCGCCTCCCGCCGGATGCGTGCGCGGCGTGTCGCTCGCCTCGGCCATGAATCGTTCCATTTCGCCGTCCAGGAGTTTCCCGATGTGCGTCGAGAACACGGGCTCGGGGCCCGCGACAGGCATCGCCGACAGAAACTGATGGGCGCTCACCGCGGCCGCGCGGCCGTCCGCCACGGCCCGGACGGCCATCCGGCTCTTTCGCACAGCATCGCCCGCCGCGAAGATCGAGGGTCGCCACCCCGCCGCGGCGGGTGTGGCGAGCCAGCCGGCCTGGCGCGTCTTGCGGTCCACCGCGATGCCGTGCTCCGACGTCTCGAGTCCCAGCGCCGCCGACGCGCCCTCCTCGAGCGCACCGGCCGCGACGATGACGGCATCGAAATCGCGCACGAGGTCCTCGAGCGCCACGTCCCACCCGACCCGCACGCCCGTCCGGAACGTCGCTCCAAGCCGCTCAACGCTCGCCACCTCGGCGTCGAGAACCTCTCGCGGCAAGCGGTCCACGGGAACGCCGTACCGCAACATCCCGCCGGGTTTTTCGCGGTCGTCAAACACCGTGCACGCGTGGCCATGCCGCAGGAGCGCATCCGCCGCGGCAAGTCCCGCCGGCCCCGCGCCGACGATGGCGATGCGCTTGCCCGTCTCGCCCCCGCGCGCGGGCACCGGCACGTCCCCCAGGCTGCGTGCGGCATCCGCCGCAAACCGATGGGACAGGCGAATGGCCACGGCCTCGTCCCGCTCGCCCCGCCGACACCCTTTCTCGCACGGGGCCGGGCAGATCCGCCCCAGCGTCGCCGGCAGCACGAGGGCGTCCCGCGCGAGCGCATAGGCCTCGCGGCCCCGCCCCGCGGCGACGTGCCGGAGCATCCGCGGAATATCGAGACTTGCCGGGCAGATGGCCCGGCACGGCGCCTCGCAGTCGCCGAGATGATCGCTCAAGAGGAGTTCGAGCGCATCGCGCCGGGCCTCGCGGACCTCGTCGGTTTCGCTCTCGACGACCATGCCGTCCGCGGCCGGGGCCCCGCACGACGGGACCAGTCGGTCGGGCTGGCGCACCTTGACGACGCACACCATGCACGACGTCTCAGGAGGCAGGCCTTCGAGGTGGCAGAGCGTGGGAATCGCGATCCCGGCGTGCCGCGCGGCCTCGAGGATCGTCGCGCCCTCCGGCACCTCGACGTCGCAGTTATCTATCGTCAGTCGCGGCATGCGGAGAATCTACTCCCTTCGGACTTTCGATTTGCGATTTCCGATTTTCGATTGAACGGCCGAGCCGCCTCCGGCGGATGGCCGCGATAGCGGTTTGCCTTTCAAATTGAAAATCGCAAATCTAAAATCGAAAATTGTTTTCACTCCACGCGAACCGCGTCCGAAGAGCAGACGCTCCGGCACGTGCCACAGCGAATGCACTTCTCCGTGTCGATCTCGTGCTTCTCGTAAGGTTTCATCGGAATCGCGTCGGCCGGACAGTGCTGGGCGCACCGCGTGCACCCGATG
>Ga0315277_10008169_pt1 | contig 13494 bp, 9 predicted proteins | sample YL17G05_15_MG_FD_203695 | JGI IMG/M metagenome (GOLD analysis project Ga0315277, IMG submission 203695) | Sediment microbial communities from Yellowstone Lake, YNP, Wyoming, USA - YL17G05_15 | ecosystem: Environmental > Aquatic > Freshwater > Lake > Sediment | place: USA: Wyoming | collected...
GACTTTAATCAGGTATCAAAGGCGGCAACCGATAGCACCGATATATCTTCAACAGAAGCGTCCTCATTTGGTACCGTTTCAGTGTCTACAACTGATTCGGCAGCAATAAGTTCATCCGAAACTATAAGTTTTGCTCAAATATCTGCATCGACTACTGACAGCACAGCAATATCGTCAACAGAAACATCAAACATATTCAATATGGAGCCGGGAGCAGACGGAACCGATATAGCCTCATCTGAAACCATAGATATTCAAATCTTTGGTCTGATTATTGTAGGTTCGTCTGACAGTACGGACATTTCATCCACTGATAGTAATGCCGGTATTGCAACTGCAATCTCTACCGAAGATTCTACTGTCATCACAAGTGTTAACAGTATCAATAATCTCACAAGGAAACTGGCCACATCGTTTGACAGCACCGATATAAGTTCTGATGAGTCCTGGGACTTTGGGCCGGTAGAGGTTATAGGGTTTGACTCGACAGAAATATCATCTGTAGAGAATGGACCATTTGCAATAACTGTTGACCGTACAGATAGCACCGATATATCCTCTAGTGAATCTTCTAGCGTATTCGTAGTTACATTTGTTATCCTAAGTTCGTCTGATTCAACTGTGATATCTTCGACGGAAGACGGGACTCCAATGCCGCCGACACCGCCGACCAGCGATAGCACTCAGATATCATCTACAGAGACATCCGTCCTGAATGTTACCGTCCCCCACGCCTTGTCGACATATGTAACTACTACGGCTGGCGGAATCCCAGTTCAGAGCACTTCTCATTCAAAAAGAGTAATAGATACAGAAGTTAGTACTGGAGGTGGGGTATCATCAGCGCTGGAGACGTGATCTTGTTTCTTGGACCCCTCCGTGATACAATAAATTATCAAACTGTGAGGTGTAATGAATGAAGCAGATTTATACAAATACGACTGAAAAGATCTATTTGAAGATTTATCAGGATGGAGTTCCGGTTAACTCGACAGGTGCCGTAACCTATTCATTGAGTGTGGTGGGGTCTACTGCCGCGCCAAGAACTGGAGCCGCATCGTCTGATGCAACTGGATCGTACTACGTGTACACACTTCTTCCAGAAACTCTTCTAGAGGGGTCTCTTAAAGTTGATTGGGCGTTTTCGGTCGGTAGTGATCTAGGGTCTAGAACCGATTATATCTCAATTGTAACACCTTATGCACAGTTTATAGACATAAAGGAATTGGCCCCGGTGGGTACATCAGATACTGAAATCGAGAACGCCGAAATGTTTGCCAGATATAATATTAATGCCTTTACCGGACAAAGATTCGGTATGAGAGCGGATTCTGTAAAGATGCACGGTAACGACCAGTCAACCCTGGTGCTCCCACACAGAATTGTCACCCTTGATAAAATTACTATTAATGACGAAGACGTTTGGACAAGAAGCCCGGAGACCAATAACTTTGGTAAAACCGTGACGGTTTCAGACACAAACTACGGCCTCCTGGCTACAAAGTACGACGATGTTCCGGTGTGGTCAGACTTCCCCACATGGCCAGCATGGAAGAAGAGCACTTGGTACGTCTTTGGAGGGGTATACGGATGGAGTCAGGTTCCAGATGAGGTTGAATATTGCGCTCGCCTGCTAGCAGATGACTATTTCTGTAAGGAGACAGGGTGGAAGAAAAGATTCGTAGAACAGATCAATGCATCTGACTGGAGGATAGTATTTAATCAGAAGCAGTTTACGGGAACCGGAAACTACTTTGCAGATCAGATTTTGGCCCGGTATAAGTCAATTGGAATGGTTCTAATATGATAGGAGACGCTGCGGCGTGCCTTATAGCAAGCAGGTATAATATGACTGCCAAGGTCTATGCTAAGACTAATGTAAGAAATGAAAAGACTGGGCAGGTAAAGGCGTCATATGTCACCGGGGAGCCATTTTCCCTTATCGCCAGAGGGCTGTCTAACCTAAGGGGAAAGGACTCCGGAACCGAGCAGGATTGGGGCAACAGGCTAAAAGAATACCACTACCTAAGAGTTAAGACAATGAAGTACATGGAGGAGGGGCAACTCATTGCTAAAGTCACAGACGCAGACGGAAAGCCATATCTCAATGACGATATGCAGTTTGTCATTTTGGGTGTTACTCCAACGTATGATGCCTTTGGCTCCTTTATCGAGTACGACATTATTGCCAATAAGGCCGAGGTCTCGGTCAAGTTGGTGGACGAATTGATCTCCGCGTTTGACATTACCGGGGTGGTTTCTTAATGGGAGTCACGATGGAGCAACTATTTGCTGAGGTTAAAAAGACCCAATTGACAGCGCCTATTCCTACGGTAATCCGTGGTAAGGGCCTTAAAGGTGTAAATGAACTCCCCCTAATATCACAGTCAGTAGCCAATGTTATATCAACTATCGCCTGGGGAATCTCATCTCCAAAGGGCGCTTCTAACGTTCAAAAGACCATACAACTCTCTGTAAATAGAAGGTACTTGCCCTTCATAAACGCTATGGCTGTCGGTAATAGAAAATCGTTCCACCACCTATATGAGTGGAATTCCGTAGGTAGAACCTCCCAGAGGCTATTTGATCTTAAGGTTATCAATTCTGGACGAAGCAAGAGCATCTTTAGCATGGAGGTCTCATTCAGGCCATCACATACATTGGTGCCGCTGACCGAAGCGCAGGCCACTCCTGGGCCTACTGGAGAAGTGGTTAAAAGAAAGCATATCTTCTACAACAAGGCTATGGTCATGGAATATGGACAAAGGGTAACAATTCGTCCTAAAACCTCTAAGTATCTAGCATTTGACACCCCTCCGACCGCAGCATATAAAAGTGCGTCGGGTCTGACCTTCACATCAAACCCGATTACCATAAACTACGCATCAAGATCAACTGCCTACGCTCTAAGAAATGCTACCGAAACATTCTTTTCTGGATATGGTCAGAATAAGATATCTGACGGGCTGGATGAATATACACACTCTCTTAAGCGCTCGGCGGCCAAGTCGTCTCACCTCCTTGAGGTATCAGTACCCTCTGATGCATATGCAACTATGGTAGCAAAGAAGGTGACCGCCGCTCTTACGGCAAAAGATGGCTAATTATAGCGAGAGTGCCTTTTATAAGGTAAGGCAGTGGATGATTTCCGAACTATATTCTAATGGAATACTGACGGCATCTCATTATACTAATGCCTCTCCTGTGGTATCAATTCAGCAGATACCGGAGTCATTTGATAATATAGAAATGGGTGATATTGGACTTCCGACGGACGCCCCGTTCATAGTTTATGACTTTCTAACTCCAGGAGGATATGACACAGCCTATTGGAACTGCCGGGACGAAATTGTATTCTGGATTTATGATTATGATATCGATAGAATATTTCAAATTAAGGAGTTTCTATATGACCTATTCCATAGATTTGATCTGTCGGCAGAAGATATCAACAACTTCGTGGATGTCGACAGCCCTTATAAGTTTCAATACTTCGATGTAACACAGGGACTTCCTACCTCTCAGTCCGACCAAATTCTTGGCCGGAGTGGTGGAAACCTCGTGGTTACCTACCAATACACCAGAGAAATACTAGCCAATGGAAGATTTGCTTAATAAAGAAAAGACCTGTAGTATAGGCATTGGCGAAGTGAAAAGTCTCATAGATTGAAGGAGGTGAAATAAACAAATGGCACAAAGTACTAGTAATATTCTTGTTGGTGCCGCTTCATGCTCGATTGGAACATACTCTGTTGACTATCTTGCTAACGGCGACCAGGCTTGGACGGCTCTAAAGGCTGCTGTCGGACCCGGTAAGGATTTTCGTGGGTGGGCAACAGACACCAACTCTTCCGTTGGATCCGGTAAGGCGGTACCGTTGACTGGAATGGGTGGAACTAACCCTACTCCTACCGGTAACATTTTCTTTAAGGATGTTGGGCTTACCCAGGAAGGTATTGAGGTTTCGTATCAGCCTGACTTCGGTGAAGTAGAGGTTGACCAGATTCTGGACGCTGCAAAGTTGTTCAGGCAGAAGATGTCTGTTTCCGTTGCAACCACGTTCGCGGAGGCAGTTCTCGAAAACTTGCTTACCGTCTGGGCGCAGGGATCAGGAACTAAGTTCACAGGAACTGTCGGTGACGAAGTTCGTCTATCAGGAGGAAACCTTGGAGAGGCCCCTCAGGAGAAGGCACTTCTTTTCATTGGTAACGCTCCTAACACTCAGACTGCGTATAGGCAGCGTGTGTACCTGGCAACCAGAGCACTTTCTGTAGAGCAGTCAGCACACTCTATGCGTCGTAATGAGCCTACGGTATTCCCAGTAACATTCCGTCTGCTTCCAGATACGAACTCATCATATTCTTCCTATGGAAGAGTAGTAGATGTAGCGTAATAACTTCATATAGTAGTCAAATAAACACTCTTCGGGGTGTTTATTTGCGTCTTGGACCAATTTTCTATATAATGAGATAGACAATAAGGAGGATATCTTGGCAACAGCAGTATATGAGGTTTTAGAAGTATTACTTCAAGATGGCACAGAGGTAACCGTGCGCCCGCTTGATCTAAAGCGTCTAAGGAAGGTTATGGTAGTAATTGATAATATGAATAAAGATTCAGCGGCGGCTACAGAACTTGAGTCGTTAGAGTATCTTATTGAGGCTACAAAGATTTCTCTAGAAAAGCAACTTCCAGAACTTGTGGTGGACGATGAAAAGTTCGAAGATGCCCTCGATCTACCCACAATGTGGAAAATTCTTGAGATAACTGCGGGCCTTTCACTGGGAAACAACCCAAATCTACTGGGGGAAGCGGCCCTACCTGGGCTGATCTCAAACTAGCAGAGATGGAGGCAGAAGTATTTCTTTTAGGTCATTGGAAAGACTATAATGAACTTGAAGAAACACTTTCAATGCCGGAACTGTTAGCAACACTGGAATCTAGCAGGAAGGTTAAATGGAGAGACTATAGATTTCAAGCCGCTATGCAAGGCGTCACGCTTCCCGACGATGAAGCAGGCGGCACAGGTACTAAAACCTTTGAGGAGATTAAGGCTCAGGCGGCTATTCGCGCTAGCGGCGGTGACGCTGAACTAGATGATATCCTTAATATCAAGGGTGAACTTGCGCATGAAGTAGGCTTTGGAATAGGAATAGAAGGAGGAATGAACTACAACAACTACTGATGGAACAAATAAAGATTGATTTTCTTGTAACCGGTAGCATGTCCAGCATACTTGGAGAGGTGCAGGCCCTGAATAAGGGGCTTATGCAGAATGCCGGAGCCATAAACCTACTAGATAAGAGTATGGCGGGCATGGGTGCCAATATGGCTAAGGCGAATACCGCGTTTGCCAAGAGTGTTGGTATGACTGGACAGTGGGACCATAGCATGACCTCTCTGACCGGAAGTACGGTAAAGTTTGGGGAAGCGCTGCAAGCCAATACCCTCAGTGGGTCGAGATACTTTGATTTAATAAAGAAGAATGCCCGTGGAGCATCCGAAGAGGTTAAGCAACTCGCTAATCAGCAGGTTCGCCTAAAGAACTCTGTATTTATGCCCGGTACAAGATCTTCTTCTGGTCAACAAATGGCTCATATGATAACCCCAACTGGAGTTGGCGCAGCCCAAATGAGAGAATTGAGTAATACTCAATTAGCCATAAGAAATAAACTTCTTAAGGACGGTTCCGTGGCTATGACAAACTGGGGTAAGAATACCCAGTGGGCCGGTCGCCAGTTGATGGTTGGATTCACCCTCCCATTGGTAGTCGCTGGTGGGCTAGCGGCTAAAACCTTTAAGGATTTTGATGAGCAGTTGGTTAGACTACAGAAGGTTTATGGATCTAAACTTCTATTTGGAGAGGCATTTCATAAGCAGTCAATGATGGTGCGTCAGGACGCAATCGATATGTCTAACGAGTTGGCTAATGCGTACGGCCAAGCCGGAAAAGATACGGCGGCTCTAATGGCCGACCTAGCAGCCGCCGGGTACGAAGGAATAGATCTACAGACAATGACCAGAGAGTCCACAAGACTGGCGACCCTTGGAGAGATGCAGGTTAGCGCTGCCTCCACTGCTGTTGTGGCACTAAAGAGCGCATTCAAAATTCCAGAGGCCGAACTGGCCGGAACTGTTGACTTTATGAACGCTGTAGAAAACCAGACTAGCCTGTCTCTAGAAGATCTTACGGGTGCGATTCCCCGCGCTGGTGCGGTCATCAGAAGTTTGGGCGGTGACGTAGAGGATCTCGCAACCCTTATGGCCTCTATGAAAGAGGGTGGAATTAGCGCAGCAGAAGGTGCCAACGCTCTTAAGTCGGGTCTATCGTCTATTATCGCCCCTCCACAGGCCGCCGTCGAATTCCTTAAGACATTGAAAATTGATCTCCCCAAACTTGTTCTTAATAACCAGGGAGATCTTATGGGAACAGTCCTGGCTTTGCAGGAAAAGTTAGCACAACTGACAGATCTACAGCGTCAGCAGGCTATCACTAAACTCTTTGGAAAGTATCAGTTCGCTAGAATGACAGCGTTGTTTGACAACCTCGGTGTCAAGGGAACCCAGAGCGCAAAGGTTATGCAGTTGGGGAAAATGTCCGATCAGGAGAGGGCAGCGATTGCAGCACAGGAACTTGCAACTAAGATGACCTCCATTTCAATGCAGTGGGACGTGGCTTGGCAAAGTATGCTAATGGCCATCACCCCAATTGGTTCGAAGTTCTTATCATTTGGAACGACTGTTCTAAAGGGTATAACCAGTGTAATGCATTTTATAGATCAACTTCCTGCTGGAATAAAAACAATTCTTGGATGGGGCGTTGGATTTGTTGCGGCACTCGGTCCTGTAATTATGCTTCTCGGTCTCGCCGGGAACGCTATTGGAATGCTTGTAAAAGGAATTTCTAATCTTATAAGGTATGCATTAAAGTTAAAAGGCGTAAAGGTATTTGAGAATTGGACCAAGGAGATGGTCGCGGCCGAAGTGCATATTGATGAAACTTCGACAAAGGTCTATAATCAAGCCGAGGCAATGAGGATTCTTAGAGCGGAGGTTGAGAAACTTGGTGTCGCATATCAGGGAATGAATGCTTCTGCTGCTGAGATGGCGGCGGGAGTTTTCCCAGGAGGGGCGACGAGAGCACTAACGGAGGAGGAGCAGAAATTATTAGGTAGGGGGCAGCGCACCGGATCGACGGGGGGACAGTATTCCGGTGACGTACCTCTAAATGCCTCACACTTCGTTCCAATGAATCCAGGCTCACAGGCGGACAGGGATCTTCTAAATTCGGTTTTTGGATATAATCCAGCAGCGGGGCTACAGTACGACTTCGGAGATCAGAAGGGAGCGTATACAAGCGCGCTGGCAAACAAGGATGCCAATAATATTATTCCCTTCTTTGCAGGTACAAAAACTAATGCTACTGAAAAGCAGACGCTAGCAGCGGCAGACCTAGATAACTATATTAACGTTCAGAGAAAGATATTACAGAAAAGAAATGAAATGGCCGACGAGATTCTTGTAACCGAGGAGCAGATTCTTCAATGGGAAATGAAAACTAGGGCAGCGGCTCAAAGAGTTGCTGAATTAAAAACTCAGACGGGTAATGAAGCCGAGCGAGTATATCTTGAAGCGCATAGAGATGTAGTAATGCTTGCAAACCCTAGTTTTATGGAGGACCAACCCGTTCAATCTAGGGATACTAAATTTAGTGGACCAGTGAAGACACCTGGATTCTATAGAGGAATGGAAGACAGTTGGATGCGAGAAGATATGGTAAAGTTCATGGCCGCACAACAAAACGTTATTTCAGCAACGGAGGGGGTCACCCTTGCCGAGCAGCAAATGAAGAAGGCAATAGACGGTGCAATATATGCTGTGGATAATGAGGCGGTGACTATCGAGTTAAGCGATATAGAGAGAAAGAAGGCTGTACAGGCTCAGGCCAAGTTAGTGCAAGAGACCTTAGGGCAGGCAGCCAGTTTCCAAATTACGCAGATAGAGGGTAAGAAGTATCTTACTGCTTTAAGTGCCTCCGGAGAAGTTCTTGCTACGGCTTCAATATCTGATAAGAAGAACGCAGCCGCTAGAATTGTTGCTAATGAAGAGATACTAGCATCTATTGCCCAAGAACTTAGAGCGCGGCAGACTCTTGTTATGTCTCTAACGGAAGAGGCAGCGGCCGAGCAACTTGCAGCGGACCGAGCGTTCCTTGCTTCGAGAGGGTTGTCGCCAAATGGACTAACGCCATTAGCGCCCACTAAGCCGGGATTTTTGGAGGCCGCCGGTTCAAGATATAAGAGCGCCGGTTGGATGAAGAGTGGTGGGGCTATTGGAGCGGCAACGATGTTACCAATGATTACATCATCAATGTTTCCAACGGATTCTGTTGGGCAAGACGTTTCTCAGGGTGCAATGATGGGGGGCATGGCCGGTATGATGATTGGACCAGAAGGTGCGGTCGGTGGGGCAGTAATTGGTGGCGCGCTCGCCGGACTTAAAAATGTCTTTGATCATTTCAAAGAGCAGAATGACAAAATGGCTGCCGCCGCCGCCGCCAAATGGGAGTTAGAATTTAATACTATTGATTTAACTCAGGCTATGGCGGATTCTCTAAAACTTGGTAAACTAGATTCATTCAGACCTCCATCAGTAGATCTTTCTGGAGTAGGTATGGCGATTCCAGATGCCACCGCCGAATATGCGTCTGCCGTTACGGCCGGATTCGAAACACAAATTAATCAGTTGAAGATGGTTAGTGATACAGCAACAATAACAGACTTTGGAAAAAGTCTATATCTAAACCTAGTCTCTAGCGGAGTTGCTGCCGAGAAGGCCCTCCCGGTCATTTCAGAAATATTTGCACAGGCGGATAAACTTTCCAACTTTGCAGATGTATCTATAGCGATTAAAGGAATTACAACGGAGAAGCAGGCAGAGGATGCTTTGCTAAAAGATTTGGACAGAATTGGTAAGAAAGGGTCCAGGGTTCTTCAAGACGCCATTAACAGTGTTAATCCAAATCCAATAGGTCGCGGGGGCGGTATGATGGGGCCGGTGCAGGACAAGGGTGTACAGCAAGCAGCGACCACCATAGGAGGAAGCACTGCTGATAAAATACAACAGGCATTCGATAATCACTCTTTGAATCCTAAGAAATATTTCTCAAGATTTATACAGGGTGGGGAGCAGGTTGGAAAGTCTGTATTGAAATCATTTGATATAGCCAGCGCGGATGCTAATACGGCAGCCATGAAACTGTACTCTGAACAAACGGGGTTAGCGGGATCGACAGTGAAAGAACTTCAAGCCTCTTATCTGGCTCTAGATGATGCTGGCCGAGCGGACTTCCAGGATAAGTTGAATCAGACGCAGTTTACTGGCATTGAAGGGGGTGTAGAAACATTTAATACCTTAACATCAGCGCTCACGCTTTCAGGATTGGCATCAGATGAATTTACTAGAAAATTATTTGATAGTAATAACACCATAAAGGGTGCCGCAATGAGGTTGTTGGAGTTGGGGGAGGCAAGCAGCCTTGCTGATGCCCGCATACGCGCTCTAACGGCAGCCGAAACGGCGCAGCAGGCAGCCATGAGAAATCAGGCCGGGCAGTCAGCATTTGTTTCTAGTGCTCTTACAATGATAGACGATCCAAAGGCTCCAGTTAATCTGGATAAGATGGCTAATCAGCAGCAACGAGCAATGGACAATATGCAGTCGGCGGAAGATGACAGGATTGCCGGTATGCAGGATGCTGCCGACAAGCGCGAAGCAATCATGCAGAGAGAAATTGATCAAACCAATAAGCAATATGATAATGAAATTGCGAAGTTGCAGGGCGCTGAGGAGGCTAGGCAGAAGGCTTTTGATAGACAACAGGAACTCGCTCAGCGCAAGGCGGGGCTACAGGCCAGTGAGATTTCTTATAAGGAAGCGATTGCCAACGGTGACCTCTTTGAGGCTGCTAGAATCAGAGCCGATATTAATGCTGTTCGTAATCAGCAACAGGCTGCTGACAAGAATGCTAGAAAGGCAGATGCCGCCGCCGCCGCACAGGCCAAACTTGAGAAGGAGAGAACTAAAAAGGTTGGTGGAATGGAGAAGGCTCTTGAGAGAGAGCAGAATATGAATGAAAAGGTTATTCAGTCTGCTCAGGATGCTTCTGATGCTAAGATCGCGGCGGCAGAGAAGGCCAATGCTGGTATTCTAAGGGATCAGAAAAAGGCCAACGTGGATCTAGAGGCTGCACAAAAGGCTAGTACTGAGGAACTAATTAAGGTTTGGGCCCTTTACTATACTGGACATGCTCGCCAGGCCAAAAACGCAGGAATAAAACTTGGGCTTACTGTAGAGGAGCAGGCTAAGTTGCTCGGAAAGGGTATGACTGGAATATATGGAAAACTTCCAAACGATATCCTGGGGGCTATATCTTCGGCAATTATTGGAGGAAAGTGGGGACGACTCAATAATCTAATGAATTCCGCTATGGCTAACGGAACACCGGCACAGTTAGAGGATATTATGTTCCCTGGAAAGAAGGCTCCGGTAATCCCTGGAGTGTCTATGGGTAATCAAAACCCGTCGAACTTCGCATCTGGTGGTCATGTAATGGGTAAAGGTACTGGCACAAGCGATTCGATTCCGGCAATGCTTTCACGAGGAGAGTATGTTATTAAAGCATCTACCGTGGCTAAGCACGGCAAGTCCTTCTTTGATAGGATTAATGTTGGCGAGCCATCTCCCTCTGGACACGGGCTCGGATTTGCTAAGGGCGGTCACGTTGGAATGGGGGATGCCATTAAAGGGGGCCTGGTCAATATGGCCGCCCACGGATTTGCTAGAATCTATAAGAAGTTTACCGGTGGAGTTAAGGGCGGACAGGCTGATATGTTCAATATGCCTAAGGGTATTAAGTCTGGAAGGATCGTTATGTGGGATGGAGAGCCCGTTGACACTCTTACAAGTGCGCAGTTGAAAGTGGCCGGTCGACTATTAGGAGAGAGATATCATGTAATGCAGGGGTCATTTCAAAAGGCGTCGGCCCTTAGTGGAACAACACACACTGACGGGGGTGTTGTAGATGTTAGCCCCGCCGTGGGAGTTTATGATAAATCTGTTATAGATATGCAGCGCGCGGGGTTTGCTGCGTGGTATCGTGGTCCTGGGGCACCTGGAAGCGCGGCTAACTATGACCCTCACATTCACGCGGTCTCACTATTTAGTAAGAATCTAGATACCAACGCGGCCTTCCAGAGAGACAAATATCTGACCATGACCGGTGATGGAATAGACGGAGACTACTATGGTCCACACGCAACTCCAATTCATGGTCTTAGAGGATCACTTCCAGGACTAAGGAGAGGCGCATCATTTGTTAAATATGATAATACTATTGCAAATCTCCACCGGGGTGAGTCTGTTCTAACCGCACCAATGACTCAAAACCTTAAGGAGAATGTTGCACGCGGTGGCGAGACAGAGTATAATTTCAATGTGGTCGTAAATAATCCTTCTAGCGATGTAGATATTGAACGTGCCCTTAATAGGGTGATGGATACCCATGAGCGTAAGATGGGTAGAAATAGGGTGATTAAGTAATGGCTGCTATAACCTTTCTCGCCCGGTCGATTCTGAAACTAGACGGTAATATAATATCTGAGCACGGTAGGCAGCCCCTAGATGTTGGATATGATCAATTGGAGTTTGCAAGGCGAACAGTTAATGGGACTCTCAGAGTTTATCAAATTGCTAAGAAGCAAACTTTGGATGTGAGTTGGGATCTTCTTCCTTCCCGAGCAATATATACAGTAGACGGATTTTATGGTGGTAATGAACTATATGATATTTATATTAATAGTGGGGAGATTCGCGTTGAAGTATGGACCGATGCGGAATCGGTAAAGACATCATCGTTTGCTACAAGAGACTTTCAGGGTAGAATAAGATCTTTTGAGCACTCAATTGTCAAGAGGAACATCGAGGGAAAGTTTTATGACTTCTGGAATGTAACTCTGTCAATCGAGGAGATTTAATGAAGAACTTTCCAAATACTCAAAACCAAATTCAGTATAATAAGATCATTAGCGGTGTTTCTAATATACTGTATGCTGAATGGAATATCAATCGGTATGTTGGATCTCCAACGACCATTGTCGACGATACGATACCAACCTCTGCTGCCACCGAGGATTTACAGCAGGAGGTTAAGCAAATCAAGGCCAAATTTCCAATTGAGACTACTCTCACGCCCGGCAGAGGAAATACCTCAGCATATGTAATAGCAGGAACCTCATATAAGTCTGTTCCTAGATATCTTGATCAGCGATCTCGCTCTGATACTTCCTGGCAAAATAACACCACCTGGCTATGGTATGGTGATAATGTTAGGTACAAATATTGGGTTTCTGCGCTAAGGGCAAACCAGACAGGCGCCCTTCCATATAATGTTGGTAGAATTAGCCATTCGTGGGCCGCTCCAAAGCCCTCTAATAAGATTAGGATTTTGTTTCAGAATCAACACGCCTTTCCGACGAACTGGACTATTTCAATAGATACTACTGGGGGCGGATCGTGGCATGTGATTTCAACGAATGCCACTGTTCCTGCCAGCGGAGACTTTGTTATCTATAGAGATACCGCCAATCAGCCACAACTTCCAGGCGTTTGGTCTACCACGCCCACCCGGTGGACTCCAACGATAGATAATCATATTAACTGCTATGGAGTAAAGGTCACTATGAACACCGTCGATGTTCCCTACGGGCGCCCAGGTATCATAGAGTTATCTCCAAGATTCGAGGCAGACCTTACCGGTCTCCTTACCTCGTGGGACACTACTGAGGAGTTAGCAGATAGAGACTTTATTGCTCCTATAGGTAGCGCCAGTGCTAATGTCGGAAGTGTTACTTTAAACAATGACACCGGGCTGTTCAATGAGCAGGACACCACTGGAATACTTTACGAAATGATGGACGAGGACGTTGAGTTTAGAGGATATACTAAGTTTGGCCTAGATACAATCCCAATGTTTTCCATGCTATCAGATTCATGGAACACCGTAGACTTTGATACGTCAACGGTTCAATTGGTGGATGGGGCCCGGCGCCTCCAGAATATAGAATGCACCGATTCAATTGCATCTGATGTAACTGCTGGCACAGCACTTCATATGATGTTTGCTTCACTTGGGCTAAAGCAATTCAATTTATCAGAAACGGTCATAAAAGAAACACCCTCGATGGAAAAGTTCTATACCAAGCGAGAGGACAAGGCTTGGGATATTATAACGTCTATATGTAAATCGTTCCAAATGTCTGCGGTGTTTGATTCTCAAGGTTTTCTTCAAATCTTTACTAAGGAGGCTTCATTTAATTCTGCGGGAGTCGTGGACTATGCTTTTAATTCAGACGATTTAGTTGAAGAAGCATCGGATATATTCTCTCTAGAAAGATCGGATAACTCTAGATTTAATAAGGTTGTTGTGAGATATAA